>Ga0209427_10004950_pt1 | contig 15314 bp, 14 predicted proteins | sample DeeMarSWOR136_30_FD_187465 | JGI IMG/M metagenome (GOLD analysis project Ga0209427, IMG submission 187465) | Marine sediment microbial communities from White Oak River estuary, North Carolina - WOR-1-36_30 (SPAdes) (version 2) | ecosystem: Environmental > Aquatic > Marine > Intertidal zone >...
TTGATTTCGTATTTTTCAGCACATCTAAAACCGAAACGACTGTAATATCTTGGGTCTCCGTATATACAAATGGCAAGAAATCCCAACTCCTGTGCCAGACTAATAGTATGACTAATCAGAGTAGTGCCTATGCCCTGTTTTTGAAACGCTGGTAGCACGCTCACAGGCCCGAAGCTAATAACTTCTATTTCCGCACCATGTATGTATTTAATAATCCCGCGGCTGTAAACAATTTGCCCTACAATCTGACCTTCTTTTTCGGCAATAAAGTCAAGTTCTGGAATAAAATCACTACTGTTTCTGAGGTTATGCAAAATAAAATGTTCGTTGCATACTGGAATATAAAGATTCCAAAACGCTTCGCGTACCATTTCCTCAACAGTTCTGTAATCGTTTACTTTTTCGTTTCTAATGATCAGATTCATAGTAAACACCAAAAATAATATAAATCATTTATCAGATTCCAGTCCAGAAAAACCAATACCTAAGTGCAGGTTCAAATCTCTCCGCTGCCAGTTTGAAGCATTATAGTCGTGGTTCCTCTATATCCTGCGGCGTCTCTATAGTTTTCAACAGGGCCAGCTTTTTACCCGACTCCCTACAATCAGCCAAGTTTTCTTCGGTTGGCTCGCGCGTGATAAGAATGCTGTTGAATGCTTTGTCCATCCTAAGGCCATCGCAGATCCTCTCTACACTGTCTAGGGCTTGCGCTCCACCACCACCCTTGCTGCCAAAGGTCATATATGGCTTGTTCCCCATCTTATCACGGATGGTAATCCAAGCACGATCAAAGAAGTCCTTAACCAGCCCCGCCATGTATCCGAAGTAACTAGGCGTGCCGATAGCCACAATGTCGCAGTCTAGTATGTCCTCTGCGTTAGCATCTACAGCCCTCTTTAGGATAACCGTGGCGCCTGCGGCACTGGCGCCTTCTGATATTGCTTTGGCCATAGCCTCAGTATTGCCGCTCTGGGAATGATATATGATGAGAACTTTTTTCATTGAAATTATTCCTCCTCTATTTATATGTTATTGACTCCGTATCGACATGAATTGTAGTATTGACCTCCTCCAAGTGTCAAAAATTGAAGTTTGGTCAATATCTCAAATAGCGACAAACCTCAGACGAGAAAAATATTCTCGTTGATAAGTATTATTCACAAGCCAAAGTTGCATGATGAATATTGACAACCAAGTGACCCGGATATATTATCAGCAATAGCAATGAGTATCAAAAAAACTTTATCTTTACATTTTCAATTCTTAGAAAGGAGTACCCGATGAAAGAAAAATTTTCTCAAGAGGAGTGGGAACTTCTGAAACTTCTACCTTTTCAGGTCTTTATAATGGTGGCTGGTGCCGATGGCCGGATTGACAAGGAGGAGGTTGCCCAACTACAGAAAGATTTCCGCGACGCTCCATTTTACAAAGATGCGTTGCACAAGGAGCTCTTCATTGACATCTTGTCTTCGGATATCAATGCTCTCATTCGGGAAGCAGGGAATGTTACCAAGTTACTTGAAAGATCGAGCCAAATGAAGGCAATCCTCAAGCAAAAGCTGACGCCTGAGGAATACCAAAGATTTCTGGGTAGTATGTTTATGAACGGTGTTAAGGTCGCGCGTGCTTCTGGGGGAGGAATCCTAGGATTAGGAGATAAGGTAAGCGAAGAGGAAAAGCGCGCATTGGCCACATTTGCCGCCACCTTTGAGCTCGATTTAGGAAATTTGTCCAAGCTCTTTGAGCAGTAGTAGCACAAAGGACTAACCAATAAAACGTCGGCATTGGCCCTCATAAGCCTTTGGTCGTGGGTTCAAATCCCTCCGCTGCCAGTTTTTTTACGATTTAAGATTTCGGTATTCCTATCCATCTTGGCGTCCTATTCATGTATTCACGGTATGAATCGCCATACCTTTTGAGCAAGGAGCGTTCTTCACCGGACACCGCAATTTGCCACATTACTATCCAGGCCACGGCGAGTAGTAGAAATACCCAGGAAGCACAGGCTATACCTATGCCTAGGAATATCAAGAAGCCACCGAAATAAGCAGGATGTCGTGAAAATCGATAGACACCCTTGGTAATCGGCTGTTTATCAAAGGGGATAGTAGCAATGTTTATACCTACCATAAGATTCATAATTAAGCCGATGAAGTAAATGGGAATACCCACGTAGAGCCAAGCAGTACCCAGCTTGAGTGGCAGAAAAACAGAATAGATGATTGTGAGAGGGATTATTAAAACATGTGTTAAATTAGCGAGTAATTTCTCGGTTCTAGACACCTCTTCAGAGATCCAATTTTCATTTATCTTATTCATGGCTTCTTTATTTATTAGCTGACCTGGAATATAGGTTAAAAACATAAAGAGTGTTAAAATCCAGGCATTCCAAATACCTATCTCGAAAGCTGGCACAAGTGACATAGTTCACCTCTATCCTGTCAAAGTATCGTGATTATAGCACCGACATTATCTTGAATCTATACATGTGGTTGAATTACAGCTAAACTCCGTCCCACATCCCTATTGGCTTCTTCTCCATTCTCATATATCCTCTCGTGCAACTCATAAGCCTTTGGCCGTGGCTTCAAATCCCTCCGCTGCCAGTTTCTTTATCTATTAATGCACAAACATCGGGATGTTAATTCGTTTGGATTAAAAGTCGTCCTGCTGAATTAGAACTCTTAACTATAACCAGAATTCATCGAAGGCATACAAGTCAAACGGAATGATTCTGCCCTCAAAGATTTTCCGCTCCTCGTTGAATCTATACAAGTTTACTTGGTCAGTATCGAGTGTTTTACCCTCTCGCTGAGCTGTTGTATGTGCATAAACCATCACGGCTTGATCATTCGCTAAGACGATCTTGGGTTCTATTGTAAGTGTTCCTCCAGTCATATCCTTTAATAGCTGAAGTACCTTAAAGAATTGTTCGATGCCACGATATTCACCAGCAATCGGGCTCCTTCCAGGAAATCGATAAACCACATTCTCACTGAAAAACTCCCTACCTGCATTCAGGTCATTTTTATTGAACGTCCGAAGAGCGCGAGTATAAATAGTTATATTGGGATGTTGCTCAGCCATTGTCCCTCTCTGCTATTAATCCTCCAATTTTGGTCTGTCTCAGATAACACCAGTTATTAAGACCCAAAAACTTTTACGGCTTCCTTACTTACCAGGAGGCCGATAGCCCAAACCAGCTGCTTTCTTAAACAAATCTATTGCTTCAGGCACTGTAATAAGCGGAATACACTTGATAGCCGATGCTGCTCCACTGGCCAGAAAATTCGCTCCCACTGTATATACTGTGTTCATATCAGGAGACTCAATTATCAGATAGGACTTGTTTTCGATTGCAGAGATGTAAAACTGCTCTAACTTACAGCCTGCAGCTTCACAAAAGGGTTTGAGAACCTCAAAACGGTCTTCGGGCTTCTGCATTACACCTGCCGCTGCCTGAGATGAAAATGTTTCTTCAATTAGATACTTCCCCATTGTTTCCCTCCTTAATTATTGATTTGAGATTTGGGTATACCTACCCATCTTGGAGTCCTATTCATGTATTCACGATAGGCATTGCCGTATCTGTAAAGGCAATAACGTTCTTCCCCCGACAAATTGGCGTTGAGCAGAATCATCAGCGCCACTGTTAAGAGAAGATACAACCAAGAAGAGCAAGTTATTCCCAAACCGATTTGCATTATGAGCAAACCAATATACATGGGATTCCTTGAGACACCATAAAGACCCTTAGTGATAACCTTGTCCCGAGGACTGGTAGCGAAATTTAGAATTGCAACAATAGTGAAAACAACCCCAAACGAAAAGATAACGAGGCCACTGTAAAGCCATACTGTTTCAAGTTGTAGAGGTAAGAAAACAGTATATACTAAAGAAACGATCAAGGGTAAGAAAATGGCATTTATAATTCTTTTCTCCTTTGTACTCAGCTGAAAATCTCCTGATTGTCCTGATTCCCTGGCAGCTGTTACTCTCATATCAAAGAAGAAAGTAATTAGCATTGGAATAACAAGAATCCACGCATTCCATATACCTATTTCGAAGGCTGGCACCAGTGACATAGTTCACCTCCACCCTGTCACTTTTCGAACACATATCTCCAAACTATGGCAGCTAATATGCCACCCACTATAGGGGCGACTATGAAGAGCCAAAGTTGTTCCAAAGAAGCACCACCAGCAAATACTGCCGGACCTAGGCTCCTTGCTGGGTTAACAGACGTTCCGGTAACTGGTATTCCAAATATATGTATTAATACTAGTGAAAAGCCAATAGACAAACCAGCAAATCCATTTGGCGCTCTCTCGCTGGTTGAGCCAAATATTACAAACAGAAACAATGCTGTTAGAACGATCTCTGTAATAAGACAAGCTACAAGAGAATATCCTCCAGGCGAATGCAGACCGTAACCATTCTGACCAAGCCCATTTGCTGTTAATGAGTAATCTGTAATGCCGTTGGCAATTGCTAATACTATTCCAGCCCCTACTATGGCACCTACGCATTGGAAAATAATGTAGAAAATTGCATCTTTACCTTTAATCTTACCTGCGACTAACATAGCAACAGTTATCGCCGGGTTTATGTGGCATCCCGAAATATTGCCAATTGCATAGACCATAGCTAACACAGTCAAACCGAACGCAAAGGAAATGCCGAGGAATCCTATATACTCGCCTGCAATTACCGCGCTACCGCAACCTATCAAAACTAGAAACAGGGTGCCAATTAGTTCAGCCCAATACTTTTTCATTCTATTACACCTATATTTTAGTTTTGCAATATATTATCATGGTAACTCATGCACCACAATACATAGCCAGTGCAGTCTAACACAGCCTATAAACAATATGTGATAAGCCTTTGGTCGCAGTTTCTAACCCAGCCGCTGCCAGTTTTTTACACTCTACTCTTGTCCCATTGGCATCTCAACTGCTTCTTCAGCTTCTGGGGGCAGCTCGATGGAAACCGGCTCATTATAGTTGTAGGATAGCAAGACCATAGCTATATCCATTGCTGGTGGCCCCGGCTCCTCAGGGGACGATTCTGTAGATATATCTACTTCTGCCTTCATTAAGAAATATGTGTCCTTGGCGACCCATTGCTTTATATAGAAGCTGCGGAATATTTCCTGAAGATATTCTTCGGTGACATCTGGTGTTTCTTGAAATGTCAGATTATTATATAGTTGCCAGAGCTTCTCTAAATCCGGGGTGACCTCAAGGACATAACAGTCTATGCCGCCTACGCTCTCGCTGCCTATGACCTCTACCTGCGCAGCTTCAAGGAGTTCTATATGAGACGCAACCAACCCCGTTTGTTGTATTCCTTCCCACCACCCCTCTGGTGCCTCCTGCTTCATCCACATGGACTCCCCTGCCGGGTCCTTCGGCTTTCCGTATAGCATGCCATCAATAAAATATTGTTCCCCTCCCCACACAATTTCAGGTTGCTCGGTCTCTGATATGCTCGTATCTATTCTCAGCTGTCTATTTTCAACGTCTATGGTGCCCTTGCTGATTAATGTAAAAGAATCCTCTTCCTCACCCGCAGCGGCCATATCAATAGTCTCATTAATATCAAACTGGTATGTTCTTATGTTGTCCGAGGATTCAATTATGCCGTCGACCACCTCTTGTGCTGAGGGTAATTCTTCACAGGAAGTGAAGGAAAGAACTACAAACAGCACTAGAGACATAGTCAAAATTTTCTGCCACATTTTAGTCCTCCTTTCAAAATCAAAAAGGGCACCAGCCACCGCCCTATTAAATAGCGGTTCCTGTACCCCTGTTTTATCCCCTCTGTAATATTACCCCCAGACTTATTGGAGACGCTTTAGGGATTCTCATAAATGCCCACGTTCAATTTCTACTTCGCAGCAGGCGTGCTACCCCAAGTAAGAAGTTCATCCTGGGCACCCTTTGCATATAGGCTTTATAATCATCACCAAACTTCTCGATATTAGATTTCTCCTCACTTCGCATGCTGACGTAGAAATAAACCATTATCGGCACGCCCAAGATAGCACACAACCAGTGCTGGGAGATGAGCATTAACGCAAATATAATTAATATGCCGCTCAGATACATAGGATGTCGAACAACGGCATAGATACCGCTATCGACAACGACAGTAGTCTGTAGCCATCTTTTCCTGTCTGGCGCCTCGCCCTTCTCCTCAAAAGCACGGCGTGACATCCCCCCTACAAGGAAGCTACCAACCAAGGTTGCAAATCCTAAATATAGTAGCCAATCTAGGTTAGCCCAATTGTAAAAGATAATACATAGTATAATTTGTCCGATAAAGAGAAGACCTAATACAAAGTAAAGTGCAACGTCTCTCGACGTCGGTTCCCATTGTGGCCTACGTATCCTCCCTTCTTTCATTTCTGCTATCCCCTAAACCAATGTTGGAACTTGAGTGTAATTCGCTTATGAAGCATTGTCAATACATCAAACAGGCGTGAACCATATACAAAAAGCTATTGACCCTATCCAAGTGTCAAAAATTGAAATATTGTCAATATTTCATGATAAATCTCTTTGAAAGGCGGCAACTGAATTGGTAATTGACATTGACAGCCAAGCGAGTAACGGTCTAAAGTTTGCCTATATCGGCTCTAAGGAGACTAGAATGACTACAGGAAGCAACCGAGATATTAAGGCAGTGGTAAAATCGCTAAAAGCAAACCGCTTAGGCACCGTGGAGTTCGTGCAGGATGTGGACAGTGCAACAAGAACAGTACTTGATATGATCCCACGTAGGGCCAAGGTCGGAACGGGTGGCTCAATGACAATCAGGCAAACCGGGCTTAGAGATGAGCTAATCAAACGCGGAAATACTCAAATGTTACGACCCGGGCAGGTATCGTTTGAAGAATTTAGACGTTTGCGGAGTGATATATTTTTGACCAGCAGTAATGCTGTCACGCTGGATGGTAAGCTGGTAAACATTGATGCAACTGGCAATCGGGTAACCCAAATGATTTTCGGACCTCCGAAAGTCATAATGGTCATCGGGCAAAACAAGATTGTGTGTGATGTTGATGAAGCAATTAAACGTGTAAAGTATGTTATTGCCCCATATCATGGCATGACTATGGGGATAAAAGCACCATGTGCCGTTGACGGCCAGTGTACTGATTGTAAATCACCAGGGCGGATATGCAATATAACCACTATAATTGAGAAAAAACCTAGGATGACGGAATTTGCCATAGTCCTTGTTGGTCAAGATCTGGGCCTAGGTTGGGACCCAGATTGGCCTGTAGAGCGTAAGGAACGGATAGCTTCAGCCTACCGGGCTGAATGGGAAAAAGAGCGTGCTGCTTTCCGCCCACCCCGACCCTGAGGTTATGTTTGGGCAATTCGGACTTTTGTTATTTAGTGCTTCGTGGATTGAGCAAGTGATGCTAGTTAATACAGGCACTGGCCCTCAAAGCCTTTGGTCGTGAGGTCAAATCTCTCCGCTGCCATTTTTTATATTGAAATTCTCCAAATAAACGATTTTTGAACCGAAATGTAGACTATGATAATATTGATGATTGGGCAAGCGCGGTTAGGGCACTTCTCAGTAGTTCAGGCGCTCAACTTGCAGAGTTAAATTAAGAGGCTAGATGATGACTATAAGGATTGTTACAGATAGCGTCTGTGATCTTCCGGCTGATGTTATTGAAGACTTGAAGATTACGGTTATCCCTTTAAACGTGCACTACGGTACCGACGCATTTAAAGATGGTGTTGACCTAGGACGTAACGAGTTCTACCGCAAATTGCAGACTAGCAAAGTTTTGCCTAAGACTTCGGCGCCTTCACCTGCAGTTTTTGCTGACACCTTTGACATGTTGGCTGAAAAAACAAGCGAGATACTGGGGATCTTTGTTTCAAGGAAGTTCAGTGCCGCGTATGATGCAGCTTTTCAAGGGATCAAGCTGATGGATAGAAAATGTAAAGTAGCGGTGCTGGATTCTACACTAGGTGCGATGGGACAGGGACTATTAGTGATAGAAGCAGCAAAGAAAGCTCTTGTAGGTATCAATCTAGACGAGCTTGTTCAAAAAGTAGCTGAGACTATTCCACAGATACATGTTCGAGCTAGCCTAGGTAGTTTGAAATACCTAGCTATGGGAGGACGTATTGGAAAGGCACAAGCGCTATTAGCATCGGTACTTAAGATAAAGCCTATTCTTGGTATCAAGGATGGAGAGGCTTTCCCAGTTACAAAGCTACGCTCAAAAGTTAAGGTTCATGAGTGGTTAACCAGTTTTGCTACAGGCTTTGCCAACACAAAAGCATTAGCTGTAGAATACGGAACTGACTTTGATGCGGCTAAGGCTTTAGCCAAGAGGATCGCATCCATACTACCGAATGTTCCCCTCTACCTCTCCCAGATCAATCCAGTCATAGGAACACACACGGGCCCCGAGACCATAATAGTGAGCGTTCTTTCCGACGAGCGCTAACAGAGCATAGGCGTTCGCTTTCCACCTTGTTAAGATATTATTCGGTAGTAACTACATAGACTTATAGACTTTTTTATCAATCGTAAACAAACCGCTATAACGCGAAGTTAGACATGGCCTTTGGTCGTGGATTCAAATCCCTCCGCTACCAGTATTTTTTTATTTCCAAATGTCCTAACAAGCTCCCATTCAAATCGCATACCTATTAGTTCTATTGCAAAGATTTAATGGATCAGCTACCAACCAATATTGCCACGAGTAACAATGTATCAAAATGTTAGTTAAAACTATACTAACTGCCGATATCCTGAGTCTTCTCCTCGCCTTTGATAAAATCTCTCAGTCTCTCCGCCAGAGATGTCAGACGCTTTTGTACTCGGTCATTAATAGAATCAGGCTCAAAGGTGCCATCTTTGCGGAGCTTCCCCGCCTTCAATCCGGTAAGCACTTCAATTCCCTCGTCAACGGTGCTCACTGGGTAGATATGGAATTTGCCCTGCTCGACAGCCGCCACCACCTCCTCTTTTAGCATCAAGTTCCTCACATTGGCGGCGGGGATAAGAACGCCTTGTATCCCACTAAGCCCCTTGGCCCGACAAACCTCGAAGAAACCTTCAACCTTCTCGTTTAACCCGCCTATAACTTGCACCTCTCCCTTTTGATTAACCGAACCAGTAACGGCAATACCTTGTTTTATCGGAACATCCGACAAGCGAGATAGGATAGCATAGAGTTCTGTACTTGAGGCACTATCTCCCTCCACCTCTTCATAGCTTTGTTCAAATACCAGCCGTGCTGATAGAGATAGTGGGATATCACGAACATATTTATCAGTTATGTAGCCGTTTAATATCATAACTCCCTTGGTATGAAGAGGACCTCCTAGCTTAGCTTCTCGCTCAATATCAATTAGTCCCTCCCTGCCCACGCCAACGCTTGCAGTTATGCGAGTGGGACGGCCAAAAGAGAAATCCCCAAGGTCTATCACGGACAGACCATTCACCTGCCCCATCTTCTCCCCCTCGGCATCAATGATAATCATGTCCTTATCTATCATCTCGTTGATACGTTGCTGGATGAGGTTTGAGCGGTAAACTTTCTCCTCTATTGCTTTTTCCACATGCTTAGCTTCTACAAGCCGTGATTTCTCTCCCTCTGCCCAGAAACTCGCTTCGCGTAGAATATCGGCTATATCAGCAAAAAGGGTGGATATCTTATCTTGATCGCCAGCTAGTCTTGCGCTATGCTCAACGATTTTGGCTAAAGCGTCGCTGTTCAAATGCTTCAGGTTTTCGCTGTTGCAGATACGGCAGATAACGCCGGCATAGTCTTTAAGATTAGTTTCCGATTTATCCATCCGACTATCAAATTCAGCCTTGACCTTGAACAACTCCTTAAATTCCAGGTCGTACTGCAGCAGCAGATAGTAGAACAGGGGCTCACCGATAACCACTACCTTAACATCCAGAGGTATGGGCTCCGGTCTCAGACTCTTGGTGGCCACTAAGCCAAGCCGCTCACCCAACTCTTCAATGGCCAGCTTACCATCACGAAGAGTTCTTTTTAAACCTTCCCAGGACTGAAAGTTGGTCAGTATATCCTCAATCCTCAAAACTAGATAGCCACCGTTGGCTTGGTGTAGAGAGCCACCCTTAATCATGGTGAAATCGGTATATAAAGCCCCGAACTGTGCTTCTTTCTCTATGCGTCCAAAGAGATTACTAAAGGTGGGATTCAATTCCAGAATTACTGGTGCCCCCTTTACCTCTAAGTTGCCTACCAGAACATTAACCTCGTACTTCCTCAAAGCCTGCTTCTGAGTCAACTCCCGCATGGCGGCTAGAGGGTCTGATCCAGAGGCTTTGGGCTCTGACTTAAACTGTTCAAAGTTGTCGATGATATCCTGCTCCACTTCCTTTAGGTAATCAACCACCTGTGGCAGTTGGCTATACTCGTCCTCTAGATTGTCAAAGAGATGCTTAATGGAGTAGCTGACCACTTCACGGTCGGTATCTTCCAACTGCTTATCAACAGAATTCTGCTCAGTACTTAACTTGGTAATTTGCTCCTTTAGCTCGTCGGTTAGTTCCTCTTGCTTCTTTTTAAAATCCTCTTTAACCTTGGTGCTTAACTTGTTGTACTCCTCCTCACTCATTGGTCGGCCGTCGGAAGCAGGGATAAAAATCACCCCTACCGGCGTAGTCCTGAGTAGAAAACCCATAGTTCTAGCCTTTTTATCAAGCATTTTGAAAACGGCTTCTTTTTTCTTGTTAAAATCTTCGGTTATTTCCTCGCGCCGTTCAGCATACTCTTTGCTGGTAAAAGCCTGGGCAAGGCTCCTCCGGACATTATCAATGGCGTGCTCCATGTCTTTGCGTAGAGCCTCCCCCTTACCAGCCTGCACCTCTAATGCTTTAGGACAGTAGGGATCACGGAAGTTATGCACATAACACCAGTCAGATGGAGTTTCCTTCTTGGCAGCCAGCGACTCCACGAAGGACTTTATGGCCGTTGTTCTGCCAGTCCCCGCTAGACCCGCAACAAAAATGTTAAATCCCGGTTTTACAATGTTGAGGCCAAACTTGAGAGCGCTTAGCGCCCTATCCTGACCTATAATACCATCTATCGGCTTTAACTCATCGGTTGAATTGCAGTGAAACAGTGCAGGATCACATCGCTGTCTGACCTGGTTTGCATCTAGTTCCTTAGGCATGGTCCACCTCCTTAGGGATAGTCTATATGATATCAGATATTTATCCATATAACATCTATCGTAAGAAAATAAATAGGTTAATCTGGAACAGCCCCCTGGTGACGTATCCGAGCTGCGACGGGCATTCAGAGCAGTAACTAATTATAGTCATTAACTGCACAAGGAAATATGGAATACTGTGGAAGGTCATCAGTGGACAAGCAACTAATAGAACGTCGAATCCGGCCCTCATAAGCCTTTGGTCGTGGTGTCAAATCTCTCCGCTGCCAGTTTTTTTACTTCTTTGGTTTCTCCTCCTTAGTCCACCACTAGGAACCCTAATTTTATAAATGTTACAATAACTGAAGGTAGGTCAAGCTAACATGACTGACACTGTTAGAGTCGGAATTGATGTCGGTGGTACATTCACTGATCTGGTAGCTTTTAACGAGGCTACGGGGAAAACTCTTGTGGTCAAATCACCTTCAACTCCCCATGATCCAAGTGAAGGCGTGATTGAATCGATCAATGAATTTCTGACAACACATCCATCAGAGGTAAAGTTGATAGTCCATGCTTCCACCGTTGGCGCCAATCTTTTTTTAGGGCAACTAGGCTTGAGCATCCCTAAAGGAGCACTCGTTACAACCTCAGGATTTCGAGATATCTTGGAGATCGGCAGGCAAAACAGACCCGAGTTATATAATCTCTTCTTTGAAAGACCCAGACCGCTGATTGAACGACACTTGAGATTCGTCATCGATGAGAGGGTGAATTCCAGAGGACAAATCCTGAAAGCTGTCGATGAAGAGCAAGTAAGGAATATTAGTAGCGAGATACTAAAGGAGGAGGTTCAGACTGTAGCCATCGTTTTCCTACATGCGTACGCCAATCCCGAGCACGAGAAAAGGGTTCGAGAAATCCTAGCTCGAGAATTGCCAGAAACAATCATCGTAGCTTCTCATGAGGTGGATCCGGTCTATCGAGAATATGAGCGTATGAGCACTACGGTCATCAATAGTCTAATGATTCCTGTAGTCTCTCGCCATTTGGAAATGATAGAAGAAAGACTTCGAAAGCTTGAAATCAAAGCTCCTCTCTATATAATGCAATCCAACGGTGGTCTAGCTACAGTGGAGGTCGCTTCTAAACTTCCTGTGGCTACAATCGAATCGGGGCCGGCGACAGGGGTGACCGCTGCAGCTCATTGGAGCCGATTGCTGGGAGTATCGAACATATTAAGTTTCGATATGGGGGGTACCACAGCTAAAGCTGGTACGGTGATCGGGGGCATTCCACAAATGGTAGGTGAATCTGAGGTTGGGGGCTTGGTCCACAGTGGACGCAGCGTAAAAGGTAGTGGCTACCCTGTGAGATACCCATTTATTGATCTGGCCGAGATAAGTGGCGGTGGCGGTACGATTGCGTGGGTTGACCAAGGTAACACATTAGCGGTGGGGCCTGTAAGCGCCGGAGCTGATCCCGGTCCAGCCTGTTATGGAAAGGGAGGGCTTACCCCTACGGTTACCGATGCTAATCTGGTACTGGGTAGATTAAGTCACAACGGACTTTCGGGCGGTGCAATCAAACTTTTTCCAGAACTGGCTGAAATGGCTATCAAAGAAACAATCGTAGGTCCCCTAGGCATTTCAATAGAAGAGGCCGCCTCTGGTATCATCGAAATAATTAACAACCAAATGATGCGGGCATTGAGGCTTGTCTCAATAGAGCGAGGCTATGATCCGCGGGATTTCGCTATGCTAGCATTCGGGGGTTCCGGTCCTATGCATGCGGCTTTCCTAGCGGAAGCACTGGGCGCAAGTGTCATTTTCATCCCGCCTAATTCGGGTGTTTTTTCTGCTCTTGGTCTTATGCTTGCTGATTTCCGACATGATTTCATACGAAGCGTCATGAAAGAGTCTTGTCAAATGGACCAACGATCGCTGGAGAAAGCTTATAAGGATATGGAGGAAGAGGCCTTCAGAACTCTGCGGCAAGAGGGATTCGCTCCCGATCAAATAGTAACGGAAAGAAACCTCAGTCTGCGATATCTGGGGCAATCCTATGAGCTTAAGATACCGATGCGGGGAAGCCTTAAGGAAGCTATGCAACAATTTCATCTACGTCACCATGAAGTTTACGGGTATTCCTCCGAGAATGAACCAATAGAGATTGTGAGCGCCCATCTTGTTGCCTATGGACTTAATGAAAAACCACAGTTAGAAAAGGCACCCCTTGTAGACTCTGTACCAGCTGCTGAAGCTTTACTAGAACAAAGAGAAGTCTATTTTCTCCAGACTGGCTGGATGGAAACAATGGTCTACTCAAGAGATATGCTGCTTCCGGGCAATAGAATTGAGGGGCCTGCCATTATCCAACAATATGATGCTACAAGTGTTATTCCTCCCGCTTGGAGCGTAACCGTTGATGGTTTCTCAAACCTGTGCCTGAAGGTGGGTGATTAGATGCAGATTAACCCAGTGACAATGGAGGTAATCCGCAATTCACTCTCCTACAGCGCAGAGGAGGCGGGCATCGCCCTGAGGAATTCCGCCTATTCGCACAATATCAAGGAGCGTATGGACCATTCATGCGCCCTTTTCGATCCACAGGGTAATCTCTTGGCTCAAGCTGAGCACATCCCTGTTCATCTTGGTTCCTTACCCTGGGGAGTTAAGAACGTAATTCGGTATCTCGGAGAAAGAGACGAGGATTGGGAGGAAGGTAACATCGTGATTTTAAACGATCCTTATATTGCCGGAACTCACCTCAATGATGTAACTCTTATCAAACCCATTTTAGTCGATGGGAAGATTATAGGTTTTAGTGCCAACAAAGCTCATCATGTGGATGTTGGCGGCGAGGTGCCAGGTAGTATTTCCAGCAGTGCTAATTCGCTTTCTCAAGAGGGTGTTATCATATCCCCGGTAACACTGATAAGACATGGTTTTATGGATGAGAATGTCCTAAATAATTTTCTGGCGGGCGTAAGAAATCCCGAGATTTCCATAGGGGATTTGAGGGCTCAAATCGCTGCTGTTAACTTGGGGGAGAGGAGACTCATAGAAATTGCCGCGAAATACGGGCTGGAACTTGTGTTAAGTGTCTTTAAAAATATTATCTTCTATGGTACAAGGAGAATGCTTCAGCAGTTACAAATAATCCCAAAAGGTATTTATACAGGCGAAGATTGTCTAGAAGATGTGACTGGAGCCAATACCTTAACCTGGATTAGAGTGACATTGAAGAGAGAAGAGGATAGTCTGACGGTTGATTTTTCTGGGACGGATCCTCAGGTTGAGACACCCTTCAATGCCGTTCTTGGCGTAACTCTTTCCGCAACATACTTCGCTGTGAAGTCTGTTGTTGATCCAGAAGGCCCAATGAATGAAGGTGTCTTAACACCTATAAAAGTCCTCGCTCCTCAAGGAGCTCTTGTGAATCCAAATAGGCCAGCACCGGTTTCGAGTGGGAATCTGGAAACCTCTCAAAGGGTTGCAGATACAGTATTTAAAGCCTTATCTAAAGCTCTGCCCGGAAAAGTGCCTGCGGCTTCTCAGGGAACTATGAATAACGTGAATGTTGGGGGTTTTGATCCTGTAAGGAATAAACAATGGACTTTCTATGAAACCATCGGTGGTGGTTCTGGAGGACGCCCAGGATCGAATGGTGTTGATGGAATTCACGTGAATATGACTAACACGATGAACACACCCATTGAGGCCATCGAACAATACTATCCAATGCTTTTCGAGCAATATGAACTTCGACATGGAACGGGTGGCGAGGGCAAATGGCGAGGGGGATGTGGTCTTACTCGTGCCTGGAGATTGATTGGCCCATCTGCGGAGGTAACTGTTGTTGGGGAGAGGCAAAAGGTACCACCCTGGGGTCTCGAAGGTGGTCAGCCTGGAGGACTCGGCAAATACTCAGTAAGAAAAGCAAATGGCTCTGAGGAGCGGATTAAGAGTAAAAGCACGCTGCATTTGGCCGAAGGCGATACCCTTATTATGAATACCCCGGGTGGTGGGGGATACGGGAAGCAAAATGAATAAAGCTACCTAAGACTTTTAGCCTTTGGACCTTATTTGCTCCACCTTCGCGCAGATGGCGAACAGCACTAGGAACAGAGCCAGG
>Ga0209427_10004952_pt1 | contig 15312 bp, 11 predicted proteins | sample DeeMarSWOR136_30_FD_187465 | JGI IMG/M metagenome (GOLD analysis project Ga0209427, IMG submission 187465) | Marine sediment microbial communities from White Oak River estuary, North Carolina - WOR-1-36_30 (SPAdes) (version 2) | ecosystem: Environmental > Aquatic > Marine > Intertidal zone >...
GCCATCTGATTCAGCGCTTATTTTTGACTGCTAAGAAGGCCTAATCTGAAAGTCATTCTGTAAGCACTTTCACCTAGTGAAACCCACTCACAATAAGCTGGTGTGACTACGCCATTGCCAGATTGAGTCTATCGAAGTACTCAGTAGGGCCGACTACGATTGCCGCTGTTATCCTGTTATCGCCGGTTATCATCTTTCGCTTGATGCCAACCTTCTTCAAGGGCAAGGATGGCACTACCGGCACCTACAAATCCATTGGGCGAGCGTAAAGGGAACCGGAAATGATGCTGAGAAGTGCCTCAGCGAATTAGTACACCAGTTTGATAGCGGTACTTCATTAAACCTGGTAAGGTTACCTTAGCAAGCAGAATCTTTTGGAGAGGCAGCCTAGAGAATACGCCTGGGCTAACCTTGTTCCCAGAGACCTTGCAAGACATGCTGGGCTGAAGGGCGTTAGACTACAAGACGCCCGGCATATCGGCTAGTGTAATGCTCAGGCACGGAGTACACCCCAAAATAGTCTGGGAGCGGCCAGGCCATGCTTTTATTCAGATAATCCTTGATACCTGTAGCAACCCGGTCCGAGGAATCCAGAAGGTCGCTGCAGAACGCTTTGATAGTCTAATGTCGCCAAAGTAGAATGATGTCGATGAGAACGAACCTGCCAAAAAGCATTATTGGCAAGCTGTAGGCGCCGCGATCATCCCCAGCCCTACAGTGATGGACTCAGTCAGCGTCTGGTTAATTCCCTATCCTGGTATGGCCGAGATTCAGTAGGGGCCTAGCCTCATTGGTGTCGCATCAGGCGCACGGCTGGTGTTGACATACAGGTAATACGAGCCAGCGGGCGGATTCACAATGCCGGCATCTTCCTTGAAGACCACTATGACTGTGCCCGACGCTATATGCTGCGGCACAAGGAAGGTCACTTTCGTCCCGACAGCCGTGACCTCAACTCCCAAAACGTCGTGACCATTCACGGTAATGTCCCCCGTCTGCCAGCCGGTCTGCGGGACGGTGGTGCCTTCAGGAAACCAAATGGTAATGCTGTGGACTCCGGAGCACAGATTGGCGTGGACATCAAACGTGATCGTATACTCCGCCGTCATCCCCTCACAGTTGGGGACAAGGGTGACATTTCCCGTGACTCCCTGCTCGTCATAGACAACAGTCACACCTCTCCCCGTGAGTTCGGGTATGTACGCATTGATGGAGTCCCAGCTCAGCGGATTTCCCTGCAGGTAGATGGCATCCCCTTCGCCGAATCCCTCATTCTGCACCAAAGGACTGATGTTGCTTATCTGGTTCAAGTCCAGCTGGAGGTACGCCAGGTTAGTGAGATTGCCCACAGGCGCGATATTGCTTATTTGGTTATGCGAAAGATCAAGGTATGTCAGGTTGACGCAGTGTTCCAGCCCGGCGAGGTCGGAGATATTCCCTTCTGAAGCAGAAAACGAGGCGAGTCCTTTCAGGTCTGAAGAGTAGATGGGCCCATCGGGTATATTGACGGCTTCCCTTACGGCTGCCTCCAGGTTAGGGTCGGCGAAAGTCACTACCTCTCGTTCCTCGAAGTTGGCCGTGATGAAACAGTCTCGGTTCATGGTGATGATAGTCGTGGCATCGTGGACATTGGCAATGTCAGCCACGTCGCCGGTCCAATCGAGAAACTGGTAGCCAGCGTTGGGAGTTGCCACCAGGTTGACCACTGTTCCCTCGTCATGAGCAAAAATCCCCTCTCCAGGGGCTGCCACCTCACCGCCTTCGCTGCTGGAGATGGCGAGGTCATATACGGCCGCGAAGTTGGCCGTTATGGAACAGTCATCGTTCACGGTGATGGTAGTTGTGGCATCCTCGACATTAGCGATGTCATCCACGTCGCCAGTCCAGTTGACAAAGCGGTACCCCTCCTCAACCTCCACCACCAAGTCAATATCTGTTCCGTCGCCACAGGCAAAGCTCCCCTCTCCGGGGGTGGTCACCGACCCTCCTTCCGTGCTGGAGATGGTGATGTCATACTGAGTAGGAGAGGAAACACAGCCTACCATCCCGGGAATTAAGGCTACCATAATCAAAAAGATGCTGACTCTTGCCACATAATGGCATCTCCTGGAATCAAGAATTACCTTCATCCTTCACCTCCGGATTTCACAAAGCGAGAACTCACTAATCTTACCGTGGGAGAAAAAGAGCCTGGCTACATGTCCGTACATGCCCAGCTCATCATCGTAGAAACTAGCGCAACCCACCGATTGCGACACTTGATCACCGCCCCCATATTCTGATGCTACCTAATAGTACTATATCATTGTGCAACGAATTGTCAATAGCCTTCTGCGATACAACCGGGGCGAACCTTGTTTTTCCTCAAATCAAACAGCGCCAATGCTTCAACCTTGACCCTGTTTTTTGCCCCTGAAGTCACATCCCAGGCTAATGTGACTTAGCTAAGGCGTACTTGGGTGATGACTACCCGTTTCGAACGCTGACTAATCAGTCCAGCCGCTAATTGTTTGGTCCCTCAAGTTCCTCTTCAGCGAAGCGCGCTGTCAAGCCTTTGGACTCTATTCTCACCATATACCAGAAGCGAAAGGTATCCTTAATAGGTTCCCTATCTACGAACCCGGTGTGGCCACTATACGGTGAAGGATAGTTGACACTAATTTTCACTTTGCTGCCTTTCTTAAACTTCGGCACTCTGCTTTCATACCCCCGGGCAAGATCATACTCCCCTCGTTTAACAGAGTCAGACAGGATGGCATAAGCCTCGTTTATCTCTTGCATTTTCTTATGGGCTTCCCCGCTTTTCTGATTCCTGTCTGGATGGCATCGAAAAGCTAGCTTGTGATATGCCTTTCTTATTTCCTCTGCGCTGGCACGTGGTGCAATGCCCAAGACTGCGTAATAGTCTGCTTCACCTGTCCTGCAATAGGTCTGGTGATCAGTAACAACAGTCATATCTCCCTCTCCTGGAACTACTCAATCGTGCCACACTATGCAACTACTAATATACTATTGCTCATCTTCTGGAAGGTGTCAATAACCCATTCGTACTCTATGTTCCCTTACATTCGTTCTAGCCTGTTCAGTGGCTCATGTTGGCCGGATACCTCATGCAAACCACTGGCAACGCGTCCACGGTCCTCTGTTTCGACTGGCCACCAGTGGAATCGAGTCGCCACAACCTGGGGGAGAGCCTGGACTGAATGGTAACTGGAAGGACAAAGGGGCGGCCTCATGTGTATCCAGCCATTGGTGAACGATTACCCCAATTATCGTTTTATCATGGGCCAAACTAGTTCCCCGTCTTTTCTCGGTTCGATACTGCAGTCGCCGATCATAGCAGATTTTTCAAATCGTATTCTGCATATCCTGATTTCCTGAACTTCGTTTCATATTTCAGTACTGCATAGTCTTGAAGCAAATAGATGGCAAAATGATCCATGGGTATCATTGCTCTCGACTCTCACAGAGAGGCTATCTACTTGCATGAACACAGCATTGCACGAGAGTCAGGACTGGTGGGTCACCTTTCGATAGCTTATGTAGTCAGGTACCGAAATACGCCTTTGTGTAATTCCAGCCTCACCCACATTATCGCTTTGCCCTGACCATCTAAGCTCCAATTGTGTTAAGAAGCAGACTGCCAGTTCAGGAAGGGATAGGTCTGCCCGTCAATGATATTCCAGGCGTAGGCGTGGTCAGTCTCGCCAACAGCCACTGCCACGATATCCCATGGCTCATCCAGCCCTTCCGTCTCCGTGTCCATAAAGGTGGCGATGTCCATCATTTTCGCCGTGGTCTTGCCCACCCCCCCATCACTTTGTTCCATCCCAGAAGTTATCCTATCCCAGAATGAGTTGCTCATTGTGCCTTTGTTGTATCCCACCAGACCACCAACCTGTGAGGAGCCAGTCACGTTGCCGGTGGAATAGGAGCGGGTCACGCTCCCATAATAATTAATCCCCACGAGACCCCCGACACGTGTAGAGCCAGTCACCCTGCCGGTGGAATACGAGTTGCTCACAGTGCCCCTGTAATACCAATTGTCCCCCGTGAGACCGCCGACACGCGAATCGCCAGTCACGCTACAGTTGGAATACGAGTTGCTCAGAGTAGCCTGATTCCATCCAACCAGACCGCCGACACGCGAATCGCCAGTCACGCTGCCGCTGGAATGCGAGTTGTTCACAATGCCCGCATTATGCCCGACCAGAGCACCAACCTCCGCAGAGCCGGTCACCTCGACGTTGATCAGCCCGACATTCTCGACTATCCCGACATTCTCAATGTGACGCTCCCAAGAAATGTGAGCAAAAAGCCCCACATAATCTTCGTCAGGGTGGTTGATAAACAAGTCCCCAATTCCATATCCCTGACCGTTGAACCTCCCAGTAAACCCGTCATCAGGGGTCCCGATTGGCTCCCAGCCCCTTCCTCCATTGGCTGTCGCACTTGCTAGTTCGATGTAACCAGCGGTAGCAGAATCAAGGTCGTTCATCAGAACATAACTGCCCTCCAAATTATTCCTGATGGCATGCAAATCATACCAATCCCGTATTTCAATAGGTCGAGGAGCACAGCCGACCGTCGCCGCAATCAAGGCTGCCGCAATCAAGAAGATGCTAGTAGGTTTCATGCATATAACCCTCAAGGCGATATTGTATCACTAGTGAAGTAAGTGTCAATAGCTTGTGGTGTCCGAGACATACTATAGATTTAAGGAGTCACCAAACGCTATTTCAATGAACATCTCGCAAAGGCTGGGACGCCAGTATGGCGTGCGGTTAAGCTAGAGGTAACAAAACAAGCTAACGTACAATTTCGCCCTCAGGTATGACCTGGATCTCCGTCTCGTCGCCCAGACAGCTAGCGCTATGCAGACCGGTGCCAGCAAGCCTACCATAACCGTCGTCTCGGCCGGAGTGACATATGAAATGCCGTTCTACAACTGGGTGAGTTCTTCGCCCGGAGAAGTCGAGACAATGGTTTTCTCGAAGAGGTGAAAGCTGGCTGACTTCTTGATTCCGGTGACTCCCGTGGCAACTTATTATAACTATAGATACCATAGGTGTTACCCATGTATCTCAGCCTCCGCAGGCACAAGCGAAGTTAGCTGTTATGGAGTAATTTCCGTTCATGGTGATGGTTGTCGAGAAGGAATTAACGGTCGTGATCGTCGCCACATCACCGGTCCATTTGACAAACGTGTAGCCGATGCAGGGTCTCGCCACCAGTCTGACCACTCTTCCTTGCCCGTAGGTAAAAGTCCCCTCTCCAGGCGTGGTAACCGACCCTCCGCTGGTACTGGCGACAGTGAGGTCGTAGTTGACACGAATACAGCCTGCCATCCCGGCAATCAAGGCTATCATAATCAAAAGGATGATAACTCTTGTCATGCACGTAAGCCCCAAAGTAGTATTATATCACTAGCAGGCATCAGCAATAGGTTGCGGTACCTAACACATGCTACGAAGGTCAGGAGCATCAACAGGGATTCTGTTTCGACGAAGCCAAGTTGCACAAAACCGAGAATTGTGCGATCGCGGCTCTATGCATCACATAAACCTAAGAAATGCTCAACCTCCATGTCGGTCAGGGCTGTTGAGACCGCCTTTGGTTTAATTCCAACTTTCGTTCTTCTCCATCCCATGATATGACTTATTGATAAGGGTATGAGCTGGACTACTATTTGAGCCTCTAATATACCCTGCGGAAGGAATTTGCAGCTCGTGAGGGACAGCATAATGGAGAGCACTAAGGAAAATGAGCAGCCAATAACTCTCAATTGGCCTCGAAATCTGCAGACATTCTCCGAAGCAACTCGATAACACATGTCGCGACTGTGTAGTACCGACAGACATAATGGACGAGGGAGCGCTACACTCCGACAGCTTCAGTGACACTTCGTAGCACATCGAGTTTCGAACTCCTAAACCGCGTGTCGGGCGTTCGGGTCACCTCAGGGGTACTTTTCATTATAGTTGTGCCGACTTAGGCGGGCGGCCCAGCAACTGATCTCCACATCCCGAAGGCTGGCTAGTCGCATATCTATCGGGTTCTCACATCTTGTAGGCATCGTGTCACGAAAGTCATGGCCAGTCTGATAAAGTATACTGGTGGACGCACGGGCTGAAAGCTCAGTTCAGTGTTTTTTTCCGGGCAGCTCTTCTTTGGCCTTGTCCTTTTGTCCGAGCAACTCTCCTTCTCCGCACGAAGAAAATCGCCAGCCCCACTACTACCACCACTCCTGCTATAATCGCACCAATTAGCGGCCAGTTGAGTGCAAAGTTGGCGGTTATGGCATAGTCGCCGTGCATGGTGATGACGGTTGTGGCGGCGTTCACGTTGGTGATGGTCCCCACATCCCCGGTCCATTTGACAAAGCGGTACGCTTCCTGGGGCCTGGCAACCAAGCGAACTGTTACCCCACCATTGTAGGTAAACGCGCCATCACCAGGCTTGATAACGGAACCGCCACCGGTGTTGGAGACAGTAAGGATGCACTCCACAACTCCCAGATTCCACTTGGCAAGCTCCATTTCAGGACCTGCAGCGACCACGGTGCCGTCGTTCTTAAGCCCCACTGTGTGATACCAGCCTGCAGCGATCTCAGTGATATCCGTCCAGCCGCTGGTAGCAATCTGTCCGTAGGAGTTCTTCCCTGCAACCACAAGGGTGCCGTCGGTCTCAAGCCCTATTGTATGCTGCCAGCCTGTGGCGACCTGAGTGATATCTGTCCAGCCGCTGACAGCGCACTGCCCATGGGAATTATCTCCCCTCGCGACCACGCTTTTGTCTTCCTTAAGCCCTACCGTGTGGCCCCAGCCTGCGGTGACCCCGATAATATCCGTCCAGTCGCTGACAGAGCGCTGCCCATACTCGTTGTCCCCGGCAGCGACGACGGTGCCATCTTTCTTAAGCCCCACTGTGTGCTGCATACCTGCGGCGACCTGGATGATATCCGTCCAGTTACCGACATCACACTGCCCCTCGTAGTTGTCTCCCACGGTGACCACGGTGCCATCGTCCTTAAGGCCTACTGTGTGGTGCCAGCCTGCCGAGATCTGGATGATTGCCGTCCAGTTGCCGACGTCGCACTGTCCGTAGTAGTTATCGCCCACAGCTACGACGGTGCCAGCGTCCTCAAGCCCCACGGTGTGATCATAGCCTGCGGCGATGTCGATGATGTCCAGCCAGCCGCCGACGTCGCACTGCCCGTAATAGTTCTGTCCCACAGCGACCGCAGCACCGTCATCGTTGAGCCCTGCCGTGTGACCCCAGCCTGCGGCGACTTCCTTGATATCCGTCCAGGTGCCAATCGCACACTGCCCGTGATAAGCATATCCCGCAACGACCACGGTGCCGTTTTTCTTAAGCCCCACCGTATGCCAACCGCCTGTGGCGACCTGAATGGTGCCTGTCCAGTCGCCAACATCGCACTGCCCATAGATGTTGCCTCCCACGGCGACGACACTGCCGTTGGACTTGAGCCCCACTGTATAGTCATAGCCTGCAGCGACTTGGATGATGTCTGTCCAGTTGCCGACATCACATTGCCCATTGTCGTCTCGCCCCACGGCGACCAAGGTGCCATCGGCCTTAAGACCCGCCGTGTGATAGCTGCCAGCGCTGATCTGGATAATGTTCCTCCAGCGACCAACATCGCTCTGTCCAGCGGCGTTATATCCCGTGGCTACCACAGTGCCGTCCGCTTTGAGCCCCACCGTGTGTCCATAGCCTGCAGCGACCTGCGTCATATCTGTCCAGTCTCCGACATCGCGCTGCCCGCCCCCATTCCATCCCGCGGTGACCACAGTACCGTCAGCCTTAACTCCCACGGTGTGTTGATAACCTGCGGCAACCTGGATGATATCCGTCCAGTCGCCCACATCGCACTGCTTCTCACTGTTATCTCCCACGGCAACTACGCTGCCGTCGTCCTTGAGCCCCACCGTGTGCCGATCGCCTGCGGCGACCTGAGTGATGCCTGTCCAGTCGCCAACATCGCACTGCCCTTTAACGTTCTCTCCCAAGGCGACCACGGTGCCGTCGGCTTTGAGCGCCACCGTGTGATAGTAGCCTGCGGCGACCACAGGCGCTGCTTGTCCCTGCCCGATAGAAGCCATGTTCAGTACCATCGCGGAAGCATGACCGGGGCTATCCGCCGCCGGATGTGTAATCGCATAATCATCTCCTGGTTGCGCGGTTGCTGAAGCTCCTGATACCCAAGTCGGAGAAATGAAACTCAAGACCAGAATGATAGCGAGCAGAACTGGCAAGACCATCTTCGCATTCTTCACGAAGCTAGCTATTCTGTATCGGCTTAGGTTCACCAGTATGTTCTGCGTTGGCATTCTTGCCTCCCTGGGATGTACTTCTTATTGTTTACCTAGATTCTGACGCTGCCGATACGCTTCAATAAAGCGTCGGGCACGCTTGTCACGGCCGAGTACAAGGTCGGCGGCCAGGACAATCGGGCGCGCCTTAGCCACATCCACAATGAGGCAGGTGGCACCGGCGGCAACGGCCATGACCACGAAGGCGTTATTGAGCAGTTCGCGGTCAGGCAACCCAAAAGATACATTGCTGGCACCCATCGTCATGTTTACCCCCAGCCCAGCCTTAATCCGCCGGACGGCTTCCATAACTGCCACCCCAGAGGTGGGCTCAGCTCCCACTGCGAAAGCCAGGCAATCAATGACCAAGTCCTCACGCGGTATACCCGCCGCCTCAACTCTTTCCACTATCTTACTGGCGACCCGCACCCTTCGCTCAGCGTCCTTGGGAATACCTTCGTCATCCTGCACCATACCGATGACTGCGGCCCCATATTTTTTGATCACGGGCAGGATCCTTTCCAGCGAGCGCTCTTCTCCGGTAACTGAATTGACCAGCGGCTTACCCTTATAGACCTTGAGTGCCGCTTCCAGAGCATCGGGGTTAGAACTATCAAGGCACAGGGGCACATCCACTGTGTCCAACACTGCCTGGACTGCTTTGGGAAGTAGGGTGACCTCGTCGGCACCGAATGCCCCCACGTTGACATCAATAATATCCGCCCCGGCTTGCACTTGAGCCACCGCTTCTTTGCGCACAATCTCCAAATCGCCGGCCTTTAGAGCCTCGGCTAGCTTTTTCTTGCCCGTGGGATTGATACGCTCGCCGATAAGCACTGTGGGCTGGTTATCACCAATGACTACTTCCTTGCTTGGACTTGATACTTTGGTTTCCATCAGTCTATTTCCTCCCTTTTGCCATCTACAATCCGGTATCTTCCCAGATAACTTGCCTGCATAAATGTTGGCTGAAAGCCAGGGGTGCTGGCTAGTTCAATATAACCAACTCTGGAGGCGATAGCCTCTGCCTGAGCCCGAGACTTAAGGGAAATCAGAGCCATCTTGGCTCCCATTCCAGCGGCGTTGCCCGTCTGCCGGAAGCGGTTCAGGGGCAGTGGTGGCAGCATGCCGATTGCCACTGCACTAGATATATCAATGTAGGTGCCAAAGGCTCCGGCAATCACCACCTGCTTGATATCAGATTCAGCGCAGCCGCTCCTTTCCAGAAGTACCTGGATGCCGGTGCGAATGGCTGCTTTAGCCAGCTGCAATTCTCTCACATCATGCTGGGTAATGGTGATGGCTGGCTTCCCTTTCCGCTCCTCCTTGCTGACTAATATGAACTCGCGCTGCCCTCTGTAGGTACGGACGCGAGGGCGATTGCCTATTATCCTGCCGCCCTCATCAATGATTTTGGCTATGTAAAGCTGAGCCAATGCATCAAGTATGCCCGAGCCGCAGATACCGACCGGCGGTGCCCCGTCGATGGTTTGGTACCGGATTCTACCGCCGTCTATGCGCAGGCGTTCGATAGCTCCTGTGGCTGCCCGCATGCCGTGCTTGATATGACCGCCCTCGAAGGCAGGCCCGGAGGCACAGGAGGTAGCGGCTATCTTCCCCTTGTAGATTAAAGAGACCTCGGTGTTAGTCCCGATGTCCAGAGCCACCGTTGTTTCTTTCGCCTGCCAGGCATCCGTTGCCAGCAACACGGAGACATGGTCGGCACCCACGAAGCCGGCTATGTTGGGCAGCAGGTACACATACGCTCCAGGGGCAGTATTCAGCCCCAACTCGGCAGCCTTGACCTCCAACGCACAACTGACTGCAGGCACGAAGGGAGAGAGTACAAGCTGTTTTACCGGCAGGCGTAGGAAAAGGTGATGCATCGCCGTATTGCCCACAACCACTGCCTCCAAAATTTCTCCAGGTTTGGCACCAGCCTCAGCACAGAGGTCAGTACAGAGCTCGTTGATGGCGTCAACCGCCAGCTTCTGTAACGCTCTAGCGCTATCCGCCGAGTGAACGGCAGCAGTTGCACGGCTGATGATATCTTCTCCATAGCTAATCTGGGGATTCATTATCCCCTTGGCAGCCAAAGTCCGGCCGTCCCTGAGGTCTACCAGGTAGCCGGCAACCTTGGTGGTGCCCATGTCTATGGCCAGCCCCAGCTGGCGGCTTTTTCGGCGGATAATGGCTATCAGCTCGCCGTCACGGGCTACAGCCTGACTGTCCCACTTCCAGGACCGCAGTTGGTCAGAGATGGTGCGCAGGGCGCCAATATCAATCTTGGTGCATAGCGGCCTGTGCTGTAGGTTTAGTGCCTTAAGCAGGCGGTCGGCATCAGCCTGGGGGGCCTCTAGTGACGGGGCAGCTAGTTGCAGGCGGCAAACTCGAACTGGTGGCTCGGGTGCAACTTTCGCTTCCAGTCCCTCCACCTGGATTCGCTGTGGGGTGGTCATGGACTCGGCGGGCACAGCTACTTTGCAGTCGCTGGTCGGGTAAGTCTGACAGGCTAGACGCCACCCCTCCTTCAGTTCTTGTGAGTTAAATGCTTCATGTTCGTTGGGCGTTGGTTTGGAGACGGTGCCACTGAGAACTTGCACCTTGCATGAGTGGCATATTCCCTGGCCTCCGCATATGCTGTTGATACCGACGCCGAGCCTGCGAGCACAAGCTAGAAGAGACTCTTTCTTTTGACACTCCCCTCTTCGACCTACCGGCTCAAAATCAATGGTGAAGACGGTCATTCTCTTCCTATTCCGTTGCCTTGTAGGGGCAGCTTTCCTTGAGGCTGCAGCGGGCGCAGACTTCAGCCTGTGTCCACCTTGTCATCTTAGGACCGATGCCGATGACCATGGAAGTCGATTTGCGGGGGACCAGCACTCCGGAAAGGGTCAGTCTCACTCCGATTTCGTCTGCGTTTACCAGTCCCAACAGGTCCCACTGCTCGGTCAGTGGAAAACCGGGCATGCCGGGGTTAACCGGGCTGCTTATCTCGTAGCCTCGCGATGAGACCTCAGCGTCGATAAGCCTGAGCGCTTCCGCAACCAGCTTATCCACGGCGGCGCTACCTATACCGTCCAAAGTCATTCCTTGTAGAGCCGCACCTTCTTTGCTGTAATCTGCTACCTGTCTTTCCAGTTTCGGACCGATGGTGATAAGAATGACGGCAAGCTTCTTCGCCTCGGGGAAGATTGCCGGTAGCAAGGAACCGCGCAGCGCTTTGCCACCCTCCAGCGAAATCTGGCTACCGTTCGTACTCCTTACCCCATAATACTCGTAAGCTATTGCTGGCTCGAGCAGGCGAGCCTTCTTGACATTGCCCAGCAGTTCGCGAATTAAGAGCCTTATCTCAGGCCTGACTTTAGCACCTCTCCTGAATCCCTGCCGCCGTAGCACCTCCCCGATCTTCAGGCTCAGGGGAATATCACGGACCACGGGCATAGCACACCCTCTCCTCTGCTCTTATGTTACCACCCCCGCCTGTTAGGTAGCTATTTGTATACGCCGTATTCCTTGGTAAACTCTACCATAGTCCTGACGTTCTCCGGCTTTACATCATCAAAGAACGCACAGTTAGCCATGATATAGCCGCCTCCTTTGCCACAATTATGAATAAGTTTCTTAGCGTAGTCTTTCACCTGCTGGGTCGTACCAATGGTCAACAAGTCCATAGGCATGTTGCCGGCTATGCAGGCAACGTCACCCAGTATTTCTTTGGCTTTAATCATATCTACCGTGTCGAACAGCCAGACTGTCTTACCCTTAGGCAAGTCCTGGATGACTTCCAGTCTCGAGTTAGAGCCCCCCTCAGCCCAGAGAAACGGCACCACACCATCATCAATCAAGCCCAGGAGTATATTTTTTAGATAGGGCCAGTAGAATTTCTTGTACTGCTCGTCAGACATAAAACCATCGGCACCTTTATGCAAAGGTAAGAATATAAGAGGATTCGAGTTCATGTTTGACTCGATTATGCCCTTCTGAATCCAAAATGGCGTCATTTTATCCATAGCTTCGATGAGCTTCTCTGGTTGGCGGTACATATCAGTCATTATCCCCCGGGTGCCCCTGAGGGTGTCACCGAGTATGTCATAAGGCGCTTTGGTATAGCCAGCTTGACCTGAGGGAAATCCTAACGCTGGCATCTCTTTCTCAAAGGCCATGAAATATTGCAGCCATTTCGTGGCTTCGCTCCCGGCTTCCAGAAGGGTCTTGAAGGCAGCTTGGACATCGGGCAGACCATAGGGGAAAAAAATAATGCCAGTTCCATACATTTCATTTACTGTAGTGACGTTAGGGAGTTGCTTGAAGGGTTCTAGGGCTCCGAATATGCGCGGGAGAATCGTGGTGTTGAAGAAATGCGTCGGGTCCTGTAAGAAGGCATCATATTCATCGGCCTTCATATATTCGCCTTCGTTGCACTGGTAGGTGGTGTCATCGTGGACACCGTGCCCCGGCCATTTGTACAGCTTGTAGTCAAGAATATCAAAGAACCTCCCCGGGCCAGGCGCCACGCAGCCGAAGTGTGCGTCGGGTTGAAAGTCAATATAGAATTTTTTCCAGGCATTATTAGCCTTTTCATAGTCATACATGACATCACGAGGGGTCAGCCCGGAATAAAAAGCGGGGAAAAAGCTGGGTATCAGCAACACCGGCACCCTGTCTGGCCTTTTCTTCATCTGGATGGCGTCTTTTATCCGGGTTGCCCTTTCTTTATAGAGTTTTTCAGCTTCGGGGCTGGCAAACTTTACACCCTCCGGTGAAAGCCATTTCTGAAACCGTGCCTCCTGCTTTTCATCCGGTGACATGTCTTCCCATTTCTTTTCCATTTTTTGTTACCTCCGCATTATCTGAGGATTATTACTTAGCACCGACCCATTTCTTGGCCAGGGCGACTCCGGCCATGGCGTCCTTGCCATAAGCATCAGCGCCGGTATACTTTCTTACGTCTTCGGTAATCTGGCCACCGCCAATCATGATTTTTACCTTGTCCCGTAAGCCAGCATCTTCTATGGCTTCCACGGTTTCTTTCATGGAATCAAAAGCCAGCGTCAAAAACCCACTTAAGCCAATAATGGGGGCACCTGTTTCCTTCATCTTGTCAACGAACTTCTGCGCCGACACGTCCACTCCCAGGTCATGAATCTCAAAGCCATTGACATCGAGCATGAACACGGCGATGTTTTTACCGATATCATGTATATCACCGGCGACAGTGCCGAAAACAATCTTGCCCAGCTTCTTGCTCTCAGCCGCCTTGGTCAGCTTGGGCTTGACCAGTTCGGTTACTGACTTCAGTATCTCGCCGGAATACACCAGATCGGGTATGAAGTACTCACCGCCGGCAAATCGATTGCCCACGATTTCCATGGCTTTTCTGGCATCCTCCAGAATCTTGAGCGGGTCTTCCTTCGCGTTTAGCCTGTCTTGAACTATCTTGATAACCTCTTGTTCCTTCAAATCAGCTAACAAATTGACCAGGTCTTTGGCCATCTTTTTTCACCTCCTTGACCTATAGCGGGATTCTGTAGTCCGCTGGCGCTAATGTTATACGGGAAGGCATTATAGCAAGGACACAGAGATTTTTCTATACGTTGACAGGAGGTCGTTCATTTATGATACAATGCGGGCAATTTGAAAGTGGAAACAGAGGCGGGATAACTATGATCAAGCTCACAAAGACTAAGGACGAGATCATCAAGAAGGCAAATGACCTGGCTATGGAGTGTGAAGCGAAATATAAGGGCTGCGGCCAGTGCACGTTTTTGGCGATAATTGATGCCCTGAGGTGGGGTGGCCTGGAGATTATTCCCAAGGATATGGAAGATAGGCTTTTTTCTGGGACATGTGTTCTGACTGGTGGTGTTGGCTTGACTGGAGATGGTACCTGTGCCGCCGTAGCGAGTGGTGCTTTGGCGGTTGGTTTGGCTTTAGGAATTCAAAAGGAGACCTTCGATGAAGCCGGTTTCCGCGAGAACTGCGCTACCGTTCGGAATGCCCTTCTGAATAAGTATTACCAGAAGTATAATCCCTTACTCTGCAAGGATGTCCAGAGGAAGTTCTTCGGGAAAGCGTGGGACCTAACACGCGATGACATGGGTGCCGAATTCCTGGGAATCACAAAGGGCTGCGTTATTATGGAAGGAGCTATGTGGGCCACTGAAGTTATCCTGGATGAATTTGAGAAGGGGAACGTCAAAGGTTACGTGGGTAGCCCACACGTTAAAGCTTGAGTTTTTCAGCCCCAGCAACATAAAATATATTCAATTGCACGACTTCTTATAAGTCTCCCTCCCTTGCCGGGAGGGAGTTAGAGGGAGAGGGATTTCATCCTCACCTTAATTTTTTCCCATCGAGGGAGAGGGGTTATATACGAGACTAGGGGGTTTGTTACAAACAGACTGAGAAATCAAAAGGAGGGAGACATGTCAGGAGTATTAAAGGACAAGGTAGCTATTATAACCGGGTCTAGCCGTGGTTTCGGGAAAGCCTTCGCCTTGAGGTTTGCTGAGGAAGGAGCCAAGCTACTTCTAACTACTACCAATCTGGAACGGGCTCAGGGCACGGTTAATGAGGTAAAGGCCAAAGGTGGGGAAGTAGCAATCATGGAGGCTGATATCTCGCATGAAGATGCTGGTAAGAAGATAGCCGAAAAGGTTATGCAGCAGTATGGCAGGGTTGATATCCTGGTCAATAATGCTGCCATATACTATGGAGTAAGTCCCAAGCCCTGGGACGCCTGGACGGTGAAGGAGTGGGACCAGATGTTTACGGTGAATGTCCGGGGAAATTGGCTGGTTTGTAAGGCGATAGCTCCCCTGATGATAAAGCAGAAAAAGGGTAAGATTATCAATATTGCATCTGATGTTTTCAGATCCCCGGATTCCCAGTTCTTTGTACCTTATGCTCTGACCAAAGCAGCAATTTACTCGTTGACCCATGCTTTGGCCGCTGCTTTAGGCCCTTCGGGTAT
>Ga0209427_10004953_pt1 | contig 15311 bp, 13 predicted proteins | sample DeeMarSWOR136_30_FD_187465 | JGI IMG/M metagenome (GOLD analysis project Ga0209427, IMG submission 187465) | Marine sediment microbial communities from White Oak River estuary, North Carolina - WOR-1-36_30 (SPAdes) (version 2) | ecosystem: Environmental > Aquatic > Marine > Intertidal zone >...
ATCGGACCTAAGACGTGGGAGCTGAACAGAGACAGAATAGTCGTTGCGGCAGAGCAATAATCTTTCAGGGAGCCCCCTTTTCCCTAAAGCTTCAAAACCCATCTTATGTCCAACCACTCCTGGAACCGCCTTTCAGCCCCTGCCGGTCGATAGGGCGGGGCGCATCTCAAATCATTGACATGTTTCCTCCAAAATAGTATAAGTTGCAGTAAGTTATGAAGGGAGGAGACTGGAAAGCGCTTCAACTCCACCTTCCTGGTGTAGCCACGGATCGTTGACTGTTCAAGTGAGGCTTCCGATGGCAAGAAAAGGTCAAACAAAAGCTGAACTTCTGACAGAGCTCGAGGCATTGCGTCTCAGGGTTGCGGAACTGGAACAGGTTGAACGGGATCGGAAGAAGATAGAGATCGATTTGGGTGGAAACGGAGAGAATCTCCGTACCCTGGTTGAGAACATCAATGATGTTCTTTACACCCTGGACGCAAGTGGCATCGTCACCTATATCAGTCCTGCCATCAAATCCATCATCGAGTACCACCCTTCAGAGCTTGTGGGTCGGCCTTTGTGGGATTTCGTTTATGAGGAAGACGTCTCCTTAGCCAGAGACCAGTTTCGCAAGATCATTTCTACAGGCCGTTTGATTGTGCGCGAGTACAGGGTCCTGGACCGGTCCGGGAAAATCAAATGGCTTCGGGCCTCCGGTAAACCGTCTTACAAAGACGGGGAGATCGTGGGATTGCGAGGTGTGGCAACGGACGTGACGAAGCGCAGGTGGGCCGAAGAACGGCTGCATCTCCTCTCCCAGGCGGTTGAGCAGAGCAGTGAGGGAATCGTTTTGGCCGACCTTGAGGGCAATCTCCTCTTTGTCAACAAAGCCTTTGGAGACCTGCACGGCTACGATGTGGAAGAGCTCATTGGAAAGCATTTCTCCATTTTTCATACCCCTGAACAGATGCCTGCCGTGGAAGACGCCATCCGCCAGGTGCGTGAGATGGGCAAGTTCATCGGCGAGATTTGGCATGCCAGGCGGGACGGTAGCGTTTTTCCCGGCCTGATGCACAATTCCCTCCTCCGAGGGAGTCGGGGAAGGCCCATCGGTCTCATGGCCATGCTTCGGGACATCACAGATCTCAAGAAGGCTGAGGAAAAGCTGCGGGAAAATCAAGCGGAATTGGAAAGACGGGTCAAGGAGCGCACCGCTGATTTGGTGAGGGCCAAAGAAGATTTGATGTCCGAGCTGAAGAGGCGCAAAGAAACCATGAACCACCTCCTGATGTATCAGAGACGACTACGATCCCTTGCCTCTGAACTCACCCTTACTGAAGAGCGGGAGCGGCGGCAGATTGCCTCCTATCTTCATGACAACATCGGGCACGCATTGGCCATGGCAAGGATCAAGCTCGACAGCCTTCGAAGCATGGTGTCCACACCGGATGTGGCGAACTTCTTGGATGATGCCACGGACATTATCAAAGCCGCCATTCAGGAGGTGAGATCCTTAACCTTCGAGCTGAGCCCGCCGGTTCTTCACGAACTCGGTTTTGAGGAGGCCGTGGACTGGCTTGCTGAGCAATTCCATAAGGTCAACGGCATCTCCTGCACTGTGGCGTGCAAAGGTCAGATCAACCCTCTGGCGGATGAGCTTTCCATTTTACTTTTTCATTCCTTGCGGGAGCTCTTGGTTAACGTGGCGAAACACGCAGGAGCAAAGAACGCAAAGATCTCCATCAGTCGTGACCAAGACCATATCGTGATCAAGGTGGCCGATGACGGGGTCGGCTTCAGGCAGTCCAAGACCGATTCCTATCTTCAAGAAAACGGCGGCTTCGGCCTGTTCAGCATCCGCGAGCGGTTTGAGTCCATCGGCGGAACCATGGCGATTGAATCTAAACCCGGCAAAGGGTGCTGTGTGGTGCTTTCGGCGCCTCTGTCCAGCGGGGCCTGAACCAGCAAAGGAGTGGGCTATGAGGATCAAAATTGTGTTGGCTGACGACCACAAGATTACCCGGCAGGGCCTTCTCAACATGTTGAAGGAGCAAGCGGACATGGAGGTGGTTGGGGAAGCGGAGAACGGTCATGGTGCGGTGAGACTGGCGGAGGAGCTTTGCCCCCATGTGGTGATCATGGATGTGAGCATGCCCGACTTGAACGGTATCAGTGCAACCCGCAGAATTGTCTCAGAGTCCTCAAGCTCCAAGGTGATCGGGCTTTCCATGCATTCCGACAAACGTTTCGTGAAAGGCATGTTCGAGGCGGGTGCATCCGGGTATTTGTTGAAGGATTGCGCGTTTGAGGAGTTGGTGCAGGCTATTCACGCTGTGGCCAACAACCAAGTCTACCTGAGCCCATCCATTGCGAGCATCATGGTTGAAGAAGTTCTCAAGGCGCCCTCAGAGAAAGAAACCTCAAAAGTCTCTCTTCTTACAGACAGAGAACGGGAGATTGTTCAACTCCTGGCCGAGGGCAAGAGCACGAAAGACATTGCCTTTCGTCTCAATCTGAGCATCAAGACAATCGAAAGCCACCGCCGCCGAATCATGGAACGGTTGGAAATTCAGAGCATCGCTGAACTCACCAAATTTGCCATCAAGGAGGGGTTGACGTCTTTGGAGACGTGAAGGAGAAGGAAGAATTTAGGAATTTGGGGATTTAGGGATTGAGGGATTCTTAGGGGTCCGGGGAGAGTCAGGGCACGAGGGGGCTTGCGCGTTCAGTGCGGCTGTTGTGCAATGGTCATCCGTGCCCCGTTTCGAAAATCCATGGACAGACGCACCATGGCGAATCGGGCTTCGGCCTTGAGGAGATTGTCAGAAGTGGATGGGAAGGTAAATCTGGCCCAGCCTAAGGCTGGGCTTTTTTTTACATCCGGTTCACCGGGTTCCAAGCGGTATCGATAGGTCAGCACCAATAGATTGCCCTTATGTTCCTCCTCGGAAGGCCGGCCCAAGAGCCTTAGAACGTCCTGTTTCCCCGGTATCTGGATTTGACCCTGGGTGTCCTTGTCATGAAAAGCGCCGTAAGCGAAACGGTCTTTGATGTTGATCTCAGAACGACCTAGCGCCCTCAAAGCAGCAATGATAAAAGGTTCGGGAAGGATCTCATAAAACCTTGCCGGAAAAATCGCCGTGATTAGTTTATTGTTCTGGAAAATCAGATTGACGGGGAGGTCAAAATCCCCCCTTTTTTTCTCAGAGTTCCCTTGTTGTTTGAGGAATAAGTACTGCCAATGGGTTCCCCGGTATGATTCCTCAATTTTCGTGGGATAACGCCGCGCCAGGAAAAGCAGGTCCTCCTTGAAAAGGACGGGTTTGAGGAAGATGAGTGAGAGGCCGTCATGATTCCTGATCTTCACATACCCGTCAAAGGTGTAAAGCTGGTGTTTCACCTCCAGAAGCCGGAGGTAGATGCACCCTGAAAGGAAGAGGGAGAGGGTCGCGAATAGGAATAGAAGAACAAAGCGTCTGAGATGCATGCTCAGTACCCAGAGAAAGATGGCAGAAAATGGGATGATTGGAAAGCGCCAAAAATCGGGTGCACTACGGCCTTTTTACACCACGGTGCCGGTGGATTGAAGGGAAAAAACCAAAAGAGGGCGAAACCATTTGGGCCGAATGGGCTCTAGACAGAAGGGCCTCTAATCCAGCGTCTAATTTAGCTGGTTTCCAACCAGAAACGGCCCGTTTCCGCAATCTCCCGCCCGGCTCAGCGGGGAGATGATGCCTTGATGACGCATCAGGGGGGCCGCCGCTGTTGACAACGGCGATAGGCCATGTTAATGGACTAGGTTACTATTTAAAACGCACGAGGGAAAGGAGAGCGGCAATGTCTGACCTATTGGAAGTTACAGATGAAAATTTTGAGACAGAAATCATGAATTCAGACCTTCCGGCTATTGTGGATTTCTGGGCGGAATGGTGCGGTCCCTGCAAAATGGTCTCCCCCGTGGTGGAGGAGCTGGCTAACGAATACAAAGGCAAGATTAAATTCGCCCAGGTGGACGTGGACAAAAACCGTCAGACGCCGGCAAGATTCGGAATTCGGAATATCCCAACCTTGATTCTCTTCAAAGGTGGAGAGGTGGCGCAAATGATCATCGGCGCGCAGCCGAAAAGCTATATCGAAGCGGAACTGAAAAAACTGCTCTAAATGCACGATCTCATCATCATAGGCGGGGGTCCGGCAGGTTTAACAGCCGGCCTATACAATGCGCGGGCCCGGCTGGACGTGTTGCTCTTGGAGCGACTGGCCCCGGGTGGGCAGGTGCTCACGACCGATTGGGTTGAAAACTATCCGGGTTTTCCTGACGGCATTTCAGGATTCGAACTGATGGATAAAATGAAGACCCAAGCTGAGAGATTCGGCCTCAAGATTCTCAGCGAAGAGGTCGCCAAGCTCGAGCTCTCCGAGAAAAGAAAGGTGGTCGCCACAACTCAAGGACCAAAGGAGGCCAAAGCGATTATCCTGGCCTCCGGGGCGACGTGGAAGAAACTGGGCATAGAAGGGGAAGATCAGCTCATGGGGAGAGGTGTGTCCTTTTGCGCCACGTGTGACGGTCCCTTTTACAGAGATCAAGACGTGGCGGTGATTGGGGGAGGAGACACGGCTGTGGAGGAGGCGATTTTCCTGACCCGTTTTGTGAGCAAGGTCTACCTGGTTCACCGGAGAGATCAATTGAGGGCGACAAAGTTGCTCCAAGAGCGGGCCATGGCTCAGGAGAAGATCGAATTTGTGTGGGATACGGTGCCTGTCCAGATCCTCGGCAAAGACGGCGTGGAAGGGATAGAGCTCAAAAATGTCAAAACCGGATCTGTGAGCCGCCGGGATGTCAAGGGTGTCTTCGTTTTCATTGGGACGATTCCCAATACGGAGCTTGTGAATGGACAGGTTGATCTGGATGAAAACGGTTTCGTGATCACGGACAATAACATGGAGACCTCTGTTCCCGGCGTTTTTGCTGCAGGCGATGTCCGCTCCAAGCTTTTTCGGCAAATCGCAACGGCTGTGGGCGAAGGTGCAGCCGCCTCCTTTTCAGCGGAAAAATACATCGAATCCCTTGGTGAAGGCCAATAGGGCCTGTCTATGAGGTGGTGTGATGCATAGACAGCATGGGGTTGTAAAAGTTCTGATCTTAGGCCTGTGGGTCCTCTTTTTTCTCAATGGCTGCGCCGTCGTAGACTGGTTTCTCGGTGGGGAGGAGGAAAAGTACCCCCAGGAAATCATGATTGAGGGCATGGAGAACCTGGAGAAGGGCCGGTATAAGGATGCGGTGGAAGCCTTTCAAAAGATCGCGGACCGGTATCCTTACAGCAAATACGCTGTCCTTGCTGAAATAAAGATGGCTGACGCCCTGTACCTACAGAAGGAGTACGACCTCGCGTACGAGTCCTACGACGAATTCGAAAAGCTCCACCCCAAACACGAGGACATCCCTTATGTGATCTATCAGAAAGGGATGTGCAACTTTCGCCAGATTAAGACCATTGACCGAGAGCAAGGGCACACCCTCAGCGCCAAGCAGGAGTTCGAAAGGCTGGTTCGGAGATTTCCAAGGGATGACTATGCCGACAGAGCCAGAAAGAACATCAGGAAGTGCCTCATATTCTTAGCCGAGTATGAGCTTTATGTGGGGCATTTCTACTATAAGAAAAAGAACTACAGAGCAGCCCTCGGGCGCTATATGTACATCATTGAGAACTACCCCGACATGGGCCAGTATCACGAGGCCATGGAATACATCAGCAGGTGCAAGGAACGCCTCGCCAAAGAAGAGGCCGAGGATAAGGAAAGCGATGAGCTTATAAAAGAGTCCGGTGCCGGGACCCTCGAGAGCAGTACCTGAAGAGTACAGGGACGATCTCAGCGTTCAGCAATCATTTCTTGAACCGATTCGAGGGCAACGGCCAACTTCTCAGGTTTGCTCCCACCGCCTTGGGCCATATCAGGACGGCCACCTCCCTTTCCCCCGACAATCTCTGACAAGCGGCTGATAATTTGCCCGGCCTTGAATCGATCCACGAGGTCCTTGGTTACCATGCACAGGAGCATGGCTTTTCCGTCTTTTTCGGCTCCCAGAACGACAATTCCGGATCTGAGCTTGTCCTTAATGCGATCGCCGTAATCGCGAAGCTCCTTGGGCGAATGGGCGCCCACTTGCCTGACCAGGAGCTTGGTCCCGTTGATGTCCTTCACCCCTTCCAAAAGGTCCACGGACTGGCTTGTGAGGAGTCTTGCCCTGAGGGAATCCAATTCTCTCTCTTGCTGCCGACTCTCCTTCAAAAGCCTTTCAACCTTTTCCCGCACTTGATCGGGGGTGGTTTTCAAGAGCATGGCCACCGTCTTCAAAGCTTCGTCCTGGTGCTGGGCATATTCGACGGCCGCCTTGCCGGTCAAGGCCTCGATCCGTCGCACATTAGCCCCCACCGCACTTTCGCTGACGATCTTAAAAAGGCCGATGTCACCGGTTCGGGCGGTGTGGGTCCCGCCACACAATTCCATGCTCACGTCTTCCCCTATTTTGACGAGGCGCACCTTTTCCCCGTATCGTTCCTCAAAGATGGCCATGGCGCCAGTTTTCATCGCCTCGTCACGGGAGAGCACCTCTGTCGAAAGGGGCAAGTTTTCTTGAACATAGCTGTTCACGAGGCGTTCAACCTCCCCCAGCGTTTCCTGGTCTACCTGGGTAAAGTGGCTGAAATCGAAGCGAAACCGTTCCGGAGCCACCAGAGAGCCGGCCTGCTTCACATGGGGCCCCAAAATCTCCCTCAGCGCGGCATGCAGGAGATGGGTCGCCGTGTGATTCAGGGCGGTGGCTCTCCGCTTTACTTCGTCCGCCTTGGCTTCGATCGTATCGCCAACGGAAAGGGTGCCCTCCTGAAGTTTCCCCTGATGCACGATGAGGTTGTCGCCGAACTTGAGGGCGTTCGTGACCTCCAGTCTCATGCCGTCATGGATCAGCCAGCCCTTGTCACCCACTTGTCCACCCGCTTCTCCGTAAAAGGGGGTCCGGTCGAGAATCACCTCCACCTTGTCCCCTGCCTCTGCTGAAGAGGTTTCCTCGCCGTTCCTCACGATGGCCACCACTTTTGATGAGGACGTCACGGTGTCGTAGCCCATGAATTCGCTGGTGAAGCCTCTGGAGGCCAGTTGCCGATAAGCTTCCGGGATTTCCTCCTCGCCGCTCCCTCGCCATGATTCCTGAGACTGGCTCCTCTGTCTGGCCATGGCCTCCTCATAGCCTGGCAAATCAACGGCAAAACCTTCTTCTCTGGCCACATCCTGCACGATGTCCAGGGACAGGCCATACGTGTCATAGAGCTTGAAGGCCACAGTGCCGGGAATGGTGCTTTTCCCGCTGCTTTTGATTTGCTCAACATGGTCTGTGAGAACCCTCATGCCGAAATGAAGGGTGTCGGCAAATCGCTTCTCCTCGTTCAGGATAATCTTTTCGATGAAGGTCCTTCCTGTTACCAACTCACCATAGTCCGGGCCCATGACATCAATCACTTTGCCGGCCACGAGGTGGAGAAAAGGATCTCCTATGCCGAGAACCTGGCCGAAGCGAATGGCTCGGCGCATGATTCGCCTTAAGACGTAACCTCGCCCTTCATTGGAGGGCAGGATCCCGTCTCCGATGAGAAAGGCTGCGGCACGGGCATGGTCCGCAATCACGCGAAAAGAGATATCCTGTTTTTGATCGTCGCCGTACTTTTTTTTGGCGATGTCTTCGACACGGCGGATAAGGTCGACGAACAAGTCGGTATCGTAATTGGAGGTCACGCCCTGAACGGCGGCTGCAAGCCTTTCGAGGCCCATGCCGGTATCGATGTTGGTTTTTGGAAGGGGCGTCAGTTTTCCGGTGGGATCCCGATCAAACTGGGTGAAAACAAGATTCCAGATTTCAAGATACCGGTCGCAGTCGCATTCCGGGCCGCATTCCGGCCTTCCGCAACCCAAAGCTTCTCCCTGATCCAGCAGAATCTCGGAGCATGGGCCGCAGGGCCCGGTATCTCCCATGGCCCAGAAATTGTCCTTTTCGCCTAGCCGGACAATCCGCTCCGCAGGGAGACCGATCTCTTCCTCCCAAATTCTGTAAGCCTCGTCGTCGTCTTTGTAGACCGAGGCGATCATCTTTTCTCCGGGGAGGTGATAGCCTTCTGTTAGAAGCTCCCAGGCCCAGTGAATGGCTTCCACCTTGAAGTAGTCCCCGAAGGAGAAATTGCCGAGCATTTCGAAAAAGGTGTGATGCCTGGCCGTATACCCGACATTCTCCAGATCATTGTGCTTACCGCCGGCCCGCACACATTTCTGTGACGTGGCAGCCCTCGTATAGCTCCTCGTCTCTTCTCCCAAAAAAAGACCCTTGAATTGCACCATTCCTGCGTTGGTGAAGAGAAGGCTGGGATCATCACGGGGAATCAGGGACGCACTCGAGACGATTTCGTGATCCCGGGCCTTGAAAAAATCCAAAAATGACTGTCTGATTTCTCTGAAGTCCATTAAAACTGGTTTATTCCCTTCATTTGCTTGATTTTTCCGGCTCTTCTTTTTCAACTTCCTCTCGAATCTTCTTGAGCCCGGTCTTTTCTCTCACGAGATCGGCGATTCGATCTCGCATATCCCTGTTCTCGCCCAAGAATTTTTTCACATTCTCTCTTCCCTGCCCCATTCTTTCCCCATCAAAGGAGTACCAAGCGCCGCTTTTTTCCACAACGCCCAAAGAGACACCCAAATCCAGGATGTCTCCCTCTTTGGAGATGCCCGTACCATAAATAATGTCAAACTCAGCTTCCTTAAAGGGCGGGGCAATTTTGTTTTTCACCACCTTGACCCGGGTTCTGTTGCCCACGATCTGATCGCCTTCTTTGATGGCACCAATGCGGCGGATATCCAGCCGCTGGCTTGCGTAAAATTTGAGGGCATTGCCGCCTGTAGTCGTTTCCGGGCTCCCGAACATGACGCCGATTTTCATCCGAATCTGATTAATAAATACAACACAGGTCCTAGATTTGCTGATCGTGGCCGTGAGCTTTCGCAAAGCCTGAGACATGAGTCTCGCCTGAAGGCCTACGTGCTGGTCTCCCATTTCCCCCTCGATCTCCGCTCTGGGCACCAGGGCTGCAACGGAATCGATAATCAGCGCGTCGATAGCACCGCTCCGGACCAATATTTCCGCAATGTCCAGCGCCTGCTCGCCCGTGTCGGGCTGGGAGACGAGGAGGTTATCCACGTCCACACCGAGGTGTCGGGCATAACCCACATCCAAGGCGTGCTCAGCATCGATGAAGGCGACCATGCCTCCTTTGGCCTGAGCCTCCGCTGCGACGTGGAGGGCGAGGGTTGTTTTTCCCGACGCTTCAGGCCCGTATATTTCCACAACCCGTCCCCTGGGGACCCCCCCGATCCCCAAGGCCAAGTCCAGAGCGAGAGAGGATGTGGAAATGGCCGGAATGTCCATCACACGGTCTTCATCCATCTTCATGATGGATCCCCGCCCAAACTGTCTCTCAATTTGTGAGATGGCCTGTTCAACCGCTCTTTGTCTGTCTGTTTGATTTGCCATGTCTTTACCCCTAGTTATTGATCATTGATCATTCGTCATTGGACATTGGTCATTTGTCAATATTTCAAGCTGGATCATTGCTTTTCCGTAAACCTTAAAACTTACGCCTTTCATTTACTCACCCGGGTTCATGTCAATTTTTTGGTGGAGCCGGGATGGCCCTTCCCCGAAAGACGATATCTTAAAAGAATTCCACCGGACATTCCAGCGGGCTGATCTTTGAGGGTTGCTCCACAAAAGCCCTAGCAGAATTTGTCGTTCCGACGAAGGCAAAGCTCTCTCAAACCCTCAAAGATCAGTCCGCCTCTCCAGAACGGTATAGATATCGCCTTGAGGGGAAGGGTCATCCCTGGCGAAAGTCTCCTTGTTTTGAGGCGAAGCTTCGCTAGCTACTTCTTTCCTGCCATAGCCCAAGATAGCATTTTTGTGTAAACAGCGCCACCGGGATTCAGATCACTCTTGAACAGTATTAATTCATTAAGGGAACAGATGGCCGTTGTCAAATCTTTGTGAGCTGACAAAATTTCATGAAGCCGGCCGTCGGGTTTCCCCTGTTTCTTGAACCTGCCGAGGGTCAAGTGGGGGCTGAAAGGCCTTTTCTCAGCTTTGAAGCCGAAAGGTTGGAGATTTTCCTGGAGCGCGTCCCTGAAAGAGGACAGTCTTTCCAGGTCCCCTTCCACACCGAGCCATAATACCCGCGGGTTGCGAGTGTTGGGAAAACAGCCCATACCGCCGAGGGATATGTCAAAAGGTCCATAACGGGTGCAGATTTCCTCTGCCGCCTTTCCAATAGCCTCAACCTCTTGCACTTTGACATTCCCCAGAAAAACCACGGTGAGATGAATATTCTCCACTTTGACCCACCGTACATTCAGGCTGGTGCGCCTGACCTCTCCGGCAACCCGATCCACGGTGTTCTTGATGTCTGTTGGCAACTCAAAGGCCAGGAAGGAACGAATCTCCATTCAGATACCTTCTGATCCAGTCTAAGGCCATGACAGCAGTGTTGAATTTGACCTGCTTGCGTGTGCCCCAGAACCGGTACTTTCTCGAAAAGGTTTCATCTTCAGCAGCCAACCCGACATAGACGGTCCCAACAGGTTTTTCAAGGCTGCCTCCCTCAGGACCTGCAATGCCCGTTACGGCAACACCCAGATTAGACTTGAAGCGCTCCCGTACCCCCTCAGCCATTTGCCGGACGGTCTGGTCACTCACAGCGCCGTGTTTCTTGATCGTCTCGGCCGAGACAATGAGCAGATCCACCTTGGCTTGATTGCTGTAGACCACCACGCCCCCCTGAAAATAGTTGGAACTGCCGGGGACATTGGTGAGCAGGTTGCCAATGAGCCCACCGGTACAGGATTCGGCCACAGCCAGGGTCATGCCTTTTTGCTTGAGCATTTTGCCCACAACCGCTTCCATCGTCTCATTTCCTGTGGCAAAGACATAGGCGCCAACGAGGTTTCGGATGTCTTTTTCCATGGCAGCCAATTCAGTGGTGACCGTCGGCTCGTCATGCCCCCTCAAGCTCAAGGTGATGTGGTTTTCAGGGAAGCGGGGGTAAAAGCCAAGAATAATCCTTTCTGATCTGTTGGGTAGCTTTTTGAGGATTTCGGCGATGGCCGGTTCATTGAGGCCATAAATCTTGAGCACTCTGTGCCTCAGAATAGGCAGCGTTTTTGCGTGGAGCAGGATGTCGGGGAGCACGAATTCGTCCATGAGGAAGCGCATCTGATCCGGGACACCCGGAAGAAAATAAAGCCGCACAGGGCCTTCCACCAGCGAGAAGCCGCACACATTCCCCTCTGGGTTCAGAACCTTGGCATCCCTGGGCATCCACGCCATTTTTTCCAGGGAGGGCGAGAGTTCTATTCCCCGCGCTTCCACATAGACCTTGATTTGCTCGAACATCTGCTCATCCAGGCACAAAGGCCGGTTCAGCGTGTCAGCGACGATCTCATTGGTGATGTCGTCTTCGGTCGAACCAAGCCCGCCTGTGATGATCACAAATTCGGATTGTGCCACCGCCTCTGTCAAAGCCTTGGAAAGCTTCTCCGGATCGTCGCCTACGGTGGTGACGCGGTTCACCTCCAGCCCGGCAGCGGTCAGTCTTCCGGCGGCATACCAGGCGTTCAGGTCGACGGTCCTGCCTGAAATGAGTTCATTGCCGATGGTTATGATCTCGCCTCGCATATCCTTCGCCTGTCGCGCCGCGGGCAGCCTTGAACAGCTCCGGCGCCCTTTGCTCAAGCATGATTTTCACGGACGGCTTCTCTGTTAACCTCCGTGACTGTGCTCAAATTTCGCCATATCCGCATCGTTCAATACAGACGCAAATGGGGTGGATCTTGTCGGAATTGCTCCAGGACCGCCCTCCAAAGGAAGACATGCGCTCATTTGAAGAACAGAAACAGGGTCAATCTCAAACACAAATTGGCGTAGACCCCCGCCATAAGGTCGTCTGAGACGATGCCGATCCCGCCTCCCAGCTTCTCCAAGCGCCTGATGGGAAAGGGCTTCAAGATGTCGAACAGTCGAAAAAGAAGGAATCCCGCAACCAAACTGACCCCCGAGAGGGGCACGAGAAAGAAGGCCACCAGACAACCGGCCACTTCATCGATGACAATCTCGGAAGGATCGTGTCCATTCACTATTTTCCAGCATGAATGGGAGGACCAGACCGCCAGGACCGCAAAGAGCATCAGGAAAGCGCCGGCGTAGAAGAGAGGCAGGCGATTCATGAGCAGAACGAGGGGGAGGCCGAACAATGTTCCCCATGTTCCCGGCGCAATGGGCAGCAGGCCGGCACCGAACCATGCGGACAAAATCAGGGCAATTTTTCCGAAAAAGCCAGCTTTTCCGAAAGATTCCCGTAATCTCAAGGTAGCAAAATGACGTTCAGACATCAAGCAAGTTGTGGTCAAGAAAGAGTGAGTAAAAGGGCCTAGTATCGCGTCCCAGAAATTCCTGTCCTAATTCCCAAAGGGGGAATGGCAAAATTGGGTTCACTGGGGGCCGTCGGGAGGGGGTCTCCAACACACCATGATTGAACCCTGATTCTCATGTAGGGGAGGGGTTCACCCCCTCCCGCAGGCGGGCTTCCGCCTTCGCCAACCGCCGCCGCTAAAGCTATGGCGGTCAAGAAGCTAAGACGGTCAAGAGGCTGCGGCGCGAGAAGGGACGACCCCCTCCCGACGGCCCCTCGAGCAAGCAAGAACTTCTTCAAGTTATTTCTGGGACGTGATACCAGAATGCCTAAAACGGTCTTCCGGCAACTCAAAAAACCCTTCACGGCCTTCTTCTGTGGTCAACAGCTTTTCCCTGTAATCACTCGAACTCATTAGCCGGAAGGTCCGGCCAGAATGGTGCTGGATCGATTTTGGAAAGCAACTTTAGGCACTGCTTTTAATGACCCAGCGGTAGATCTCTTTTAGCGGTACGCCCGTTTCCTGCGCAATTTTTCGGCAAGCCTCGTACTCAGGCATGATGTCAAAGGAGCCATCAGGGCGCAGAACTTTTTTGACCCTCATTTTGCCCCAAGGACTGTCTATTTCAAGGGAGGAGCGTTCCAGGACTTTTCTCTGGCTGTAACGGAAACGGACACCCAAGGTAGGGCTTTCTTTGAAGAGAATGTCCACGAAAGTGTCGCGCTGATGGGGTTTTACCATGACCTGGATGAGAACGCCGGGCCGGTTTTTTTTCATCTGAATGGGACAGAAGACGACGTCCAAAGCGCCGGCTTCGAATAGGCGATCCATGAGAAAACCGAACCATTCCGGGTTGGTATCATCCAGATTCGCTTCCAGGATGACTACCGTTTCAGTCTGCGCTTCAGTTTGTTCGCGGCCGACCATGATCCGCAGGAGATTCGGTCTGTCCGGCAAGTCTCGCGTCCCTACGCCGTATCCAACCGCGTCCACCACCATGGCGGGCATGTGCCCGAAATGGGCGACCAAACTCTTGAGAAGGGCCGCGCCGGTAGGGGTGACGATCTCCTGCTTGAGCCCTGAGTCATAGACGGGAATCCCTTTCAGAAGAGCGACGGTTGCCGGCGCCGGGATCGGTATCCTCCCATGACGGGTTTCCGCAAACCCGGAACCCAAGGGCACGGCGGAGGCGTAGAGGGCGGCTATTCCCAAATGCTCGATGCCGAAAACGGTGCCCACAATGTCGATGATGGAATCCGTTGCCCCGACTTCATGAAAATGGACCTCTTCGGGAGGGCAGTGGTGAATCTTGCCTTCCTCAACAGCTATGGACTCGAAAACCTCAATGCTCCGAGCCTTGACATGCTGGCTGAGACGGCTCGCCTGAATGATGTCTTTGATGTCTGCAAAAGTTCGGGAGACCTGCTTTTCTTTTTCTACCGTCACCTCGAAACGGGTCCCGGAGAGATGGTTTTTTTCTTGCCGCAGTGCTTTGAGGTTGTACCCTTCAAGAGAAAGGGTGCGAATCGCCCTTTCCAGTTCTTCAAGGGGCAGTCCTGCATCGAGGAGTGCGCCAAGAAACATGTCGCCGCTCACTCCTGAGAAGCAATCTAGGTAAGCCAGTTTCATGAGAATCGTCCCAGAAGAAGTTCCTTGCCTTTTACCAGGCCTCCGATGACGTGTCAATCCCGAGGGGTTTGGCCGGAGAAAGGCTTGTCTTGCTGAAAGTCCGGCAGGAAAGGCGCTTCCACTGAAGGGTTGTCATCGGGGAACTGCACAAAGAGGCGTTCAAAGCCCAAGGATGTGGCATGGGAATAAACGGTGTCAAACTCTTCACGACGAAGGCGGCGGTTGAGGTCCTGGTCTCTGTGAGGCACAACCGGGGTGTACTGGGACATAAGGCTGAGCGGTAAGCGGGGGCCGAATTCCAAAAAGAGGGTGGTCAAGGCGTTGATCGAGTTTTCCATTTGGCCGGGGAGCACGAGATGTCTCACCAGCACGCCTTTGGTGGCCAGGGCGGTGCCCTTTTCGAAGGCATCCAAGAATCCCTTCTGCTTCACCATTTCTGAAATGGCCTGCAAGGCCACTTCCCCGTAATCCTTGCATTTTGAGAGCTTCGCGGAGAGGTGTGGGTCGGCGTATTTGAAATCGGGGAGATAGATGTCTGCAATCGCTTCCGACATGCCGAGCATGGCGAGGGATTGATAGCCGGAGAGATTCATGACCACGGGGAGTTCGTGGCTTCTCTCACGCAGTCCCAGGACCAAGGCCACCACATGGGGAAAAAAATGATCCGGCGTGACGAGATTGATGTTGTGGACATGGTGGTCCTGAATCATGGCCTCCACTTCTTGGCACAAGGCCTCCACCGTGATGTCTCGCCCGAGCCCCTCTCTCGAGATTTGATAGTTCTGGCAAAAGGAACAGCGCAGAGAGCAGCCCGTGAAAAAGACCGTCCCTGACCCGTGGGTGCCGGTCAGGGGAGGTTCTTCACCGAAATGGGGTCCCACATAGGCAACCCGCAGTTGATGATTTTGCCGGCAAAAGCCTGACCGATTTCTGTCTTCGTTTCCCAGCCGGTTCACGCCGCAGTCTCTCGGACAAAGGCGGCAGTTTTCAAAGAGGGATTCAAAATTCATGGCCAGCTATCCCAAATGTTTTCCTGAATCCGGTATTCATAGGGCGGTCGGGGGGTGATCGTCCTAGGTCGCGCCGTAGCCTCTTGACCGCCATAGCTTTAGCGGCGGCGGTTGGAGAAGGCGGAAGGGCGGCCCCCCCCCCGCGGGAGGGGGTAAACCCCTCCCCTACATGAGATTCAGGGTTCT
>Ga0209427_10004955_pt1 | contig 15310 bp, 12 predicted proteins | sample DeeMarSWOR136_30_FD_187465 | JGI IMG/M metagenome (GOLD analysis project Ga0209427, IMG submission 187465) | Marine sediment microbial communities from White Oak River estuary, North Carolina - WOR-1-36_30 (SPAdes) (version 2) | ecosystem: Environmental > Aquatic > Marine > Intertidal zone >...
CTAAAAGCTGAGCGGAATGTAGATATTCACCGATGGTCTCTTGGGCTATCGGCGGGAGACTCTGGTCACTCATGTCCACAACAGAATTCCCCTGAGGTAGTGGCGTTTCTACTTCTGGATAGGCTAGAACCCTCTCGAAGTAACGCCCTAGAGAATCCAGCGTGTAGTCCCAGCTATCACCCTCGTTCTGCACATACCCATGAAGGATACCTAACGTCACTAGCTCACGCAACCTCCGACTACGGTACTCGAGAACTCCAGCTACCGGAGGGGCATTTGGAAAGGGCTCCTTTTCAGTGAGAAAACGCCCAATTTCGAGTTCAGGGCTGACCCCTTCCTCCAGACGACGAAATAGCTTTAACTTGAACCGATTCCCGTAGACCACCGAAGTATTAGTCTGCTCTCCTGGCAGGAGCGCAGACTCCACAGCTTCTTGAACTGGTTCACGTATCTTCCGAAATACGGTAAGGGTATGAGAGGTTACCAGCTCTCCTTTTTCTCCCTTGAAGCGGCGTCGCCGAGCCATGGCCTTAAGCAAGGCATCGTGGAAACTCTGTTCAATCAGGGCATCGTAAATGAGTCCTTCCCTTTCGCTACCTTTTTCTCTTAACTTCAGATGGGCGACAACAGCCTGAGGCGACTCATCAACCACTTGGCGTGCTCGTTCTTCCAGGGCAAAGGTAATGGGGAGGAGGTAGATCTCGGGTTCACCCTCGGAGTACCCTATTCTGACAAGGACAAGATGAGCCACGGACGTATCATAAGGCATAGCGATAGCGTCCTCTATCTCCACTGAACGTGTGTACCGCGCCTTGCTACCAAACCAGCGGCGTTGCCTTATGTAGCTCAGTAGCGCTGCTTCCAGCATAGGCCTTCTCCCACGCTTGTACAGGTCCGTCCATTCCCCTGCCAAGGCCAGAGTTGGTACTGAAACCTCTACCGGTCTGGTCTGCAAATCGATCAGCTCTGGTTGCCTAGATTCTATGGAAAACCAGTAGAACGCGTACGGGCTGAGGGTGACAAAGTACGGCGCTTCTCCGATTCGAGGAAACTCCGCCTGCCCAAAAACCTCAACGGGCACCTTCCCGTTAAATTCAGTTAGATTAAGACTAGTGTGCTGCACCGAACGCGAAAGGTTAGCCACCACCAAGATGGTCTCGTCCTCGTAGCGACGGACAAAAGCCAGCACCTTTCGATTCTCCGGGTAAAGGAACTCAAGGCTCCCGCGGCCAAAGGCTTTAAAGCGTTTTCTCATGGTAATAAGGCGCTTCATCCACCAGAGAAGAGAGTCCGGGTTATTCTGCTGGGCCTCCGCGTTAACGGCCTCATAGTGATACTCAGGATCAATGTTGACAGGCAGGTACAGTCGCTGTGGGTTGGTGCGAGAAAAGCCCGCATTGCGGTCGGCACTCCATTGCATCGGTGTGCGCACGCCGTTGCGATCGCCCAAATAGAAGTTGTCCCCCATGCCAATCTCATCACCGTAGTAAATCACCGTCGTTCCGGGGAGCGAGAACAGAAGTCCGTTCATAAGCTCGATTTTCTTGCGGTCATTGTTGAGGAGCGGGGCTAGGCGCCGACGGATCCCAAGGTTGAGCCGAGCCTGAGTATCATAGGCATACACCCGGTACATATAGTCTCGTTCTTCGTCAGTAACCATTTCCAGAGTGAGTTCATCGTGGTTACGGAGAAAAAGAGCCCACTGGCAGGTCTCCGGAATCAGAGGTGTATGCTGAAGGATATCAATAATGGAGAAACGGTCCTCCATGCGAATCGCCATAAACATGCGCGGCATAAGAGGAAAGTGATAGGCCATATGGCACTCATCTCCTTCGCCGAAGTAAGCGACAGCGTCCTCAGACCACTGATTTGCCTCCGCCAGCAGCATACGGTTCTTAAACCGTTCATCCACATGGCGACGCAGTTCTTTCAGAAAGCTGTGTGTCTCTGGTAGATTCTCGCAGTTTGTACCTTCCCGCTCATAGAGATAGGGCACCGCATCTAGGCGAAGCCCAGACACTCCCAGGGCAAGCCAGAAATCAATGACCCGAAGTACAGCCTGTCGCACGAGTGGGTTGTCGAAGTTGAGGTCAGGCTGGTGTGAGTAGAAGCGGTGCCAATAATAAGCTTTAGCTACCGGGTCCCATGTCCAGTTCGATGGCTCGAAATCCTTGAAAATTATCCGGGCTTCTTTGTATTTATCCCAGGTATTACTCCAGACATAGAAATCACGGCCACTTCCAGGCGCTGCTCGCCGCGCCCGCTGGAACCATGGGTGCTGGTCTGACGTGTGGTTAAGGATCAACTCCGTAATCACACGAAGGCCACGGTAATTAGCCTCCCTCAGAAAGTCCTTGAAGTCGCGCACAGTCCCGTAGGCAGGATGGATACCAGTGTAGTCGGAAATATCGTAGCCGTCGTCTTTGAGAGGGGAAGGGTAGAATGGAAGTAGCCAGATAGTGTTGACTCCCAGGTCTTGAAGGTAGTCCAGCTTCTGTGTCAGGCCAGGGAAGTCACCGATGCCATCACTATCACTATCATAGAAGGCTCGGACGTGGAGTTCGTAGATGATAGCATCCTTGTACCACAGAGGGTCATCATCCCACCAAAAATATTTCTTATCACTGGCTGCCATATCGATTAGCCTCTCTTACGCATTATACCCTAATTCTTGCTCTTAGTAACCCCGCGGTGGATGCGGAAGATATGGGCTGGCATCTTTTGCGGATCAAGCTCCGCGTAGTTCCGCGAACTCTGCCATCGATAGGTAACATCCGCTAGAAGGTCATGCACACTATAGGGCTGGCCAGGGTCAAGCCCCAGTTCCTCAAGAGAGAGGTCTACCCAACCCGATTGTTTGTAACGGTAATCGAGATTAACAACGACTAGTATCACATTGGAGAGGTCTTCTGTACACTTGCTGTAGCAAATGAGCTGGTCGTTATCTATTGAATGGAAACGCAGGCTCCAGTCACTCTGAAGGGCCGGGTTTTCCCTGCGGATGCGATTTACCCGGGCAATAAGATCCCTCAGACTTTTGGGGCTCTCGATATCCCACTGCTTTAGCTCATATTTTTCTGAGTCCAGATATTCTTCGCTTTCCTTGTCTTTCCGGCGATTTTCACAGAGTTCAAAGGCAGGACCATAAATCCCATAATTAGCTCCAAGGGTGCCCGTTAGTACCAGCCGTGCCATAAACGCTGGCCGCCCACCATCTCTAAGATAATCGTTCAAAATATCTGGCGTGTTGGGCCACAGGTTAGGGCGAAAGAACTCCCGCACATCAGTCTGAGTGAGCTCGGTAAAGTACTGGGTGAGTTCCCACTTAACATTGCGCCAGGTGAAATAGGTGTAAGACTGGGTGAAGCCCAGCTTGGCTAGCCGATACATAATCTTGGGTCGAGTGAAGGCCTCGGATAAGAAGATAACCTCAGGGTAATCGGCTTTGACCTCACTAATCAGCCACTCCCAAAAGGCGAAGGGCTTGGTGTGGGGATTGTCCACCCGGAAGATGCGCACTCCCTGCTCTATCCAGAAAAGGACAATGCTCTTAAGTTCCTTCCAGAGTTCCTGCCAGTTCTCGGTTTCGAAGTTCAGAGGGTAGATGTCTTGGTACTTCTTGGGTGGATTTTCGGCATATTGCACTGTGCCGTCGGGACGCCACCGGAACCATTCTGGATGTTCCTTGACATAGGGATGGTCAGGCGAGCACTGGAAAGCTAGATCGAGGGCTACTTCAATACCATGTTCTCGGGCCTTAGTCATGAATCTCCTGAAGTCTTCTAAAGTGCCGAGCTGAGGATGAAGCGCCTTGTGTCCTCCCTCCTGCGAGCCGATGGCCCAGGGTGTCCCAGGGTCACTGGGCTTGGTGGTAGGGGCATTATTCTTCCCCTTCCGGCTTGTATAGCCAATCGGGTGGATCGGCGGAAAGTATAACACATCAAAACCCATCTGCGAGATATAGGGAAGGCGCATCTCGCAGTCCTTAAAGGTGCCATAGTGACTAGGCTTGGACATGCAGGAACGCGGGAACATCTCGTACCAAGTGCTGAAACGTGCCTTTTCACGGTCAACCACTACCACCAACTCTTTGGAGTAAGCACTGGCAAACTGCCGATCCGAGTATTTGTTCATAGCTTTCGTTACCTTTTGGCTTAATGCCAGCTTAGCTTTGGCCGATGTAGAGGCCTCCCTCGAACGCAAGGTTTCTACCCAGCCTCGTATCGTTCCTGTCTCTCTCTTAATAGCGCTATGACTCGCTTCCTCAATGAGCTGAGCCCCTTCCAGAAAGTCAACGGAGACGTCTTGCTTTGCCTCGACCTTTTTTGCCAGGTTCTGTTGCCAAGTCCTAAAGCTGTCGACCCACGCTGTGATTGTGTATTGATACTGCCCCAGTTCGCTGACCACAAAGGAACCACGCCAGCGGTCATTGACTAGAAACTCCATGGGTATCTCAATCCAATCGGGGTTACCTTCCTTACGATACAAGAGGGCAGCAGATAAAACATCATGCCCATCGGCGAAAATGTCAGCCTCTACGACCACCTTGTCGCCAATGGTTCGTTTAATGGGGAAGCGCCCACCGTCAATCTCGGGGGTTACCCCTTCAATAACTATTCGAGTCCTGCTTCCTTCATGCTCTATCATTTTAGATAATTTCATTCTCATTCATTTAGCTCTTTCTTACCAGGCATTTTATTCGCGTTTGGGTACATTATATCCTATTTGTCGTTGGTTAGTAATGCGAAAAATATTGCTATCAAGTAATACTATACATACCACAGCGCCCGAATGTTACTGAATTGCATTTTGTCACATTCGCATAACATGGGAGCCTGTCGAAAAACTTAACCTCTAGCTTTGAACTGTTCAGACGGCTAGCTTCGAAAAGGTTCCAATTGGGAGGTTTTTCGACAGGCTCATGGATTATACGCTACAAGCTGAGGCAAAGCGTGGCTAGGCATTGTGGGCAGACCGATTTGAGTCCCCACTTACAGGAGAGAAGATGTGGTTTTAGGGCATTCCACGTTCGATGAGTTGGCATATGCTGACGTAAGGTAGGAACATCATGAGATGATAGCTGACGCAGAGATTTCCACAGAAATTCCGAACATTCATAAAGTAAAAATATACATTCGCCATAATTGCCAAGGACAAATTCTTGCTTGAATTTTAGCAGGTTGGTAAAGCACCTACTGTAAAGATTAAGATATAAGGTCTCTCGCCCGCCTCAATGCAACCGTTGAAATTGTAGCCATCGTGTCACTGATTGTCACAGACTAATAGTCCCGTGCCTGAGACTATTATAAGCTAGGAACGGAAAGGCGCACAAGGTGCAGCACCACTAAAACGCACTCAGAGCTTTCCGCTGCCAAATAAGATGTCCCCGGTACCCAATTCGCCCTTTTGTTTAACCCTGGTCACTCTACTAATCATTGGTTACCCCCTGTTGTTCCAGATACTAATTGCAATTTTTCATGTCAATTCTTTGGTAGTCTGACACAGTTCCGCAATACAGCCATCCTGATTAGGTTGCTTCATACAGGGCTCAGAGCCTCCCTAGCTCATAGCAGCCGACAAGGCCAATCTCCTGTGCATATCGAACTTGCTTGGAAGGATCAATTCCGTTCATTTCCTCGAAGACTCTTGGCTTCACCTCATTTATGAGTTCCAGCGACGCTCTATCTATGGCTGCTAGCTCATTGGATGCCAGATAGCCTATGTCGGGGCAGATTATGGGATCGGGGTGGGGATCGCAGTCGCAGCTACGAGTTATATTCACCAGAGCATTTATGTAGAGGACCCTCTTCCCCCAGATGCATGCCTTGGCTGCCAGTGCCAGCCCTTTTTGAAAATCCATGATCTCATATCTCAAAGCACCACTAGTGCAGGCGGATACGCATTTCCCGCAACCTTCGCAAGCGATGCTATCGTATCTCCAGTCTAAATCCACGGTTATGGCATGGGAAGGGCAGACTTCAGCACAGGAGCCACAGAGATCACACTTCTCCACTGAAAGCCTGGGAATACTCATGTGGTGGATCATTCGCTTCGTGCCTTTAGTCACCCCACCCATTCCCAAGTTCTTTATAGCTCCTCCGAATCCAGCCTGGATGTGTCCTTTGACATGAGACATGACTACGAGGTGGGTGTTTTCATGTATATCCTTCGCCACTTCAAAGCTATGGCCACATTCGACCACCTTTACTCCTTCCTCACCGATAACCAATTCACAGCCGATCTCGTCACCCCCGAAGCCATGCCTGTAAGCCACCCTACTATATCCATCCATTGTAGACCTGGGTCCTGGGTAAACCACGGTGGTATCGAACAGAAATGGTTCCGCACCTACATCCTTCAGCCTTCCTACCATCAACTTTACAATGGAGGGGGAAATGTAGTACCTATTACCTGGCTCCCCCATATGAAGCTTGATTGGAACCCTCACCCCTCCAAAGTCCTTGATACCAAGCAGGTCAAGAGCGCTTAGGAGCTTCTCCGCCTCGGTGAAAAAATAGACCTCAGCCATATCAGCACTATTATCAAGCCGTGGACTCCTGTTTGCAACCGTTGCCCTTTTCTGCAGTTAGAGCGTATAATCTGTCTTTTGTAGCGGGGGTAAATTGCACATTGCGCTATTTCGTGAAATCACGTGACAAAATGGACTTTTGTACAACTACGCTAACCTGGTTCTTTTGTGCGAGATTCGATTTTATACTGAACTCAATATGCCCGGCAATTCGGAGAGGCTCTTTATTATAAAGTCGGGCTTCTCGTCTTCGCTGCCTACTGTTTCCTCGCAGCGGTCATTCCACCTAAACCACACGCTTTTCATACCAATTCTGTTTGCCCCCATAATATCTGCGTCAATCCTGTTACCAACCATAACTGCATTCTCGGCTTCAACCCCTAGCTTATCTAATGCTACTTGGGAAACCTGCTTATCCGGCTTTTCGATGCCCACCTCCTCAGAGATTACTATCACGTCAAAATAATCCTCTAGGCCACAAGTGGCTATTATATTTAGGTGACAGCGAATCCTATCCCATATCAGAACTTACGTATATTCAGGCGATCTAACGGAGAGAATCTTTGATGCTGTATCGCTACGTGGTTTGATGCCAGGTTCACATAGTGCCGTACCATCTCCAGTGTGGAGTGTCCTAAAATTTGCTGCAATGTAAATACATCTCCGCCGTTAATTAGAAACCTGGTGGCAAACTGCGGAACATCGTTGTGAGCATCCTCTCCTACCTGATAACCAGCAGCTTTCTAAAAACCTTTGGGTCATAATAGAAATTCTCGGTAATTCTTGGCAGGCTAGAAAGAACCCAATGGGTATCGTAATCTCTGGACAAAAGACAGGGTAGTAGAATCTAATGGCTTGAAAACAAGGTCAATATTATGACATGAGATTCCCATCCCCAAGTTGCTATGGCGGGTGACAAACCGAACATGTCAATTTGATAGCTCATCGACCGATGTATTTCCGACGAATCATGTCGTCGGATAACCCGTCGGATAAGCTGTCGGATATAAACTATGAAATACCTTGGCACCTATAAAATTAGGACCGTAAAACAGTAAACCCCAAACTACAACCACATTCCGCACGCCCTAAGTTGTTCAATATTGATTACTTTTCAAGCGGAGTTTTTCGTTCTACACCCGGCATTAGAGCATAGATGCGATGCCGAACGCACTCCGCATTGCCTTTTGCACATTGCCCACGACGTTGCAATCGCCAATTATAAAGAGTCTATCGGCTGACCCGACAAACTTTAGCGCCAAGTCATTATTGGGCTTCATACCCACGGCGATAACCACGCTGCCAGCTTCGATGGTATGCTCGGCGCCATCGGCGCTTGTATAGGTTACCTTATTCGCTCCGATACTTTTGCAGCGTGCCTTCAAAATATACTTGAAGTTTGGCAGCTTCTCCCATGCTTCCTTGAACATGTTGTAGAAATGTTCGGGCGGAGCATTGGGCGCGAGCATATCCAGCATTTCGATCAGAGTAACATCGTGTCCCTTCTCGGCTAGATGCATCCCGGTTTCTACCCCGACTTCTCCGCCACCGATAATCACAACCTTCTTCGCCAGAGCATCATCGTTTTCGTAAACGTCTTGGGCAAACATTACATTCTTGCCGTCCACGCCGGGAACTCGGGGAACAATCGGCTCTGAACCTACGGCGACGAGGACCGCATCGTATTCCTCTTTTTTAAGCATTTCAGCAGTTGCCTCTGTATTCAGAAGGACTTTGACGTTTGCTTTTCCAACCTGGCGGACGAGGTAGTTTTTAAAATCTCTCTGAGGCCATTTGAAGGAAACGCTGTCGGTTGTCTTGAGGAGTCCCCCCAGGGCATCGCTTTTTTCGTACAGCGTTACATCGTGCCCTCTACCGGCCGCTATCAAGGCTGCTTCTATACCCGCCGGCCCGCCGCCTATTATCGCGACCTTCTTTTTATCAGTGGGAGGCTGAATCATTCTTTCAATCTTATGTTCCAAACCCCAGGTAGGATTGACGGAGCAGACGCTATTGGGCGGGTCGGCGAGGCTACCCATCAGACACATGTTACACCTGATGCATGGCACTACATCCTCGTTTCTGCCCTCGTATGCCAATCGGCCGTAATCCGGGTTGCTTATCCAGCCTCTGGCCATGGCAATGAAATCCGCTTTCCCGGAAGCGATGACGTCCTCGGAAATATCCAGGTCCAGATATCCGCTAACGGTGGCAACTGCAATGCCGGCGCCGCTCTTTTTAATGGCTTCCGCCATAGGTAGAAAAGGCGTGCGCTCAGGGTTATAGCCAGTGGGATGGCCCGAGTCAATCTCGCTCGCTCGTATCTGAAGCATGTCGATGTGGCCGGCAAACATCTTGGCCAGCTCTATGGTTTCCTCCAGAGTTCGTCCGCCTGGTGGTTCGCAGCCGCTTAGACTGGCCTCAATTAGAAAATCCTTTCCGCATTTTTGCTTGATTCGGTCAGCAACCATCAGCGGAAAACGAGCCTGATTTCCCAGGCCTCCGCCGTATTGGTCAGTCCTCTTGTTGGTGAGCGGAGACAGGAATCTCCCCAGTATAGTGAACCGGTAAGCCATGTGCAGATATACCATATCAAAGCCCATCGCTTTCATCATAGCTGCTTGACGCACAAAATCTTCGGCGACTTCGTCCAGTAAATCCGCGGGGATTTCTTCGCGTAGCCTGGGGGTAGTGCCTAGAACTGGGGCTAAAGAGGGGATCCCGGTACTGACGTCGTATTTAACCGGTACGTATCCGCCGATTTGCATGGACGCCTTGGCGCCGTAGAAATGAATGGTTTCGGTCAGCTGGGCGAGATAATGCTGGCAATGAGCATCGTATATATCAAAGCTACCCGGGAGTATAGTCTCTGAAGAATACGACTCTAACTCCTTATCGGGTATGATGTGCGGCATGCCGACTCCTCCGCAGGTGACCAGGGCGGCGCCGTTTTTGGCTTTATTGGCATAATGGGTTATCAGTGCCTCAGTAGGATATGGTTCGGAGCCCTGGACAAAGCGGGGAGAGCTCCGCGACGCGATCAACCTGTTTTTAAAAACGATATTGCCTACTTTCATCGGTGACAACAGATTTTGATATTTTTTAGACATGGCAATTCCTCCTTAGTTTGTTTGCTATCAATAGGCATCTACTATAGTGTTAATTCCCGATTTAAGTCAAGCTAGGCAGATGCAATTTAGATTCTTACCACTTTTGACAAGTTAGTTTCCTTTCGTTTCATGATCTCTACAATCAATCCTATTGATAACAGGCAACTTCAACCGCTTTGAGCTTAAATATCACAAGTACTCAAATTGTAACATTCATTTCGAGTAAGAAAAAGATCTTTTCACGTTAGTGCCTTAGCGAGTTCGTCTGTCAATGGAACAGTCCTGTCACGGCTTCCCTTGCCTCTGAGCCTTATTGCTTTTGTTCCGATATGCCTTATCCGCAAACCTATTACTTCCTCACGCCTCAGCCCCGCATCAGTCATTAGCCGTAGGATAAGTTGGTCTTTTGGTTTGTCCTGTGATAGCTCAAGCATATTGGCAACAATTTCAGGCTCGATGTATTCTGGTACATGGTGCGGAAGCCTAATCGGGAAAATCGATTGCTCGCCATGCCAAGCATGGAAACCCCGTAAAGCTGCCCGGTAAAGCCGTAATGATGATGGGGTAAAGCCTTGCTTGCGGAGATGGGCCAGAAATTGTCTCGATGTGTCCACTGTTGGCGTAGCACCATTTAAGGCTCTCTGATACTGTAGCAATATCCCGCGATAGCGGTAGGCAGTTCTTTTGGTTAACGAGTGTTGAAACAGTCCGACCTTTTCGTAGATGGCTAGTTCGCCCTGCAGTGGCTAGGTTAGTTGAAAACGCAGTCGTGATTTTGTTCTCGGTTTAATTTTTGGCATCTCCCCCTCTAAGGGATAAATTAGAATGCCCCCAAGCGAATTCGAATCGCTGTTACCGGCTTGAAAGGCCGATGTCCTAGGCCTCTAGACGATGGGGGCACACCATAAAAGTATAGCAGAGACACAGCCAATGGACAAGGCGGGAAGCAGACATTTGACACCTGGCTACGGCAATTGGTAGAATATATTGTTTATTCAGGAGGAAAGAAATTTACGCTATTATTGAAACTGGCGGTAAACAATACACGGTAACCCCTGGTCAGACTATAGATGTGGAGCGCCTGGATGCGGCTGAGGGTGCTAAAGTTAACCTGGACAGGGTATTGCTTGTTGCTGATGGCGACAAGGTAACTGTAGGCACACCCACTGTTGACGGGGCAAAGGTAGTTGCTACCTCGCAAGGGGAAGGCAAGGGTAAAAAGATTATCGTTTTAAAATATAAGCCCAAGGTGCGTTACCACAAGAAGACAGGACACCGTCAGCTTTATACCAGGTTGACTATTGACAAAATAGTCGCACCGAAAGGGGTGAAGCAAAGTGGCGCATAAGAAGGGGGGTGGCTCCACCCGCTACGGTCGGGATAGCCAAGCCAAACGGCTCGGCGTAAAAAGATTTGCTGGACAGAGAGTAAATGCTGGAACTATTTTGGTTCGACAACGGGGCACACGTATTCACCCCGGCAACAACGTAGGTGTGGGCAAGGATTACACCCTTTTCGCTCTGATTGATGGCGTGGTTAAATTCGAGCCTACCAGCAACAATAGGAGGAAGGTTAGCGTTTACGCTAGCTAAATGGCGTGAAGGACAAGATTCATCCCGAGTATTATAATGATGCCAAGGTAATTTGCTCCTGTGGTAATACCTTTATTATCGGCTCCACCAAGAAGACACTAAAGGTTGAGCTGTGCAGTAAATGCCACCCATTCTTCACCGGGGAGCGCAGGATAGTAGATACTGAGGGGCGGGTGGAGCGGTTTAAACGGCGCTATAAGATGCAAGGCTAAACAGGTATACTTGTGGAAGGAAGGAGCGGGGTTACCAGACCGCTCCTTTTTGTTTATTAATTATGGCCAAGAGACTTCGTTACGGAGGGCAGGCAGTTATTGAGGGGGTGATGATGCGGGGGCAGAAGACTGTAGTAACTGCAGTGCGCCGACCGAGTGGTGAGCTGGCTCTAGACACCCAACCGCTAGCTACTATCTATACTGGACGAATGAGAAAAGCCCCGTTAATCCGGGGCATTATCGTCTTGATTGAGACTCTGGCTCTAGGTATTAAGACCCTGCTCTACTCGGCTAATGTATCCCTAGAGGAGGAAGAGGAGAAGGTTTCGGGGGGGTTAGCTTGGGTCATGGTTGCTATCTCCGTAGCCCTGGTTGTAGCTCTCTTCTTTATAGCCCCTCTTTTCCTCACCAAGTTACTTGACCCTTATATCAATTCTTCTCTGGTATTTCACCTGATAGAGGGATGCTTTCGGCTGGCTATTTTCATCGCTTACCTTAAGGTAATGACACTATTTCCTGACATTAGGCGCGTTTTTGCTTATCATGGTGCCGAGCACAAGGCGATAAATGCCTATGAGGATGGCGCTCCCCTGGAGGTAGAGGCAGCCAGAGGATATAGCACCGCTCACAGGCGTTGTGGCACCAGCTTTCTGTTTGTAGTTGTGATTATAGCCATTGTGGTCTTTGCCCTCATTGGCTTGCCTTCGGTATGGCTGATGCTGCTGGCTCGAATTATCCTCATCCCGGTTATTGCCGCCCTAGGCTATGAGATTATTTACTTTGGAGCCGCCCATAGTAATAATGCTGTAGTCAGGGCTATTATGGCTCCTGGACTGCTGCTACAGTCACTGACCACCAGAGAACCCGATGATAGCCAGCTTGAGGTTGCCTTATCAGCATTAAAGAGGCTGGTTGAAGTTGACCAGCTTGAGGAGACGGCTTAGGCTTCCTATTGCTGGCTTGCCTCTACATCCTATTCCGTCAGTTGTTGAAAGAAACAGGTCTTATTACCGGTGTGACATATCGGACCGGTGGGCTGCCCCTTAACCAGAATGGTATCGCTATCACAATCCTTCCATATTGAGCGTACCTTGATGCGGTTGCCTGAGGTCTCCCCCTTATGCCACAACTCCTGTCGGCTACGGCTGTAAAACCACACCTCGCCACTGGACAAGGTTCGGCGCAGTGCTTCTCGGTCCATATAGCCCAGCATCAGCACCTCGCCAGTATCGGCATCCTGGGCTATCGCCGGGATGAGCCCCTTTTCATTAAACTTTAGATTCTCCAGCAACCTTACCCCCTTTATCCCCCTTCAAAGAGGGAAGCATAAGCTTGAAGGCCACCAAAAAACTACCATTAATAAGGGTGTTTCTTATATTCGGCTAGCTGCGGCTAGGGCTTGTTTCAGGTTGATGTCTCCGGTATAGAGTGCCTTGCCTACTATGGCACCTTCCACCCCAAGCTTTTTCAGCATACTGAGGTGATTTAGCGATGAAATGCCACCGGCAGCAATGATGGGCCGCCCAATGGCAGTAATTAGCTCATCGATAGCAGCAAAATTTGGCTCAGTAAGGGTACCATCACGACTAATATCAGTGTAGATAAAACGCTTTACCCCAAGCCGGGTCATTGATTTAGCGAATTCTATAACCTTTAGCTCGGTTGGCTGTTTCCACCCATGGGTAGCAATGTTTCCTTCCCAGGCATCAACACCAACGATAATGGATTCACCGAACTTAGAGCACGCCTTTTCAACCAACTCTGGGTTTTCCACGGCTACTGTGCCCAGGATAACACGCTCTATGCCACTTTTAAGTAATTGCTCTACAGTTTCCAGTCGGCGGATGCCACCTCCCAGTTGAGTAGGGACTAAGGCGGCACCGGCTATCTCTTTAATAATATCAAGATTACATAACTCGCCAATGGCGGCGCCATCGAGGTCAACAACATGCAGCCTTGGCGCTCCTAACGATTGCCATTCAAGGGCTACCTCTACCGGGTCGTCAGAGAATACCGTTTCCATCCCATAGTCACCCTGATACAGGCGAACGCACCTGCCCTGCCTAAGGTCTATAGCCGGGATTATTTCTATTGTAGCCTTACCTCACAGATTAATATTGGAATACTTTTTCCAAGGTCTAGCGACAGTTTTGTTTTCCAAAGCATCCAGAGCTCTATTTATGAATTTTCTGGTATCGCAGGGCATTATTATATCGTCAACATAGCCCCGCTCAGCCCCGCAGTATGGGTTCTCATAAAGTTCACTATATTCGTTTATCCGCTTTGCCCTGGTCTCTTCCGGGTTTTCCGCAGCCTTTATCTCCTTGGCAAAGATAACACTGGCTGCAGTCTCAGCACCAACGATAGTGACGCGAGCCGTTGGCCAAGCAAAGACAAAGTCAGCACCTATACCCTTGTCAAGCATCCCATAGTGGGCACCGGCATAGGACTTCCTCAGGATGATTGAAATTAGAGGCACGGTAGCATCAGCCCAAGCAAACAGCAATTTGGCACCGTGTCGTAAGATGCCCTTCCAATCCTGGTCAGAACCTATCATATAACCCGGGCAATCCTGAAAAGTAACCACCGGCATGTTGAACAGGTCACAAAACCTGACAAACCTCGCCCCTTTGTCGGCGGCATCTATGTCTATAATGCCGGCTGCCCACATCGGTTGATTTGCCCAAATGCCCACCGGGCGCCCGTTAAAGCGGCCAAAGCCAGTTATTACATTTTTGGCATGTTCCTTCATTGCCTCAAAGAAATAGCCATCATCCACTATCGCTTTGATTACGTTATACATATCATACGGCTGAGTTGGTTGGTCAGGGATGATGGTATCAAGCTCAGGAATTATCCTTTCCGGGTCATCATTGGTCACAATGCGAGGCGGTTTTTGCTTATTATTAGACGGGAAAAAGGACAAAAGTTCCTTCGCTTTGTCTAAAGCGTCTTTATCATCCTCAGCCACTATGTGGGTCTGACCCGACTTAATGGCATGAGCTTTCCAGCCAGAGAGTTCCTCGAGGGTGATTTCCTCTCCCAATTGCGTTTTGACAAAGGCAGGACCGGCAATTCCCATAAAGCCGGTATGCCTAGTCTGAATGAGGAAATCCTGCATTACAGGGTGATAGGCCTGCCCTCCCAAGCAAGGGCCCATTAGCAAAGCTATCTGAGGGATTATCCCTGAAGCCAGGATTTGAGCCCTGAATAACCAGCCGTAAGCTTCTAGAGTGTCCACCCCCTCCTGGAGTCGGGCACCACCCGAGTCATTCATACCTACAAATGGCCAACCCTTTTCCTTGGCGAAATCCACAGCACGGACAAACTTCCGGCCATGATATTCGCCAAAAGTCCCAGCCATAGTGGTATAATCCTCAGCAGCAACAACAGCAAACCTGCCATTTACCTTGCCAAAACCAGTTATAATCCCCTCGGCAGGTATTTCCTTTTTATCCAGCCCAAAAGCAGTTGTTCTGTGTTTAACAAATAGCCCTATCTCGGTAAAAGTGCCAGGGTCAAAAAAGTATTCCACCCTTTCCCGTGCTGACCACTGCCCCCTTTTGCGGCGCTCTTCAATAGCCTTTGTGCCCCCCATCTGCTTTATCTTTTCCCTTTTGCGCTTGTATTCCTCGATTAACTTTGCTGTCTTTGCCATCTTGCTACCTTTCCCTTTCTTACCCAAGCAAAGATTGGCTCCACCGCATAGAAGCAAAAAGCTCTGTGGCTGAGTTATTATATCATCACCATCAGAGTGATAACAATGTTTTGTACTCGTTCATATGATTAGTGACACATCCTCCTTTCCTGAGATTCCTTCCACTGCTCTAGAAATTTAAGTGGTGTCACATAACCCAGTGCTTGATG
>Ga0209427_10004958_pt1 | contig 15307 bp, 7 predicted proteins | sample DeeMarSWOR136_30_FD_187465 | JGI IMG/M metagenome (GOLD analysis project Ga0209427, IMG submission 187465) | Marine sediment microbial communities from White Oak River estuary, North Carolina - WOR-1-36_30 (SPAdes) (version 2) | ecosystem: Environmental > Aquatic > Marine > Intertidal zone >...
TTTAAGCTGCCTGATGCGTTCCAAAGGGTTATCGTTAGCTAAAAGGGGGCGAACTTCGGTCTCAGGACTGTAAGCAGCCTCACGGAACAAGCGCTCATATATTGTCTCAGGTTTAGCCTCCAGGCAAACAATTAGCCCAGTTTTGGCCAGCAACTCATAGTTTTGCGGGTCAACTATAGCACCGCCGCCAATAGCTATGACTGTCTGCCTTTGCTGGCAAGCTTTTCTAATCGTCTCGCGCTCCAGTTCCCTGAACCTTGCCTCCCCGTCCTGGCGAAAAATCTCAGCGATAGGCTTGCCAGTCTGTTTAACTATCTCATCATCGGTATCAATAAAATTCCAATTTAATCCCCGGGCGACCTCCTTAGCCACCAGAGATTTACCGGTGCCTGAGAAACCTGTAATAATGAGATTGGTTATTCGCCTGTCCAATTTCGTCTAGTTACCTTCGTCAGTATATTGAAAAATCTAGATTAGAGCAAGAACTTAAGGACCAACGCTGGTCAAACATCACGAAAATTGGGCATGGAACTCGTTCGCTGCTTAATTCGGGCATGTTGGCCTCCACGCTCGCCCTGTCAAGCTAAGCACCAGGCTTACCGGCGGTTGCACAAAATGCTACTTTGTTGGGTAGCTTTTCGGGCTGATGTGCAATTTTACCCTCATGTAGATTCTGGACCTCTGCCTCGCCGCCTTGTTGCCCATATAGCCAGTTCCACGGAAACCAGCACTAACAAACCTCTGTGACCGTCTTGTCGGTAGGGCAGGCTCCAGGGGCAACGCCTGTCACCGCTCACTTCAGGGGGCCCACAGGGGGCTCGCCCACGGTTTCACTACCTGAAGACTCCACAGGGTCGCATTACCTCCTCCCTCTCCCTCGAGCCGGAAGGGATTTCTTCCTCCACGATTGAAGGAAAGGAGGTAGTCCCAGAGAACGGGAACAATAAACTCGATCCCACTTAACTTGAAGTGAACACCCTCAGGGGCTGCAATTTCAAACTGGCGCTACCAACAGCCGATAATAGGTGTATTATCCGGCGCACCGAAATAGGTCTTCCTGTCCACTGCCACATTCCACAGCCCATCACCATCCATGTCCAGGTTAAACTTGCCCTCCCTGGGCCGGTAGAAACCTATCTCGTCTCTGCCATCCCCATTCCAGTCGCCGATAATAGGTGTATTATTCGGCGCACCGAAATAGGTCTTCCTGTCCACTGCCCTATTCCACACCCCATCACCATCTATATCCAGGACAAACTTGCCCTTGCTGGGCCGGTAGAAACCTATCTCGTCCGTGCCATCCCCATTCCAGTCGCCGATGATAGGTGTATTATTCGGCTTACCGAAATAGGTCTTCCTGTCCACTGCCCCATTCCACAGCCCATCACCATCCATATCCAGGTTAAACTTGCCCTTGCTGGGCCGGTAGAAACCTATCTCGTCCGTGCCATCCCCATTCCAGTCGCCGATGATAGGTGTATCATTCGGCGCACCGAAATAGGTCACCCTGTCCACTGCACTATTCCACACCCCATCTCCATCCATATCCAGGACAAACTTGCCCTCGCTGGGCCGGTAGAAACCTATCTCGTCCGTGCCATCCCCATTCCAGTCGCCGATAATAGGTGTATTATCTGGCTTACCGAAATAGGTCTTCCTGTCCACTGCACTATTCCACAGCCCATCACCATCCATGTCCAGGACAAACTTGCGCTCGCTGGGCCGGTAGAAACCTATCTCGTCCGTGCCATCCCCATTCCAGTCGCCAATGATAGGTGTATTATTCGGCGCACCGAATTGGGTCATCCTGTCCACTGCCGCATTCCATACCCCATCACCATCCATGTCCAGAACAAACTTGCGCCCGTTGGGCCGGTAGAAACCTATCTGGTCGGGCTCGATTGTGTCGACTGTCACCGTATCTCGCTCGCCCAGGTAGCCCTCGTCGTAACTGATCTCGTTGCCCAGCGAGTCAGTGCCGAAGCCCAGAGCCTCGAACGTAGTCGTGATGGTGATGGCGCCAGAATCGATGTTAGTCCAGAACCAGGTCTCCGGTGGATCCAGAATTCCGTTGCCATCGTCACCGCTGTCAGGCGCTGCTACTAGCGTGATAAGAAGCGTGCCATCCTTCCAGACCTCGACGTAGGGGTTGGTCAGCGGGTCATCGCCGGTGTTCTGTTCGGATACCGTCAAGTTAACCGAATCACCAGACTCGACCAATGTCTTTGAGGCAGTAATAGTAGTTATGGTGTTGGGCTCGATAGTGTCGACTGTCACCGTATCTCGCTCGCCCAAGTAGCCCTCGTCGTAACTGATCTCGTTGCCCAGCGAGTCAGTGCCGAAGCCCAGAGCCTCGAACGTGGTCGTGGCGGTGATGGCACCGGAATCGATGTTAGTCCAGAGCCAGGTCTCCGGTGGATCCAGAATTCCGTTGCCGTCGTCACCGCTGTCAGGCGCTGCTACTAGCGTGGCAAGAAGCGTGCCGTCCTTCCAGACCTCGACGTAGGGGTTGGTCAACGGGTCATCGCCGGTGTTCTGTTCGGATACCGTCAGGTTAACCGAATCACCAGACTCGACCAATGTCTTTGAGGCAGTAATAGTGGTTATGGTGTTGGGCTCGATTGTAGCAAAGGACGTCTCTGCTGACCAGCTTGACCAATCGCCCCGATTATCTTGATGCGTCACATGCCAGTAATAGGTCGTCGATGCGCTCAGTGTCCCCCAGGGAATAGCTATACTTTCCAGGTTGGCAGGGTCAGTGCCGCTGTCGAGGACAGGGTTCGAGTAATCCCCCGGCGTTGTGGTTATCTGCCACTGGGAGGCGGCGTGGGTATCGCCAACATCAGGGTCAGAGAAGGCTGAGGATTGCAGAGTTGGCGTCAGACTGATACCTGTGGCAGCGTTTGCTGGTGAGACGTTGTTGGGTTGATTGGGAAGGTGATTGGCAGTATTCCAGAACACCTGGACTCCTCTCCCCTGAAGTTGCGGGATATAGTCATTTACCGAGGCGCTGTTCAACGGATTGTCGTTCAAATTTACGGTATCCCCTGTCGAAAGCCCTGGGTTGTTGACTAGAGGCTGTATGTCGCTTATCTGGTTGTCGTAAAGGTACAGGCCGTTCAGACTCGTGAGGCCCGACAGAGGCGAGATGTCGCTTATCTGGTTGTGCTCAAGACATAGGTGGGTTAGGTTGGTGAGGCCCGAAAGTGGGGTAATGTTGCTTAGTTGGTTCCAATAAAGATCCAACGATATGAGGCTGGTGAGGCCCGAAAGTGGGGTAATGTCGCTTAGTTGGTTGCTATCAAGCTGTAGCGATGTGAGGCTAGTGAGGCCCGAAAGTGGGGTAACGTTGCTTATCTGGTTACTGCCAAGCGACAGCCATGTGAGGCCGGTGAGTCCTGAAAGCGGAGAAACGTCGTCAATATGGTTGTCGTAAAGGTACAGGCGGTTAAGGCTGGTAAGTCCTGAAAGCGGAGAAACGTCGTCAATCTGGTTGATGTGAAGGTACAGGCGGTTCAGGTTGGTGAGGCCTGACAGGGGAGAGATGTCGCTTATCTGATTGTGGTAAAGGTACAGTGTTGTCAGGTTGGTAAGCACTGCCAGTGCTGAGATGTCGCTTATCTGGTTCCATTCAGCATACAGATGCCTCAGGTTGGAGAGGCCCGACAGAGGTGAGATGTCGCTTATCTGGTTGTGTTGAAGATATAGGAAGTCGAGGCTGGTGAGGCCCGCCAGTGCCGAGATGTCGCTTATCTGGTTGTAGTGAAGGAACAGGCCATGCGGACTGGTGAGGCTTGATAATGCTGAGATGTCGCTTATCTGGTTGTCTTCGAGATCTAGGGTCAACAAATTGGTGAGGCCCGCCAGTGCTGAGATGTCGCTTATCTGGTTGTCGTTAAGATCCAGTAATTTCAGGCTAGTGAGGTCCGATAGCGGAGACAGATCACTTATCTGGTTGTAGGAAAGATACAAGGTTATCAGGTTGGTGCAGTATTCCAGCCCGGTGAGATTGACAACACTACGGCTATTGGCATTCAGTGAGGTAAGCCCCAGAACGTCTGACAGATATATATCTCCGGTAGGCTTTCCTATCGCCTCTCTTATTGCCGCCTCTAGGTTGGGGTCGGTAAAGTTGACAGGAGTTCCGTTCACTGTGAAGCCGCCTGTCTTGGTGGCAGTGCCACCAGGTGAATAAACCGAGACGTCTCTGGCTCCTGGTGTGGCAGAACCAGAGATAGTTATGTTGGCCGTAATCTGGGTTGAACTATTAACAGTGAAGCTGTTGACGATAATCCCTGAGCCAAAGTTCACCGACGTGGTCCCGGTGAAATAAGTGCCTGTAATGGTGACGTCCAGGGTCTGGCCCTGATCGCCTTGGTCGGGGCTCACCATGGTTATAGTGGGAGGAGCCTGATTGACGGTGAAAGCGCCCGTCTTGGTGAAAGTGCCGACTGGGATGGTAACGGATACATCCCTTGCCCCAAGGGTAGCAGCGGGATCGATGGAGATGCTGGCGGTTATCTGGTTTGGGCTATCGACAGTGAAGCTGTTGACGGTAATCTCTGAGCCGAATCCTACTGATGTGGCTCCGGTGAAGCAGTTGCCTGTGATAGTGACATCTAGGGTCTCACCCTGATAGCCCTGGTTGGGGTTGACCGAGGTTATGATGCCTGGTGTGACGGTGAAGCCGTTTATCAGTCTACCGGTGCCGCTAGGTTTTGTAACCGACACATCCCTTGCCCCAATGGTGGCAGCGGGATCGATGGAGATGCTGGCGGTTATTTGGGTTGAACTATCGACGGTAAAGTTGTTGACGGTTATCCCTGAGCCAAAGCTTACCTCCGTGGCTCCGGTGAAGGAGGTGCCCGTTATGGTCACATCCAGGGTATCCCCTTGAACGCCCTGGTTGGGGCTGACGGAGGTTATAGCGAGTGGTATCACGGTGAAGCCATGTGTCAGTGTACCGGTGCCGATGGGGGTGGTAACGGATACATCCCTCGCCCCAATGGTGGCGAGGGAATCGATGGAGATGCTGGCAGTTATCTGGGTTGAATTATCAACGGTGAAGCTGTTGATGGTTATCCCTGAGCCGAAGCTTACCTCCGTGGCTCCGGTGAGGAAGGTGCCCGTTATGGTGACGTCCAGGGTATTCCCCTGAGCGCCCTGGTTGGGACTCACGGAGGTGACGGCAGGTGTTAATGGTTCCAGACTTATTGAGGGGGTGCCGTAGAGGTTGAAGACGTATAAGTTCATCAGGATGGCAGGATGTGGAATGGAAACACTCTGTTTTGCCAAGAATAGCGAATCTCCACAGGGAAGCCGTTGTACCAGCCTATCCACATACTCATAGCCAATCCCTGCATCAGTGCCGCTGCCATCGAAATCGCCATACTCCATGCTTGATAAGCGCCAGGAAACCCTGGTTGCGCCCACTGTAGCAATGCCGCCGTTTTTGAGTATGGCGTATTGCAGATTGTCGTTCCACTCCGGGTAACCGTTGGTGCAAGAGGACTGGTAGGTAAAGGCAGGATGATCATCATCAAGGGAGGAAGTGTAGGAGCTATTCATAAGCGTACCATCTGAGCATACGTCATATCCTACAATTGTGTGAGTGAGGCTGCCGTGTGCCCACCAGCACACTATGCCGTAGTCATCAGCCACCCAGCGATCCCTAACTACCGTACCTCCCCTGAGTTCTTCCTCGCTGGTGTAGCTCGAGTCCAATGAGCAAGCGCCGTTACCTTGCTGGTACATACGCCACGAAGTCAAGCCGGCGTCATCTAGGTAGTCATCCTTCATCTGCTCTGCCAGCATGGCTCCATCGAAGCCAGCCCCCAGGAAGCTCATGGGCAGCAGTACGTTTGACCGCCAGCTAATGGAACCCGCAGGCTCGCTCTCATAGTCGATGATCTTCTGCAGTATACTGTCGAGTGTGGTGTAATCAGCATCATATACGGGTATCCTGCCCACATAGACCTCGGGAGCAAGGTCCACCCCTCCTATAGGGCCGTAGTCATCATTGTATTCTCCATAGAACTGGTCACCATCGAAATCCCAGTTACCTGTCAGGTCAGCATAAAAATAGTCTGTTGGACAGTCATACGATTGATCAACGTAGACCCAGCACATCTTCATGGGGATGTCGCCTTCACCGCTCTCACTTTCATAGGGATGAGGATCGCCAATCAGCAGGGCATATTCGATGCCCATAGTAGCATAGTTGTCTATCAACCACTGTCGTATCTTCTCTGCCCTGTTATTGGGTGCCTGTCCGGTCACGGTGCCGAAGTCATCCTCAGTAACCACAAGCACACTGTGTCCCAGGTTCTGCTTGTGAGTTACGAAGGAACTCAGAGTCGTGCTGCTAGACTCTATGGCATTGGTAGTGATGATGACATAGTCATAGGTCGTCCCCTCAGCCATGACTGCTGGCATGTCGCCATCATACAAAAGTTTAGCTTCGCTATAGTTAATGAAGCTCTCGGCGGCGATATCATCCATCGCCATGCCCGCCATAGTGCCAGTATCTAGCTGAGTCTCAGATTGGCTATAGCTTATCTCTATCGTTACACTCTCTATCAAGGTCAGCTTCTTCGATACGGGGTTATACTGGAAGGGGATGAAATCCACCCTGGCAAACTCCCATTTCCTCATCTGGGAGTAGGTGAGAAGCTCTATTGATTTCAGCGGAAAGCTGGCATCGCTTTCGTATACGTTGATGTTCTTGCCATCCACGATGATTTTCCCTTCCCCCCATGCCTCTATCAATTTGCCATCAGCCCATGTGACATAAGGGGTTGCTGGCTTGATATCGTATGTTCCATCTAAGGTGCGTGTTTTGATGGAGGTTATCTTCAAATCCAGGCTTGATGGGACAATATCGGGTGGAAGAAGGACATCGTGAACCTTGTGCGGGAGCATCGGGTCTCCAGGTGAAATAAACAGGGCAAAATCTTCCATTTGTATGGTATCAAAGCCGTCCGCATCGGTTGTTATCTCATATTGCCCGGCATTCAGGGTAAACCTCGTGCTACCGGTGTCGCTGGCTGGTGTAGCCGTCACGGTCAGTGACGGTACAGCAATAGTTGACGCCGCCATGATCATTGTCAGCATCAACCATGCGGTCACTTTTAATAGCTTGCTACAGTTCTTCCTGAAGTCTCTCATTGTTCACCCTCTCTTTCTGTAGTGAGTTTATAAGACGGAGCAGGCTGACCAAAGCCTAACATCACGGTAATTAAGACTGCCATAATCAAAAAGATGCAAGCTCTCGCCACATAAGGGCGTCTCCTCGAATTAGGTATTGTCTTCGTACTTCACTTCCTTAGTACGTCTTGGCTAAACTGCCTGAGTTCTAATAATAAACCGCCACACCCCTCGCCTCAAGCTGCGGGATGTATATATTAATAGAATCTGAGCTCAAAGGGTTGTTCCCGAGAAAAACCCTGTCTCCCTCTCCCAACCCAGGGTTGTCCACAAGCGGAGAGATGTCGTATATTTGGTTAACGCTAAGGTTAAGCCATGTCAGGTTGGTAAGGTTGGCCAGAGGCGAGATATCGCTTATCTGGTTCCACTGCATATAACTAAGATTGAGCCATGTCAGGTTGGTGAGGTTGGCCAGAGGCGATATATCGTTTATCTGGTTGTTTTGGAGGTTGAGGTATGTCAGGCTGGTGAGGTTGGCTAGAGCTGAGATATCGCTTATCTGGTTCCACTCTAGAGGAAGCCGTGTCAAGCTGGTGAGGTTGGCCAAAGGCGATATATTGCTTATCTGGTTGTTTTGGAGGTTGAGGTATGTCAGGCTGGTGAGGTTGGCTAGAGGCGAGATATCGCTTATCTGGTTACTTTCAGCGATGAGGCGTGTCAGGCTGGTGAGGTTAGCCAGAGCCGAGATATCGCTGAGAGAGTTTTCTTTAATGTTTACTTCGGTCAGGTTGGTGAGGTTAGCCAGAGGGGAGATATCGCTGATAGAATTAACTCCAATCCAGAGGTATGCCAGGCTGGTGAGGTTGGCTAGAGGCGAGATATTGCTTATTTGATTGTAGTAAATGTTAAGCCAAGTTAGGCTGGTGCAGTTCTCCAGCCCAGTGATGTCAGCGATATTCTTTTTCGAAGCATCAAGTGAAGTGAGCCCTTCCAGGTCTGAAGGACAGATGGGACCCGTAGGTTTGCCGATAGCTTCTCTGATTGCTGCCTCAAGGTTGGGGTCGGGGAAAGTCACCGCCTCTTCTTCCTCAAAGTTAGCGGTGATTGAGTAGTCGCTGTTCATTGTAATGGTGGTTAAGGCAGCGTTAACATTGGCAATGGCCCCCACATTGCCAGTCCAGTCAACAAATGAGTAGCAACTATCCGGGGTCGCTACTAGGTTGACCACCGTTCCTTTATCATAGGTAGAAGTCACTTCTCCAGGGGTGGTAACTGAGCCCCCGGCAGTACTGGAGATGGTAAGGTCATACTGAGCTATGAAGTAAGCGGTGATGGAGTAGTCTCCGTTCATAGTAATGGTAGTTGAGGAAGAATTGACGTTGTCAATTGTGCCTACATCGCCAATCCAGTTGACAAAGCGGTAGCCGCTGGCTGGACTAGCTACTAGGTTAACCACTATGTCAGCGTCATATGTGAAAGTCCCTTCACCAGGAGCGGTTACCGACCCACCAGAGGTGCTGGAGATGGTTAGGTCATATGCCACTACAAAGTTGGCTGTAATAGAATAGCCTCCGTTCATGGTGATAGTGGTTGTGGCACCATTGACATCGGCGACAGTGCCTACATCGCCAGTCCAGTTGACAAACTGGTAGCCTTCCTCAGCCTCAGCCACCAGGTCAATCACCATACCAGCGTAATATGTGAAAGTCCCTTCACCAGGGGTGGTTACCAAGCCACCAGCGGTGCTTGAGGTGGTGAGGCTATACTTCAGTAGCTCTTCAAAGTTAGCTGTGATTGAGTAGTTGCCCCCCATGATGATGGTGGTTGAGGCATCATTGACATTGGCAATGGTGCCCACATCGCCAGTCCAGTTGACAAAATGGTAGGTCTCCTCAGCCTCGGCCATCAGGTCGACCACTGTTCCCTCATCATAGGTAAAAATCCCCTCTCCAGGGGTGGTTACCGAACCACCGGCAGTGCTGGCGATGGTGAGGTCGTATTGAACCGACGGGACAGCAACGGTAGCAAAGGTGGTAAGGTGGTATACCAAAGCCGTGATGGTATTGGTCGCCGTGTCCACCACCGACTCCAGTATCACCCACTCGCCCGACGCTTCATCATAGTAAGCTATAACTAGGTCCTCTTCATCTACGCCCTCGGGAATATCCGCCGGGCTGTATTTCCAGGTCAAAGTCATGGCCGGGTCAAAGGTAGTTCCGGCTGGGTCGAAGTCATAGGCCAGCCCGATAATATGGGCACCCTCGGGTGGCTCAGGCGGGTTGGGGTCATTATCTACCCTCAGAGTTAGTAATGGATTGTCGTCCTTATCCAGAGCGATGGTGCCCTCAGGGATGGTGACGGTAAGCATCTCGTCCGGTGAGGTGAAGATTATATCCTCCAGGATCTCACCGGTGTCAGGGTCTATCTCCAACTCAATACCACCACCACAGCCTACTATACCTACAATTAAGGCTACCGTAATCAAAAAGATGCTAACCCTTTCCATTTTTATGACTGCCAGCTCAAGAATGGATAGGTCTCGCCATCAACGATATTCCAGGTATAGGAAGGGTTGCGTGTGCCATGATTGACGACTGCAACTATGTTCCAACCTGCACCTGAGAAGGTAGCGAAGTTCTTCATTTCTGCTGTTGTCTTGCCCACCCCGCCAGCCGAAGTAGCTTGTCCGCTGGTGTCGGTGTCCCAGAAGGAGCTGCTCACAGCAGCATAATTCTCTCCCACCAAGCCGCCAACTTGCGACTCGCCAGTCACGCTGCCGGTGGAATAGGAGTTGCTTACAGTGCCTCCATAATTCAATCCCATCAGACCCCCAGCAAAATAGTAAGAGCCAATAACGGTGCCGCTGGAATAGGAATTGCTCACAGTGCCCTTATTCCATCCCACCAGACCGCCAACCTGATGACTGCCAGTCACGCTGCCGGTGGAATAGGAGTTGCTCACGGTGCCGGCACTACCTCCCACCAGACCGCCGACCTGCCTGGGACCACTTGTAGTTACGTTTACGTTCTCGACACCCACTTCACTGACTTTTCCACCAGAACCAAGGTATCCAAATAACCCGACTTGCGAAACAAAGTCAAAGTTGAGCCTCAAGTTTGATATTTTGCAACCATTTCCATCAAACTCTGCGGCCAGATAGGGGATGTAAAAATTGGGCTCACCACCTAAATCCAGGTCATTTGTCAATCTAAATTTCAGTGAGTCATCCTGACCAAATGCCAGTAGGCTTTTGAAGTCATTGACATCTTTTATCAGATAGTAACCATCTTGTTGAGAAAGCCTTTCATTGACATCCAGGAACTTATCGTTGGACAGCCATTGGTCAAAGTCTTCATTGGACAAAGCTCCAATTGTGATTATATTCTTGCCATTGATGAGAACCTCGTCGTAATTATAGTAGGAGTTGCTCACAGCGCCCCCAGCGAATCCCATACATCCCACCAGACCGCCAACAGCCCCCCAACCAGCCACCTTGCCGGTGCAATACGAGTTGCTCACAGTGCCATCATTTTCTCCCACCACACCACCAACATGACCTTGGCCAGTTATGTTTACGTTCTCGGCACTCACTCCAGTGACTGCCCCACCAGAGGCAAGGTATCCGAATAATCCCACTTGCGAGATGAAATCAGAGCTGAAGCTCAAATTCGCGATTTTGCGGCCGTTGCCATCAAACTCTCCAGCAAGATACGGGACGTAGAAGTTGGGATCACCGCCTAAATCCAGGTCATTTTTCAATCTGAATTTCAAGGCACCGTCTTGACCAAAGGCGAGTAGCTGTTTGAAATCATTGACATCGTTTATCAGATAGTAACCATCCTCTTGAGAAAGCCTTTCATTGACATCCAAAAACTTATCGTTGGCCAGCCATTGCTCAAAGTCTTCATTGAACAAAGCTCCAATAGTGATTCTATTCCCGCCATTGATGAGAACCTCATCGTAACTATAGTAGGAGTTGCTCACAGTGCCGTCATGATTTTCGCTCACCAGACCACCAACAATCTCGCCAGTCACGCTCCCTGTGAAATAAGAGTTGCTCACAGTGCCCAACTGGTTGTATCCCACCAGGCCGCCAACACCACTACCGCCAATCACGCTCCCCGTGGAATAAGAGTTGCTCACAGTGCCATCATTTTCTCCCACCACACCGCCAACATGAAAATCGCCAGTCACGCTCCCTGTGAAATAGGAGCTGCTCACAGTACCCGAATTCCGTCCCATCAAACTACCAACACGCTCTTTGCCAGTCACGCCGCCGCTGCAATAGGAGCTGCTCACAGTGCCCCCCGAATTCGCTCCCACCAGACCGCCAACCCACGAACGGCCAGCCACAGCAACGTTCATCATTCCAAGATTCTCGACCACTCCTCCTCCACCAACAGAACCGAAAAGCCCCACACCATCTTCCTCGGGGCGGTTGATAAACAGGTCTCTTATCTCATATCCCTGACCATCTAAACTACCGGTGAACTGCTCATCCAGGGTTCCAATCGGCTGCCAGCCCTTTCTTTCATTGGCTATTGCGCTCACCAGCTCTTGATAACCGCCAGTAGCGGAATCAATGTCGTTCACTAGAACATAACTGCCGTCCAGGTTGTCTCTGATGGCATCCAAGTCATACCAATCGCATATTTCTATCCCAAAGTCTGCACTGATCGTGTAGTCGTCGTTCATGGTGATGGTGGTTGTGACAGCATTGACATCGGCGATGGTGCCGACATCACCCGTCCAGTTGACAAACTGATAGCCTTCCTCGGCCACAGCCGCCAGATCGACCACTGTTCCGCAGTCATAGATAAATATCCGCTCGCCGGGGGTGGTTACCGAACCACCTTCCGTGCTGGAGATGGTGAGTTCATACTGCTTGACAGCAAATACAGCTGTTATGTAATAGTTGTCGTTCATGGTGATGGTGGTGGTGGCGTCCTCGACATCGGCAATGTCATCCACATCGCCAATCCATTCAACAAAACGGTAGCCCTCCCCAGCCTCAGCCTCAGCCACCAGGTTGACCACCTCACCTTCGTCACGGGTAGAAGTCCCCTCTCCAGGGGTGGTTACCGACCCTCCAGTGGTACTGGTGATAGTGAGGTCGTATTCAACAACGCCACCATCACAAGCTACCATACCAGCAATTAAGGCTATTGTAATCAAAAAGATGATAACACTTGCCAAGTAATGGTGTCTCTTGGAACTAAGTATCATCCTCATGCTTCAGCTCCACATCGCCTTCCTGCTGAGATTGCTTCGGCTGCCTTCGGCAGCCTCGCAATGAAAAAAGAGGCAGCCGAATAAATTGGGCAGATATATCTGGCAATGACCTCAGGTTTCAAAAACTCCATGAGCACGCGACCACCCACCTTATATTGTCCTTAGGGTACTATCTTATTTACGGGTTATTCTTATTGACGGTGTTCTTGTACAGGTTACACTGTTATTTAAGGAGTTGTCAATAGGTTTTTTATGCAGTGTGTAAAACATACTATGGAGCTAAGGAACAACAATACGTTGTAGCTGTTGTGTCACTAGATAATCAATAATCCAACCAGTGTAAAGGCAGCGATAGGCGGCAGAGCCGGCATCGGCTTCCCCTTTAAAAATCTCGCTTGAATCGCATAGACGCTAACCAATCCCAATAGTCCGAATACTGCAATAATAGCTGCTGGAGCTAGCCCCTGGGCAAAATAAACGGAGGCTGTAAGCAGACAAGGGAAGGCAATGTCGCCACCGCCCAGTATTGAATATTCTCTCTCAGCGGGATTCACCTCTATTATTTTCTCCCGTTTTTTCAAGTTGAAGTTCCACTCGGAATAGTTTTTGGGAATGATTAGTGCCGGCAAGGCATTTATTTGCGATAGCCTGTCTGCCATCCAGAGCATAAATCTGAAACGAACCGCCAGGAAGTCATAGACAGCGAGTGCCAGAACAATAGCCATCGCGGTCCACGGCGTAATAAAGCGACCGAAAACTGCTCCTAAACTACTAGCCGCCAGAATCAATACCAGGTTGTGTAACCAGACAAGTGGTATCAAGAACCAAAATGTTCCAAACACGACAGCGATGGCGACAGCTACCGGAAGGGGCACGTAAAAGACAGTTGCGATGAATGCGCCCCAACAAAACAGAAGGGCAAACAAGAGTCTAAGAAGAACCTTTAAAGCTTTAAGCGGAATCTTGGAGAGCGTAAGCCCAAGCACGGCCACTGCCGCAAGAATATAGATTAAAATCGGTCCTAACGCTGAATGGACTGGGACTTCGATAACCTCTCCATCGGGTAATATCACTTCCCCCGGCCACCAAGATATCGGTGCGGATGGCTGGGTCGGTATATCTATATCATTTTCTTCCAGGAATGGGTCTATACGGGGAGCAACAAGAAGGATGAGCATTTGAGCGACGACAAAAAGAAGAAGGCCCCAGTAGACCGTATTAAGCCTTACTGGCCTCTTTGCGCTCATACAGAGGGTATTTTATATCGAAAAAGGGCTGATGTCGAAGTATCACTTTGACGCCGCCCGCTATCAGCACAATCCCGAGCATTGTAGGAGTCCCCTTTAGAGAGTCAGTCCCTCAAACAGAGATTGGCCTCCCTTTCTCCATCATAGCATCGTACTGGGCGGCTCTCTTCTTGCGCAAAATCACTCTGGCTGCTACCAAAGCTGATAAGCCCGAAATTAGAAGAGCCTTTCTGCCGTCAGGCATGGGACCCCAAAAGGCCTCCCAGAAGGAATCCATCACCTCGCGCATACTAATCTTAGGAATCTGGAACTGCCTCTCACCTGTTTCAGGGTCTCGTTGGGAAAATTTTACTTGAGCATTCTCAATTGATGTCTCCTGTTTACCCTCATATTCCACCCACACATGTATGAAAGAATAATTAACCTGATAGGGAATATTTTTCGCTTTCAAAACAGAAGCTAAGACCAGAGCTCGGGCTTTGCAATCCCCCTCTCCTCGCTCCAGCACTTTCTCAATGGTAGGAAAATACCAGGGCATGCCATAAAGCGCCCAATCGTGGCGATAGGGTATTATAGCCTTGACTGCTTCTTCTATAGCTGTAGGGTCAGAAGGAAGGTCATTCAGCATATATTCAACAGCGCCAGGGTCGGCATCGAAGTTAAAAACCCTTTGGAGACTAATGATGAAGTTTAGAGGATTGGGATATAACACAAAAATAATCCACAGTATAAATATGAGGGGAAAATACCTCCGAAAAACTCTTCTAAAAACATTCTCGGACCTTTCAAGACCGTCCGGCATAGCTTTAGTCTCAGTCGAACTACCAGTAATGTTTTTTCCTACTGACATAGCACAGAAAACTCCTACCCGTGTTCGGGAGAATCAAGGTAAATATGATGTTGAGCCGCCAAAATACCTGTTCCTTACTTCCTCCCGTGTTTCTCACCCTCTATCTTCCGCAGAGTCTTTTCGTCGAGGCCGAAGTGGTGGGCTATTTCATGGCGTACTACTTCCTCTACTTTTGCTTCAATTTCATCGCTAAAACGGCAGTGCGCCTCTATAGGCTTTTGAAAGATACTTATCTTATCAGGCAAAACCAATCCATATCCCCGGCCCCGCCTGGTTTGGGGCACACCATGGTAAAGACCCAGCAGTTGGGTGGGATGACTGTGTTTAGCTTGTCTCATTTGTATTCGTGTTGGCCAATCTTCTACTACAACATCAACATTTTCCAGTTTGCGCTGAAACTCCGGTGGTAAACTATCAATCGCCCTCGCTACGAGAGCCTCAAATTTCTCCCTCTGCATATCTAGAAATCACAGATATTGCCAACAAGTGCAAGAACACTTATTATCATCTTACCACTTGAGGCTACCACCAGACAAGCGAATAACGAGTAATGGTATCATTAAAACCCTGCCTCTATATTGGTTGAGCTGGGCATAGCACAATAGCTACTTTTTTCTCACGAGACATAATTATGATAGTTTATCCCGCTACCAAGGCTAGCGTTCTTGACGAAGGATGATAAATAGGATAGTCTATTACTTCAAATCTGAAAAGGGGAGAAGTTAAATTGCAATGCCGTGGCATCAGAGGTGCTACCACAGTTTCAGCAAATAATAAAGAGAGCATCCTAGCTGCAACTGAGGAGTTGCTTAAGGAAATGGCGCAGGCTAAT
>Ga0209427_10004962_pt1 | contig 15300 bp, 11 predicted proteins | sample DeeMarSWOR136_30_FD_187465 | JGI IMG/M metagenome (GOLD analysis project Ga0209427, IMG submission 187465) | Marine sediment microbial communities from White Oak River estuary, North Carolina - WOR-1-36_30 (SPAdes) (version 2) | ecosystem: Environmental > Aquatic > Marine > Intertidal zone >...
ATATCATCAAATTCCGGGACAACGGGCCGTCCGGTTTTGTATCCGCCCACTCCGATGGATGTGTGGCCGGGGATGAAAACAACCAGGTCTTTGCCGATCTTCCCCATGCCTTCCCACATATAATCGCGGAACCCGAATCCCCAACCCAGCAGGATCATGATGGCCATGATGCCCCAGATGATCCCGAAAAGCGTGAGGGTGCTTCGAAGCTTGTTGGCTTTCAGGTCTATGAAAGCTTGTTTGATTATATCGGACCAGTGCATAGCTTATTCCTTGATATAATATAAACGCATTAAATAATATGTCATTGTGAATGAAACGAAGCAATCTCGTACAAAATAATACAAAGAAAGAGATTGCCACGCCCTTTGGGCTCGCAATAACAATTTAAAAACATTTATTGCGTTTATAATTGTTTTCATCCAAGCTGTTGTGCTCATTCTGGATGAACCCTTAAAAATTCATCGACACCGTTACTGGGAAAGAACGACAACCTGTCCCTCCTCCAGCCCTGATAAAACCTCGGTCCGGAGACCATCAGAAATCCCCTTGGTGATCTCGACTTTCCGTTTGCCCTCAGGAATGGAATCATCCTGGACATTGACGAAAGTCTTTCCGTCCTCATATATTATGGCTCCTTCCGGGATGACCAGAACATTTTCATGTTCCTCCAGAACGAGCTCGGCATCCGCCGACATGCCAAATCGGAGTCTGTTCTCCGGGTCATCGATCGTCGCTCGGATCTCGAAGTTGACAATCTCCTCTTCTTCGCGGCCCTGAGGACTGATATGGGTCAGCTTGGCCTTGAAAGGCTCGTCCGGATAAGCCTCGACATAGATCCGTGCCGGCAGGCCGAGATGCACCTTTCCGATATCCGCTTCATCCACGTCTCCTCGAAAATGCTTCTCAGAGATATCGGCGATGGTCATGATCACCGTTCCTCCGTAGGCCGAAGAAAGAGGGATGACCGCGCTTCCTTTATCCGTGTCACGGGAAAGGACAATACCGGAGATGGGAGCAATCAAGGTCATACTGGCGATAGCTTCTTTTGTCTCCTTTTCGATTTCGAGCTGGTCCTGCTCGCTGATCTCGATTCCCTCAGCCAGCGATGCTATGTTCGAACCCTGCTCCAGCACTCGCAGCTGAGCCATGGCTGCATAAAAACGGGCCTTAGCCGTGCTGTAATTCGCTAAAGCCCTATCGTGGTCTTCGGGTGAAATCATTTTCTGGTCGATCAGCTCTTCGCTTCTCTGGTATTGTTTTTCAGAGACGATCTTATCGTAGGCCGCAGCTTTAACCTCGGTCCGCGCCTGGACCAACTCTACCGGCGTGGCTCCTGGAATGACTTCCACTAACTTCTGGCCCGCAGTCACCCGGTCCCCTTCCTCGACATAAAACTGTTTGATCAAACCTCCGATCTTGGATTTGATCTCAGCCTTATACAGCGGCTCTATCTTGCCCGTGGCCACAACGGTCTTGGAAATGTTCCCTATTTCCACTTTTGCCGTGTTTAACGTTTGAGTGCTGCCTTTGGTTTGGCAGCCCTTGACCGCCAGAAACCCAAAAACAACAACGACCACCACGACAACGATGATGATAATAACTTTTTTCATGGTGTCTCACTCCGTAAATGACTCTCACTGGATATTTCCAGAATGCGCGATGAATTAGACATACTCATCTCTTTAACTATACATACGAATTAGAATCTTTTTGGTTCCCTCCAACCTCTTTTTGATATCCTCGACCTCAGCCACACTCAGGATTACATTACATTAATATAAATGCATTAAATAACACGAATATAAATGCAATATATAACATGTCATTGCGAGTGAAACGAAGCAATCTCATAAAAATAAATGTATTTTCCCCCTACGGGATTGCCACGCTGCGCTCGCAATGACACATAAAGAATGAGCGAGCATAAATTGGGGAAGGTCCCCAATTATCCGCAATGACAATTTAAAAACATTTATTACCTTTACGACAATCACGGGAGGCTAAGTCTTGTTTTCGTATTTAATTTTTAATTTGGCTTCGATCAGATCACTGTGATCCAATTGAAGCAGTTTGGCCAGCCTGTGAACAAAATGGTCCTCGTAGCCGTCCAGCTTCTCATCCGCATAGATCACCCGCCAGGCACTCTCCACGATCCTCTTCTTCTCCTCTTTTGAATAATTCTCGTTGATCAGGTTGGTGAATTCCCAAAGGTCGACACTTTCCTCCCGCTTCCTGGAAGCCACCTTCATCAGCTCTTCAACCGCCTCAGCCGATATGTCAAACTTTTTCTTCAGAATAGCCTTTACAGTGGCTTTCTCGATACTGCTGAACTCATCATCCGATTTCGCCACTTCAAGAAGAATAATGCATGTGGCGACCTGGAGCCGCTCTGCCTCAGTCTGTTCCTGTGACTCTGTATCTACTTCTACTCCTTTAAGCAGTACTTTTTTCAAACTGAACAGGGCCATGTTCTTTTTCCTTTCTATTAAGGCCGGTTGCCGAAATACCTCAACCTGACATGATAATGAGGCTCATTCCTCCAGTCAAGGTTACATTGTGAATTCCTGCTCTATAAATTGGGTTTACCTCAAAGTAACGGGAATTGAGTGGAAAAGAAGAGCCATCATGTCATTGCGAATAATTGGGGACTGTCCTCAATTTATAAAAAATATTTTTGAATCCTGGTAACAATTTCTAATAATTTGCGTATAAATATATGTATCCATTTTTCATACAAATGAATAAGGAGCGAGTGACATGATCCTGTTATCAAGGTCCGAAGAGATCGTCCTTCTGGCTATCTGGAAGCTTAAAGACAATGCCTACGGCGTATCCATTCGTGAGCAGGTCTCCAAAGATACTGGCCACGAGTGGTCGTTCGGAGCGATCTACAAGCCGCTCAAAAAGCTGGTGCACAACGCCTATGTCGAAAAACGAAGCAGCCAGCCTTTTGCCGAGAGAGGCGGCCGGAGCAAGTACATGTACTCTCTGACTTCAGCCGGAAAAAAGGCCCTCAAAGAAATACGAAAAATCTATAAAGCAGTCTGGACAGAGGAATGCAAGGCTATCTTTGATTGAGTGAAATCGATGAATCCCCATAAAGACAGTCTTCCTTTTCCGGGAAAAGCCATCCTCTGGTTTTTTCAAGATAATGACGATTATTATCAGGCCGTCGGCGATTTTGAGGAGGCCTATCGAGATAGAGTGAAAACACAAGGCTCGGCCAGGGCAAAACTGTGGTTCTGGTCCCAGCTTTTCAAGTCCCTTCCGGGATTCATCTTAGACCATTTGTACTGGAGAGGTGTCATGATCAAAAATTACCTGAAAATCGCATTCCGCAACTTCAAAAGCCACAAAGGATTTTCCTTCATCAACATCGCCGGCCTGGCGGTTGGAGTGGCCTGCAGCCTATTCGTTTTGCTATTTGTATGGGACGAGCTAAAGTACGACCGTTTCCACAAAAAAGCGGACCGCATCTATCGGATCGCTCAATACATCCATATCGAAAATCGAATTGATTCGGCACTTCCCACTCCACCGATCCTTGCCGATACTCTTTTAAAGGACTTTCCCCAGATTGAATCGGCAACCAGGATTCATAAAGTTGGCTGGTCGATCGTCAAACGTGGTGAAGAACGTTTTGAAGAATCCAATATCTACAGTGTCGATTCATCCTTTTTCGAAGTTTTTTCTTTCAAACTCCTCCAAGGAAACCCCCAAACTGTCCTGGATAATCCCAACGAAGTTGTCCTGACTCGATCCACAGTTCAAAGATATTTCGGAAGGGGCAATCCCTTAGGGCAATTCCTCACCATAGATCAAGAAGAATTCACTGTGACAGGGATTATCGAAGATGCGCCGCGGAACTCACACTTCCATTTCGACTTTCTGACCTCGATCTCCACCTACCCCCGCAGCCGAACCACTAGGTGGTTTGAAGGATTCTGTGCCACCTATATCGTATTAAAGAAAGGAGAATCCCCGGAAAAGCTGGAAGCCCAATTTCCCGAATTTGTGCTTAAATACATGTTCGGAGGAAAGGCTGGAAGCAACCGTGTTTTTAAAGACTGGGAGTATTTTCTTCAGCCTTTGACCGATATCCATCTGAATTCCCATCTTCTCATCGGAGAATTCGAGCCCAACAGCCACGTGGCCTATGTGTATATCTTCTCCATAATAGCTGTATTCATTCTCCTCATCGGCTGCATCAATTTCGTGAATTTATCCACCGCCAGGGCCGGCATCCGTGCAACGGAAGTGGGAATCCGGAAAGTTTTCGGATCCAACCGTTCCCAGCTTATCCGACAGTTTTTAGGTGAATCGCTGCTCTTCAGCATAATGGCCTTTGTCCTGGCTTTCATTTTGATAGCTGTTTTTATGCCGGCCTATCAGAGCCTGATCGGCAAGGATATCCCCATTCATGAGATTATCACCATATCGACATTTATAAGCTTGGTTATCCTGATATTCGCGGTGGGATTAGGATCAGGCCTTTACCCGGCGTTCGTTCTTTCATCATTCCGGCCTGCAGTCGTGATCAAAGGTTCGGGCTTTTCCACCCAACGTTTCCGCTCATCGGCTTTGCGAAAGGGGCTGATCGTTTTTCAATTCACCATTTCCATTGTTCTTTTTATCGGGATGGGCGTGGTTTACCAGCAGACGGAATATTTCCAGAATAAACGTCTAGGATTTGACCGCGAGCATGTGATTGTGGTCAAAAATGCCAATTTATTGGGGCAAAACAAGTCTTCATTCAAGGCGAAGTTGCTCCAATATCCTGACATTCAGAGCGTTTCGGCCACGTCTTGGCTTCCTGGAAGAGGCACAAGCCTCAGGTATATCACTCCCCAGGGGAGTAAGGAAGGGGTGGTGCTGGCTATGTTCAATTGCGATCAAGATTTTTTGAATACACTTAAGCTTCAAATGGCTGAAGGACGCTTTTTTTCCCAGGGATATTCCACCGATAACCGAGCCATCGTTATCAATCAGGAAACAGCCCGCCAACTGAGTTGGAACCAGCCGATAGGAAAAACTTTCAGAATCAGCAAGGATGATTACCACGTTATTGGAGTGCTGGAGGACTTCCACTACTCGTCGCTGCACGAAAAAATCAATAAAATGGGAGTTCTCTACAATGGAGAGGATCTAGTCAGGTATGGCGATTTATTCGCAGTCCTGGTACGGCCCAAGGATATGCGAAACATCCTGCAGATTATTGCCCAGACCTGGGATTCTTTCTCTCCTTCACTGCCATTAAACTACTCTTTTCTCGACCAGGATTATGCCCGACTGTATACTGCCGAGATGCGCATCCGGCATATCACTACGGCTTTTTCGATGCTGGCCATGCTGGTCTCCATTTTGGGACTTTTCGGATTGGCTGCCTTTACAGCCGAACAACGCCGCAAGGAGGTCGGAATCCGGAAGGTCTTGGGAGCCTCAATACTAGACATTTTGGCTCTCATGAGCAAAGACTTCCTCAGATGGGTAGTGATTTCCAATGCGGTGGCCTGGCCTGTGGCCTACATGGTCACAAGAGAATGGTTGCAGAATTTCGCTTACCGAACTCCTATCCGGATCGAGGTGTTTATAGTGTCCGGCGTATTTGCACTGATCATCGCAGGACTTACAGTAAGCTATCAGACTATTAAGGCCAGTCTGGCCAATCCGGTGGACTCGCTGCGGTATGAATAACTATATGATGTCTTCTTCGTCCGGTTCCCAGAGATAACGCTCAAGGTCGATGCGGTCCTGTTCATCAAAAACGACCCCTTCTTTTTTGAGCATCTCCTTCTGTTTTTCATATCCTGCTCCAGGTTTCAAGGAAATTGCACCCTGACGATTCACCACCCGGTGCCAGGGCAGCCCTTCCTTTTTCGAACAGGAGTGGAGAATCCAGACCACCCGGCGGACAGAAGGATAAAGACCGGTCAGGCAGGCGATCTGACCGTAGGTTGCCACCTTTCCTCTTGGGATGGATTTGATCAGTCTGATGACCTCTGAGGTAAAATCTCTACCTGAAAAGCCATGAAGAGCATCTGTCTGAGCACCCGGCCTTTTTTTCATCTTTCCATCTTTATAGTATTCAAACTAGAAAGAATTTCATTGCTATCTAACGGAAATAGAGCTGGAGCCACATTTAAACAAGGTCATTGGAAATGCTCTGCAAGAAAGCAACCTTTTTTGATGAAATAAACGTCCAAAAAATTGGGGACTGTCCCCAATTTTTATTCATCTCAATTTTTATCTATCTGTGTTGCCGCGGATCATGCGGATACCGAACACCGATGCGATATAGCTTCCTTCTGCGGCCTGGAAGCGCACAGTGACTTTCTCTTTGCCTTTGACTCTATTGGGATCGAGGGCGTAGTGGACATCAAAAAAGCGGGGGGGACTGCTCCTGGTCACTTCCTGGCGGCCGATACTTACACCGTCCACAAGGATGTCGAACAAGGCATCGCCTCTCCCCCGCTCGCCGCTGTAGTAGGTCACGACCAGAGCCATCGGCCGGTCCGGCTCTACCGGCAGGTCAAACGAGAACCAGCTCCTCCCCCTGCGCCCTGCACGACCCATAATCCATGTTGGCCATGTATCCTCCGGACCCTGAAAGTTAAAATTCCGTTCAGGCTGCATCTCTCCGGGCTGCACATAAGCAATGGTGACTTTATCGAGTTCTCGCTGCCGTTCCTGTTCAGCGGCATACTCGTCTTTCTTCTCCTCCCATTCGGGCTCGGAAAGCAGGTCGAAATATAGAGCATAGGTGCGCCGGTGCAACCGGTAGAACGGCACCAGATCCACTTCGACCTCGAGCCCGGCTCCGAGACTGTCACGGCCGACCTCGGTGATTCGAAAATGCCCGGGCTCGCCGGGAACGGGTTTTACCCATTGGCTCACCGGTTGCTCTGCGGCCACGAACACCGGAATAGTCGGCGGTTGATAGTTGACGTCTCTTCCGCGACCTCTCTCAAGCTCGGGTCCCAGGTCCGCGACCAAGGCCAGAGGCCCCCACATGATAGCCGCGATCCGCGGGTTGTCGGGCACAGGTTCCAGTCGAAGCGTCTTGGGCAGGATCATCTCGATTGTATCGCCGGTTTTCCAGGTTCGTTTCAACTCGACATACGTTCCGGATTTTTCTACGCCGACGCGGCCAGCGACCGGGCGGCCCGACTCAGGGACGCCGCGATAGGGGTCAATGACATCTTCAGGGACAGTTTCGCCGTTGACTTTGACTGAAAATCCCTCGCCTGCCCAGTAGGGGCGGCGCAAAGCCAGAGTGAATTCTCTGGGGGACCGGAGCGTCATTTTAAGGATCACCGACTCGCCTTCCGGGAAATCCGTGTCCATTTTCAGGTTGACGCCGGCCGTGGTCCACTCTGCCGTAGACGGCGCATACAGGTTCACCCAGAATTTGTCACCCGCCTCGTAATAGATCCCGTCTCCGTGCAGAGCATGGCTCTCCATACCCGAGCCAACACAGCAGGTGAAGTTGCGGAACATCGCTTGATATTCATGCTGAACCCCTCTTCCGACCGGAACCATGTAACAGGTCCGGCCATCCTCGGGATCGATGGAGCCTAAAATATGGTTAAAAAGAGCCCGTTCATGAAAATCGGCGTAGTGGGCGTCGGGCCGGATCGCGAAAAGCCGGCGGGTCAGTTTGAGCATGTTGTAAACGTTGCAGGTCTCGGCTGTGCGCCCGTCCACGCGATCGCTCAACTTGCCGGGTGCGCCGAAATATTCGTCGTGGCCGTGGCCTCCGGTGGCAAAGCTGTGGTGCTGCACGACCTGATCCCAGAAAAAGCTGGCAGCCATGATATCCCCTGTGCTGTCTGTATAGGCGTAGCGGTCAGCCGATCCGATGAGCTTGGGCACCTGCGTGTTGCCGTGTTTTCCTTCGAGGATGTCCTGGTGACGCTTGAGAGGTTCGATGAAGGACCGATGTTCGAACTTATAGGAAAGGTCCAGCCAGCGTTTGTCTCCCGTGTCCGCATAAAGGTCGACCATGATCTCGTTCATGCCGCCAAACTCGGTGTTCAGCATACGCTGTATCTGTCCCGCATCAAGGGGCGCCAGAATGCGTTCCGCCCATTCCGCGAACTTGATTTCAAGTTCCAGAGCCGTCGTATTTCCGGTGAAACGAAAGGCGTCCCGTAAGCCGGCGTATGTCTTATGGAGGGTGTACCACGGAGACCAGAGGCCGTTGAGGTCGAAGCCGGCGGATTTGATTTCTCCCCGGGACACGCGTTCGAGGAGTTCCCGGCCGTCTGTGCCATCTCGATCGATGATGGCTCCCAGGTACCCATCGCCCCGCTTGTCCTGGACTTCTTTGAACTCGGTGACAATATAATCAGCCCGCTTCTTGAACTCTTCTTTGCCGGTTGCCGCGAACATCAGGCTGACAGCAGAAAGATAATGCCCGGCAATATGGCCAGTTAGCTGGCGGCTGTCCACAGCGTCCCAGCCTCCGTAGCCCTCGGCCTTAGGCTCTAGACCGGCGCGGATACGGTAGCCGGCCAGCATACGGTCGGGTTCCAGCTGAAGCAGATAATCGGCAGTCAAGTCCTGGGCGTGTTTGAGAGGCCCTCCCGTTAACCGGACTTTGCTCAAGGGAAGAGGCCGCGCCTGGAGGATATTTTGCTCAAAAGCCCTCACAGCCGGATTTTGAGCCTCTGTAAGAGCCAAACAGTGAAACACTAAAACCAATGACAAGAAAGAAATAAAATTCGTTTTCATCGAATCCTCCCTTACCGCGAAACCTTCACCTTGGCTGCCGCAGTCTTGGATGGGTCACTCTCGGACACCGTCCGAAGGATCACCGTCGCTGAAGGGGCGCCTCTGTCCGTAGGCGAAACATAAACCGTAACCGGTTGGGATCCGCCATACTTCACTGCGGCCAGACCGTTGAGGAGTTGGGCGGTCCATCCTTTTCCCTCCACTGACACCGAAAGCCGGTAGACATCGGAATCCAGGTAGGCGCTGGCGTCAGACGGATGCAGCGCCAGATCCGTCTCCGCTGCTTTGCCCGTGTTTTTCAGGGTGAAGGTGACCGGAGTGTTGGGCTGTCTTACCCTCTGCTTTGCCTTCGAATCCAGGGCCACGCCCCGTTCGTGCAGACCCGAGCCGTCCAGGGACCGAATGGCCAGAGTGTAGGAAAGGATGCCTTCTGTGTTTTTCTCGACGTCAATCACGTAGAAGTGCAGCCGGTTAGGCGTATCTTCCCATTCAAACTGGCTGCCCGAGTTGAGCCCGGCGTGAAAAAGAGCGTCGTTGAGCTGGCGGTAGTCGGCGATGGTCCGCATCACCTTTTCGCCGTTGGGCTTGACATAGTCCACCATGTTGATGTCTTCGGGGTGGGCATCGATGATCCAGATATAACTGTTGAAGGCGTTGGGTCCGCCGTTGTTGCCGCGCAGGCTGTCTTTGTTCTTGGCGATAAGGACCCCGTTATCAGGAGTGAACGAGTCATAGCCGATCCGCTGGACAACTTCCAGCGAATAAAAGTTGTAGTTGGGGATTCCCGTGGAGAGAGGATTAACGGCCGGGTCATCCGGCGGGGTTCGGTCACCGGGCTCCGTGCCGTCGAGCCTGACAATGATGCCGGCAAAGGTGCCCGGGAAAGGATCCACTGCCCGTGCCGTAACCTTGGCCACAGCCAGACCGGATCGAGCCAGGCCGTCCCTGTTCAGCCTCAGAAGCTGGGACTCGGTTATGAACCCGTTCTCCAGGCGGTTGCGCACCATCAGCCCTGCGGGCATTGCCGCACCTTGTGTAGGCGGCACTACCCAGCGCCTGTGCGGTCCTCCCGGACCGTTAAAGCAGCCCCGGTCCATCATGTCCCAGGGACCGGCGGCGACTCTGCGGTAAGGCGTAACGTAGGGATTGTTGTTCAGGTCGGGAAGGCGAAACGCAAAATGACCTAGCTCGTGAGTGATGGTGCCGGAGTTCTCGCCCTGGCGCATGGAGGACAGCCCCCACTGCTGGGAGCCGGCCAGCCAGCTGGTCCATTCCACATACCGGGTGGTGATCCAGCGGGGCATGTCCGGATTGGGATTGCCCCATTCCGGCGGGATATCATCCCTGGTATTGAATTTCATCTCCCCAAACTCCTGCCAGACACCTGTCTCATCGTAACTCGCGTAAACACGCAGGATGGCATCGTAGTTCTTCCGGATGTCTTCCCCTATATCGGCTATCCAGATGGAGTCGCAATCCCGCTCCATGCGGCTGTCTGCCCGGCTGCCGTCAGGGGTCTGGTCATTCTGGCCGTACTCGTTGAGGCCGTAGGCCCAGATGGGTTTCGGCATCCGGTAAGGACCGAAAACGTCGACCTCTGTGATGCCGAACTTCCCCCGGGACTGCTCCATCCAATAGCCGTTGATGGTCTGGCCGTGATTGATCTCGCTGGGTGTCATGAAAAAGTCGGCATAGAACTGGGGGACGTCCTCCCGGGCTATGGGACCGATCTGCGGGTTTCCGAAGGGATCCGAAGCCTTGGGGAGGGTGATCACAAAGGGCTGATCCGGAAAGTCGATGGCGACCACTGCCAGCCGAAACCCCCGTTCCGGCTTTAAGGAGGGATCTGCCCAATTTTTCCCCGGGATGGGATGATAATCATCCCAGGTCATGAGGTCCTGGTCCTGGACCTTTTGAGGATCGATAGGCGGCAGGGATTCTTCTTCACCTTCTCCCCGGTTATATGCTGTCGAAATCAAGATCAAGAGGCAGATGAAAGCGAAGCTCAGGGTTGATAGGAGTCGTTTTTTTTGTCCGGCCATTACTCCTCCTTATTCTGAAACGAAGATTTATTTTGCCTTATCTATTGCCTGGATAATGATGATTGCAAATGGCTTCAAGATCACTGCGGTATATTTTCTCCTGTCTGGCCTCAGGACTTATCACACAGCCCGGACTAAGACATAAAAAGAGTATAAAAACCAGAACTTTGGCCCTCATCTATCCCTCCTTCACCTCCGGAGGGCGAAAGCTACTTCTGTTCTTCTCCTGTCAGCGGGTTCCTGAGTTTGATCGTATGAACCTTGCCCAGCTTGTCTAAAGGTCCGGGCCACTCATCTCCGCCTGCGTTGCAGGGCTCGAAGTCTCCGACGATCATAATCACGCATTTATCCGGATGGATGTACTTGTTAGCGACTTCCTGGACCTTGGCCCTGGTCACCGCGTTGATCTTATCTCTGTAGGTCTTGTAATAATCCATTGGCTTGCCGGTCATCTCAAGGTCAGCGAAAGTGGACATGGTGCTCTGGGGGGACTCGAAAGAATTGGAAAAGCTCTCCAGATAGTAGTTGATCGCAGTCTCCATCTCGTCTTCCAAAACAGGCTCCCTGCGAATGCGGTTGAACTCGTCCAGGATCAGCGAGATGGCGTATCCCACCGTGGAGGACTTGGTCTGAACGTAGCCGGAAAACGTTCCCGGAAATCCCCATATGTACCTGAACCGGCTGCCCTGGTTATAGGACAGGCCTTCATCCGACCGGACTTTGGTCGTGATCCGTGAGGTAAAGCTTCCGCCGCCGAGGATGAAATTCATCACCTGAACAGCAAAGTAATCGGGATTGGTCTCTTCCAGACCCAGATGCCCGAGGCTGATGTAGCCCTGGTTGATCTTCATCTGGATGAAGTAGACGCCCGGCTCGGGCTGCGGGAACTTCTTTGAAAACGTGGGGATGCTTAATTTCTTGTTCTTCCAGCCGGAGACCGCTTTGTTGATCTTGGCTTTGAGGTCGGCCTTCTTGAAATCGCCCGATGCGGCCAGGATGATATTCCTGGGGAAGAAATACTGGGCATGAGCCGCTTTCAGGTCAGCTCCGGTGATGCCCTCATAGGTCGCTTGAGTCGGCTGCCAGGTCAGAGGATGCTCGCCGTAGAGCAGCCGTTCATATTCACGGTTCAGAATCCCGCTCGGCTGATCATTGGCCTGCCGGAGCCGCTGGATAAGACTGGCTTTGGCCAGGTCCAAGGGGGCATCCCTGAATTCCGGGTTCATCAGAACATCGAAAAAGAGCTCGAGCCCTTCATCCATGTCTTCGCTCAAAACGGAGAGGGACAGAGTTGAGGTTTGATCGCCGACCCGGAAGTTCAGTGAGCCGCCGATGAAATTGATCCTATCCTCGATGTCGCTGCCTTCCCTGGTTTTGGTCCCGCCTTTGATCAGGGTATCACCCATAACAGAATTCAGACCGAGCTTATCCTTGGGGATATACAAACTGCCGAAATGGACGATGGCGGAGATGTTGAACAGCGGCAGAGAATTGTCTTCCTGGATATAGCCGCGCAGGCCGTTGCCGAAATCCGTCCGGAAATCCTTGGGATCGGGCGGCTCATATTTGAGCGGCGGGAATTTCAAGTCAGAGGGCTTCTGGACCTGAGTAAACCCCAACGAAACAAGCAACCCGATTATAAAAAGTATGGTGAATGTCTTTTTCATGGTCATCTCCTCCCTTGCCGCTCGCCCATCTTCCGGGTATAGATGGCTGTAAGGCTGTTATCTTTGACAAAGTACTTTGCGGCCACACGTTTGATGTCGTCGTTGGTCACATTCTTCAGGTCGTCGAGGTCGGTAATAATCGAGCGCCAGCCCCGGTTGAGCTCGGCCCGGCCGAGGCTCCTGGCAAGTCCCATGGAGCTGGAAAGGCTCCGGATGAACATGGATCTGGAGCGGTTCTTGACCTGTTGGATCTCTTCAGGCGTCACTCCTTCCTTCTGGATCTTTTCTATTTCCGCCCAGATCTCATTCTCCAGGTCTTCAGGCTTGACATTCTTGTCGAAGCGGGGATTGGCATTAAACTGAAAGGCTCCGGCATACCACATGCCCCGGCTGCGGGCAGAGACACTGACAGCCAGCTGTTTTTCCTGGACAAGGATCTTATAAAGCCGTCCGGATCCTCCTCCGCCTCCTCTGAAGCGTCCTCCTCCGCCTCCTCCTGAACCGAGCACGCTGGCCAGGACAGAGAGGGGAGCATCATCAGGATGGCCTTCAGGCGGCGTATGAAACATCATCTGAAGGCTGGTGGGCGCATTCCCTTCGCCGTACATCCTTTTTTCAGAGTACTGGGGAGGTTCGTACGTCCGGATGGGCTCAAGGTCCGGACCCTTGGGGACGCGGCCGAAATATTTCTCCGCCATCTCGATGATATTCTGGGGATCAAGGTCACCCACATAGATGGCAACAGCATTATTGGGCACATAAAACCGGTCGTGGAACTCGATGAGGTCGTCCTTGGTGACTTTGCGCAGGTCATCCATCCAGCCGATCACACCCCAGTGGTAGGGTGTTGCGGTAAAGAAGGCGGCATTGACCTGTTCATTGAAGAAAAAGCCCGGTCTGTTTTCGCTCAGGCGGCGCTCCTCCATGACGACATCCTTTTCGGAATAAAACTCACGAAAATAGGCGTTGAGCATCCGGTCGGATTCGAGCAACATCTGGAGCTCGACCTTGTTTGAGGGGAGTGTGGCATAATATCCCGTGCTCTCATTTCCGGTCGAAGCGTTGAGCCCGGTGGCGCCGTTCTTCATGTACTGGGTCCAGAGATCATCCTTGATGATATACTGTTTTTCCTCTTTGACCAGCTCGTCGTACTCCTTTTCCCATTGGGCGATCTTTTCATTATCGCCTCCGTCGGACCTCCAGAATTTCTCCCTGTAGATTTTGTCCATGAGCTCGTCGATCCGCTTATTGAGGGCGTCGTCTTTGGCAAAATCCGTGACTCCCATCATCTTTGTCCCTTTGAACATCATGTGCTCATGGAGATGCGCGAGGCCGGTGATGCCCGGACGCTCATTGATCGAGCCAACTCTGTAATAGATGTGGCAGACAACGCGCGGAACGCCGGGTTTCGGGACAATCAGGATCTTCAGCCCGTTGGAAAGCACATGTTCTTTGACATCGAGCTGAATCTCAGCGGAGACAGCCAGCGAGGCTAAGACAAGAAGTGTGAAGATAAGAACAAGAGTGCGTTTCATACAATTTCCCTCCTTTTTTGATTGGGGCTTCGACTTCCTCGCCCCTTTTGGCGACAGCGTACTCCAAAAAAGGGGTATGCTATCGGAAGATTTATGATAAAAAGATTTGTGGTGCAATGCATAATTTAGACGAAGGCTGCAAAAATATCTTCCCTCCCAATATAGTCTCCTTGGAGGGGGAACTGACTTCCCCCTTCCAACGCTCGCTTGCTTTCTCGCTCTCGCTGCCTCCCCTTCTCGGACTTGGCATTCACCTGCGTCCTGCAACCAAGGGGACATACCCCCTTGGAAACCCCCGACGATCGGTCCGATCGTCATATCCGATTCCGGTTTCAATGCTTTTGTTGCCGCTACCGGATATCCCAATTGAAAAGAGAACGACGGTCGTTTTCTATCCGGACGCAAAACCATCTACATCATAGCTCTGGGATCCAGGCACTATTGATACTGTGTTTACCCGTTCAGCCTATCATAAAAAAAATTTTCTAATTCCAGGTAACGTTTTCCGTTTGAATGCGTATATATATTTAGAAATTCTAAATGAATAGAGGTTGGCCATGAAGGAAATGCTTACGAAGCTGGAAGAACTGGTCCTGATTTCCGTACTGAAGCTGAAGGAGGAGGCTTACGGGACATCCATCTACACCCAAATCGTCGGGTTGACGGGCCAGGATGTGACCGTCAGCAACGTCTATTTCCCTCTCGAGCGCCTGGTCCGCAAGGGCTTACTCCGGGCTGTCCAAGGCAAACCCACGCCGAAACGGGGAGGAATGGCTAAACGCTATTACAGGATCACGAAAAGCGGTTTGGCCGCCCTTCAGGAAAACAGAGCCGTTAACCTGGCCGCCTGGAGGGGCGTGGCCGAGTTGATCAAGCGCGCCGAGGTCTGACATGGGTCCCCCGAAGCTGACCAAATTCCTGTTAAAAGTCCTGGCCTGGCGGAGATACAGGTCTTATCTCGGAGACGTCGAAGAGATTTACCGCCTCAGGGCGAAACGCTGGGGATCCGCCTCCGCCAACCGCTGGTATCGGCGGGAGGCCTGCCAATCTCTCCCTCGGCTAATTCTCGAATCTATTAACTGGAGGATAACCATGTTTAGGAACTATTTTAAAATTGCTGTTCGAAATCTAATGAGAAACAAATTTTATTCTTTTATAAACATTTTTGGTCTTGCCTTCGGTATGGCCATTACCATTCTCATTGCCTTATATGTTCAGCATGAATTAAGCTTTGATACATACCATAAAAATGCAGATAGAATTTACAGAGTCGCATTTACAAATCCTCAACAGCATAAATTTGCCGTAACACATGCACCT
>Ga0209427_10004966_pt1 | contig 15298 bp, 12 predicted proteins | sample DeeMarSWOR136_30_FD_187465 | JGI IMG/M metagenome (GOLD analysis project Ga0209427, IMG submission 187465) | Marine sediment microbial communities from White Oak River estuary, North Carolina - WOR-1-36_30 (SPAdes) (version 2) | ecosystem: Environmental > Aquatic > Marine > Intertidal zone >...
CCCCTCTTGTGTTGGACCTCCCCTAGAAGCAGGACTATTTGGCAAAGAAAGTGCTCGCAAAATATTAAAACTTATAATCTAATGATGGACTTAATAGATAAGTTAAAGTACTATCAGGAAAATAATGATAGAGATAAATGGTATGAAAACCAACATAAAGTTGATTTATGTCGTGAGCTAGATGGTGAGTTTCTCGATCCTGCTATGTCCTCAGTTGTTAAGATTGAAACCTTTTTCTCCTATAATAATTTCATACCGATCAAAACTTTAAAAAATAGGGATCATATAATTCTACCCATTCTTTCTAAAAATCAATATTCAAAAAAGATTTCATTGTCTGAAATATTAATATTCGATATGGAGACTACCGGTCTCATGGGCGGAACCGGGACATATCCTTTTTTGCTGGGTTTTGGAAGTTTTGAACCTGGTGGTATAAAGATTAAGCAGTATTTCCTTCCTGATTTTGGGAGAGAAGTGCCGGCCTATCTACAACTGGTAAATGATAAGCAGGATAAAAAAATATTACTATCTTTTAATGGAAAAACCTTTGATTACCCTCTGCTATGCAATCGTTTCATACTAAATCGTATTGATAATCCCTTCGCTAATTATGAGCATCTAGATTTACTGCACGTCGCGCGAAGGTTGTGGAAAAATCTTCTTGAAACATGTAGTTTGGAGAATATTGAACGGGAAATATTTTTATTTAGCCGTTGGAGAGATCTGCCAGGTGCCTTAATTCCTCAGGCCTATTTTGAATTCTTACGCAGCGGCAAATGCCACGAAATAAAAAAAGTAATCCTGCATAATCAGCAAGATATCATCTCTTTAGGTCGACTCCTCCTGCATCTCGATCTGCTTGAAAATGATCCCTCCGGTGATCATTTAAACGCACACGAATTGCAGCGTTTACTCCACCTGGCCATTAAAAATCTGGATTTGAAAAATACCGATATTCTATTAGATCTAATTAAAAGAAGAAGGATTCAACTGCCCGGTAGTATCTTAATTGATTTAAGCCTGCTGTTAAAAAGGGTGCAGCAATGGGAACGCGCTGAAAATATTTGGATGGAATTGCTCCGCGCAGGGACAAACGTAATCTTTGCGAGTGAGGAGTTGGCAAAATATTACGAGCATCGTAAATTGGATTTGGAACAGGCAAAATTATTTACAGAAAGAGCTCTAAAACATCTTGAAGTGCTCAATGAACTGCAAGTTATGGGAGGTGATTTAGAGTTGCAGGAGCAATTCATATATCGCTTGAATCGTATTAAAAGAAAATTGATGGAATAATAAAATTCAACATCTTGTGAACCTTATACCTAAATAATTAGATGTGAGACAAATATTTTAAGTAGCAATCTTTTTCTAAAAATATATAATTATTGCTTCATTAGCTAAGGTTGGCTATATTGAATCAATAATGTCAATATTCCTTCCTTTCCCAATACCTTTTTTAATGGAGGCCATATGCGCTATAATAATTTGGTCGAAATGTTTTTCAGCAATGTTGAAAGACTGCAAGATCGCACCGCATATATGTATAAAGATGCAGGCATATATAAATCAATTAGCTTTAAAGAGGCAGCTGAGTGGGTAAAAAAAATTGCATCAGGTCTGGTTAATTTAGGAATTGAACGCGGTGATAAAGTAGCACTATTATCCGAAAATAGGTATGAATGGGCATTTTGTGATTATGCCATATTAGCACTCGGTGCAATCACTGTACCTATATATCCCTCCCTTTTGCCCCACCACGTAGAATATATATTAAAAGACTCCGAGGCCAAAATTATAATTTGCTCTAATAAAGAACAATTTGAGAAAGCTAAAAGCGCGCAAAAAAATTGCAGTTGCTTAAAAAAGATAATTGTCATTGAAAAAGACTTCGAGAGTGATCAATGTATCACCCTCAATCAAATGATAGAAGACGGCAGTAGAATATTTGAAGAAAAACCTGATTATCTCTCGAATGAAATTAAAACTACGAAATCTGAAGACCTTGCTACGATTATTTATACCTCAGGAACTACTGGTGAACCAAAAGGTGCTCTGCTCACACATGGCAACTTTCTTCATAATATTGAAGGTTCACTACACCATTTGAAGGTAGGTGAGGATGATGTGTTATTATCCTTCTTACCTTTATGTCATATTTTCGAGCGCATGGCAGGACACTATTTAGCATGTTATGTAGCCGCAACTATCGCTTATGCTGAAAGCATTGATACAGTTGCAGATAATATGGGCGAAGTGCGTCCCACAGTTATGACTGGTGTCCCCCGATTATATGAAAAGATCTATTCACGTATCCTTGAAAATGTTGAAACCGGATCGGCGATTAAACGGAAAATATTCTACTGGGCCCTTGGTGTGGGCAGGGAATATATTAATAACATTGTGAATAAGAAAGCTATCCCAAAATCATTACAAACAAAAAGAAATCTGGCCTATAAATTGGTATTTCACAAGCTTTCTGAACGGGTTGGAGGTAGATTGAGATTCTTTGTCTCTGGGGGTGCTCCACTTGCCAAGGAAATAGCTGAATTCTTTGGAGCGGCAGGTTTGATGATATATGAAGGATATGGTCTAACAGAAACATCACCTGTTATTGCCCTAAATAAACAGGATGATTTTAAATTTGGAACGGTCGGACCACCCATACCTAATATTGAAGTGAAAATCGCTGATGATGGTGAAATCTTAACCCGCGGTCATCATGTAATGCTTGGATATTTCAATAAAGAGAATGAAACTCGAGAAGCAATTGATGAAGATGGCTGGTTTTATACCGGCGATATCGGTTTTATTGATGATGATGGTTTCTTAACCATTACCGATCGTAAAAAGAATATATTGGTTACATCTGGAGGAAAGAATATCACACCACAACCCATTGAAAATCAGTTAGTTACGTGTAAATATATCGAACAGGCAATGGTTGTTGGCGATAGACGCAAATTCTGTACAGCAGTTATCGTTCCTGCTTTCGATGTTTTTGAAAAATGGGCTAAAGAAAATAATATTGTCTTTAAAGATCGCAAAGAGCTGGTAAAATTACCACAGGTACGAGAATTAGTGCAAAAGGATATTGAGGGAGTGAACAACAATTTATCAAGCTTTGAAAGCATCAAAGACTTTATTTTGAGTGAAGATGTATTTTCCATTGAATCTGGCGAGTTAACACCGTCATTAAAGGTAAAGAGGGATGTTGTTCTTAACAAATTTAAAGATAACATCGATAAAATGTATACTATGTAAACTGATAAATGAAAGGATATAGATATACTATAGATATCTTGCGCTTTCAATGGGTAAGATAAGGCAACATCCGCCGGTCAAACTTTTCACTGCCTTAACATACATTTCTTCTCTTGATCTGCGGCCTGTATATGAAGAACTGACGTCTCATTTCTCTCTTATTGAGAGTAAATCGCATATTTATGATTTTTCTGAATTTACACCTTATTATCAAAAGGAAATGGGGGATAAACTTTATAAAATATTCGTAGTTTTCAGTGAATTGTGCCAGCCGGATCAATTACCCCATATTAAAATAAAAACCAATCAACTCGAGAATAATTATGCAATTGATGGAAAGAGGCGAGTTAATATTGATCCAGGATACATTACGCAAGCAAAAATTGTTTTGGCGACTACAAAGAATTATAGTCATCGCATTTATTTAAACCATGGGATCTATGGAGATGTTCATCTTTATTTTCATCAAGGATCTTTTCAAAAACAGTCCTGGACCTATCCCGATTATCAGCAGCAAGAAATCATACGATTCTTTAATCAGACACGTAAAAGGTATCTTGAGCAATTGGGAACAGAAAATCAACAGTGAAGGAGATAAATGGTGGTTCGCATGACCTATCGTAAAGCCGGAGTTGATATCGGTAAAGGGGATGAGGCTATTAAAAATATTAAATCTCTCATACAATCGACTTATGATGATAATGTATTGACTGAATTGGGTACTTTCGGAGGTATGTATCGCCTTGACTGCGAGGCAATGAAAAAACCGGTACTTGTTGCCAGTACAGATGGAGTGGGTACTAAGTTGAAAGTAGCATTTATGATGGGTAAGCACGATACAGTGGGTGAAGATTTGGTGAATCACTGCGTGAATGATGTTGCAGTGGGAGGCGCCAGGCCACTTTTTTTTCTGGATTATTATGCAACGGCTAAATTAGACAGTAATGTATTCTATGAAGTAATTAAAGGTTTTGTTAGAGGATGCAAAAATAATGACTGTGTCCTGATCGGTGGAGAAACGGCAGAAATGCCGGATATGTATCAAAAAGGTGAATATGATCTTTCCGGAACCATTATTGGTGTTGTAGAAAAAGATAAAATAATTGATGGGAAGAAAATAAGGAAAGGTGATATCTGTGTCGCGGTGAATTCAAATGGTCTGCACACCAATGGTTATTCTTTAGCCAGAAAAGCACTGCTCAAAGGTATGAAAATCGATAGTTATGTTGCTGAATTGAAATGTACATTGGGTGAAGAATTATTGAGCGTGCATACCAGTTATTTAAAATTGATACAACAAGCCTGCGAAAGGTATGAAATAAATGGTATAGCTCATGTTACAGGAGGAGGTATTGTTGGAAATACGCAGCGCTTGTTGAATAAAGGATTGACTTTACGTATTGATTGGCAGGCATGGCAATGGCCTCCGATCTTTAATTTAATTCAGCAAGCAGGAAAAGTACCGTTGCAGGATATGCGCGCCACGTTCAATTTAGGTATCGGTCTCATATTTATAACCCATCACAGGAATTGTGAAAGCATGCTTAATACGATAGAGCAGCATAACTATAAAGGCATTATAATAGGTGAAGTGCAATAAATCATATGAAGTAGAGCTGTCTTATGGGGCATATTGCTGAATCTAGAGAAAATATAATTCCTTTAATCGATCGTTTAAATAAGTATCCCATCGGATTAGTGGACAATGAAATATTACGGAAAATACTTTCTCTCCTTTTTTCAGAGCAAGAAGCATTGGTCGCCTCAAAATTCCCGTTACATGAGGCGACTCTTTCTGAATTGGCTAAGCGTACCAAAATAGATCATGATTCCCTGCTCCCAATTCTCGAAGCAATGGCTGATAAGGGTCTTATTATGGATATGCCTTATGCTGACCAAACATATTATTTACTCATGCCCGGTGTCATTGGTTTTTTTGAGTATACCTTTATGAAAAGTCGAACAGATATACCGATGGCAGAGGTGGCCAGGCTAATGACGGAATATTTTCGTATAGATCCTGAAAATGGTCAAATCGCTGAATTTTTTGGAAGTCGAACCCCCTTAACCAGATCACTGGTTTATGATGAGCATATTCCGGTGACCAGTGTAATTACACCCTATGAGAGTGCCAGAGAAATTATTAAAAAATCTAATTATGGCGCAGTTACTATGTGTTATTGCCGGCACAAAAAACAACATATGGGCGAAAGGTGCAAAAAGAAGGTACCAGTAGAAAATACCTGTATTATATTAGGAAACGGGGCAAGGTTTTTTACGCGCAGGGGATTTGCTGAATATAAGACACAAAAAGAGCTTTTAGAAATTATTGATCTGGCCCACAGATTGAATTTGACTCATATTACGGATAATATCAGAAATAAACCCACCTTTATCTGTAATTGTTGTCGCTGTTGCTGCGAAATCATGGCCGGTATTCAGGCAGGTTATTTCGATGGTGTTGCCAAAACGAGTTATATCGCTCAAATTAATGCAACAAAATGTGATTATTGTGGTTCCTGTTTCACAGCGTGTAATGTTCATGCCATTTCTCTGTCACAACAATCAAGAAAAGAAAAAGACATGAAACGTTATAGCATGGTTGATGAAAGAGTATGTTTGGGATGTGGCGCTTGTATAACAAGTTGTGAAAAAAATGCAATTTCACTTGTAGCTCGACGTAATCCAGTAATGCCAAGGGAATCTAAAAGAAAACTTTATAAGGCAATCTTAATAGAAAAGGGAAGATTAACACCATTTATTGTGGATAAAATTAAAACAGAAGTTAAGCGATGGATAACTTTCGGGAAATAATATGCAACAAAATCTCGTATTGTGTGAAATGGAATGAAATGAGGTGATTCATATATGGTGACCATACTTGTTATGATAGGATCTTTTCTAGGTTATATTTTGTTTTACAGATTATACGGCAGATATATCGGTAGAAAGATATTCGCTATCTCAGAAAAAGCGCAGGTTCCTTCACGAGAGTTCGAAGACGGTATCGATTATGTACCAACACGTAAAGAAATTATATTCGGCCATCATTTTACTTCAATTGCGGGAACTGGCCCTATCGTGGGCCCGGCTATTGCCATCATCTGGGGTTGGCTACCGGCGATACTATGGGTTTTCCTCGGTTCTGTTATTATGGGAGCTGTACATGATTTTGGCTCCTTAATTATTTCTATGCGTAATCAGGGCAAATCGATTTCTGAGTTTACCGCAAAGTACATTAATGCCCGAACACGTGTTTTTTTCTTTATTATTGTTTTTCTTGTCTTGTGGATCGTGATATCTATTTTTGGACTTATAATCGCAATCATTTTCAGCATGTTCCCCACGTCGGTGATACCGGTATGGTTGCAAATACCAATAGCCATATATCTGGGACATTTAATATATAAGAAGGGTAGAAATGTTGTGGTGTGGTCGATTATAGCAGTAGTCGCCATGTATGCAACCATGATTATTGGCAATTATCTCCCAATAAAGATGCCCATGATTTTTGGATTGCCGGCAACCGGTACGTGGACCATTATACTCTTTATATATGCCTTCTTTGCGTCGGTTCTTCCAGTTACGACTTTGCTTCAACCACGCGATTTCATCAATGCTTACCAGCTATTGATTGCCATGGTTCTCCTTACTTTTGGTATCATCTTTTCCACATTTTTCGGGCCGCTTGACATGGTTGCACCAGCCATCCAGCTTGCGCCAGCGGAGGCACCACCGTTATGGCCATTTCTCTTCATAACAATTGCCTGTGGTGCTATTTCGGGATTTCATTCCCTTGTGGCCTCAGGTACATCTGCCAAACAAGTGCGTAATGAAAAGGATTCATTGTTTGTGGGATACGGTTCCATGCTGGTAGAGGGAAGCCTGGCCACCCTGGTGATCATTGCTGTGGCCGCAGGTATAGGTATGGGATATACAACCAAAGGTGGTGAAACCTTGCTGGGTCTTAATGCATGGACCACCCATTATGCATCCTGGACTGCAGCAGCGGGTCTGGGTTCCAAGATAAGTGCATTTGTGGTGGGGGCAGCGAATATGATTGCCACGCTTGGGATACCGCACAGCCTTGCCGTCGTCATTATGGGCGTGTTTATTGCATCTTTTGCCGGAACTACCTTAGATACTGCCACACGAATTCAAAGATATGTAATCTCCGAGCTGGGAAGCGATCTTAAGTTAGATGTATTCAAAAATAGATATTTTTCAACCTCCTTTGCCATAATCACGGCTGCTCTGCTGGCATTTGCATCAGGTGCTAATGGGCAGGGCGCTCTAACCCTTTGGCCACTCTTCGGAGCGGTAAATCAAACCCTCGCCGCGCTGGCTCTTATTATCACAACGCTGTATCTTAGAAATAAAGGTGCGTTTAAATGGCTGATCACTGGTATCCCGGCAGCTTTTATGGCTATCATGACCCTGTGGGCGTCGGTTATGAATCAGTTCCAGTTTGGTGTGGAAAATAATCTACTATTACAGGTTATTAATGCTGCCATCATATTAATTGTCTTGTGGATAATTATTGAGGGATTAATCAAATTTTTCACAACCAACGCAAGCAAAGAACTTCAGGAATCTTATGAGAGGTGAGTAAAACAGGGATGGAGAGGGTAGAAGTGCAGAATTAACATGACCCGTGATATGACAAATGATAAATACAAGAGCTCTTGAGAATGGAATATAGAGATAAAAAGAATGCTTATAATAAAATCATTAACTTTATTAAAGATAAATGGGAACTTTTAGATCAATCCCTACGAACCCAGGCAGTAGATGTTATAGAATGGGAATATGAAGAATTGCAGCATATATTCGGATTGCTTGTTTTAGGCTCTTTTATTGGATTACCTGCCCCTCCCATGCAGATTACACTGGACTTGATGCCAGCTATGGAAAAAGAACTGCTCCTCATGCTTGAAAAAGTTGATACAGCCGCTGGCCCCCTATCTGAACTATTTTCACTGTTAAAAATTGGCTAGAATGAAATCTCACCCTATCAATATGTTTTTCTTGGGCAAGGGCGGTGTGGGAAAGTCTACACTCTCTGCCCTTAGCGCCCTCTATCTTGCTGAAAAAGGAAATCGCGTATACCTCGTCTCCATGGATCCTGCTCACAACCAAGCCGATATATTCCAAAAAAAAATTTCGCAAAAACCTCTGAAAGTTGATAATAATTTATTGATCAGCGAAATTAATCTGAATGAGCTGGTAAAAAATTATTTAAAACAAGTTGAAGACAACATCAATAACGCATATCGTTATTTGACAGCCTTCAATTTGGAGCAGTATACCACCATCATTAAATATTCACCTGGCATCGAGGAATATGCCCTGTTACTGGGATTTAATGATATAGTTAGTCAATTCACAGCAAATTACTTCATTTTCGATATGCCTCCTACCGCCCTGGCTGTGAAATTTTTTAATCTGCCTTCCTTATCTATGCTCTGGCTGGAAAAGTTGATGCAACTGAGGCATGAGATAATCAAAAAAAGACAAATTATCACAAAAGTAAAATTCGGAAAGAAAGAGACAGAAACAGATAAAGTTTTGCAGCAACTGACTACACAAAAGGAGTTTTATAACAGAATACAAAATACCTTTCAGAACGAAAACACAACTTTTGTCAATATCGTTGTTAATCCGGATGAATTATCCTATTCTGAATCTCAAGATATAATATCAAGCCTGCGAAATATAAACGTCAAACCTAAAGATATCATTATTAATAAATTTATTAAATCAGAGCATATTGAAAAATCTGATGCACGCTTCGCTCATTTACCTATTCAATATTTCACCCAGATGAACTATCCATTAATCGGAATCGATACACTTAAGAGATGTTTGCATGAAAATTATGACCACTTTTCATTTCTATAACAAGCCTGCAATGATTATAAACTTCTCTTGATTCAAATAGTTATTTCGGCTATTTTTACCTGTGCACCTATTTTGGTATTTAAAAGAGTTCAAACATCTTTATTTTAAAAACAAAAGTTATGCCTACTTCATATTTAAGTGGATCACAGGGACTTTATAATTAAAGAATAGGAGTCTAAACATGACTTGTAAATTCATTGATCGCCGTTCTTTCATAAAAAATTCTTTATTAGCCACAGCTGGTTTAGCAAGCGGATTGAGCCTTGAAGAAAAAGCGCTTTTGGCAAAAAGTAAGAACATATCACAAAAAGAATATCCAGCAAAGGAAACCGGCCATCTAGCGCAAGGTAAGATCGGTAAATATTCGATAAGTCGCCTGATCTGCGGAGGTAATCTTATCGCCGGATACGCCCATAGCCGAGATCTGATTTATGTTTCCGAACTATTGCAGAATTATTTTACTGAAGAAAAGGTAATCGCAACCTTACAGCTATGCGAGGAAAGAGGTATTAATACACTTATTTCGAATGTAATGGATTCGGATATTGACAGTAAGACAACCAATATATTATCTAAGTATTGGAATGAAAGGGGCGGAGAGATACAGTGGATTGCCCAGTGTAATCCGCGTTCAGATGACTTAAAAACAAATATCAATATGGCCGTTGATCACGGGGCAATAGGAGCTTTTATCCAGGGGGGGATTGGAGATCGTTGGACATATCATAAACGTGTTGATTTGCTAGCGAAAACTGTCGAGTACATAAAGGAATGTGGCCTCATCGCCGGTGTTGCCGGGCATTCATTGCAAGTACCTATGGCCTGTGAGAAATTCGGGGTTAATGTTGACTTTTATGTTAAAACTCTGCATCACTGTGATTATTGGTCTGCCACGCCTAAGGGAAACAGGATCGATTTTAATGTTGATATTGAGCGTTTTAATGATCATTCCAAAGATCATGACAATATTTGGTGCATCAATCCGGAAGAGACAATAGCTTTTATGGAAAAAGTTGAAAAACCCTGGATCGCTTATAAAGTCATGGCAGCCGGAGCGATTCATCCTAGCGATGCATTCGATTATGCATTTAAAAACGGAGCTGATTTTATTGTGGCAGGGATGTTTGACTTTCAAATCATTGAAGATTCAATTATTGCCAAAAAGATCTTATCTAACAACCTTGTGCGTAAACGTCCCTGGAGAGCATGAATTGCACCGCACCATGCTATAAAAGTAGTTGAAGGAATTTTTACCCTCCATTTACTACGTTAATTACAATCTTTTTTTATACTTTGAAAAAGCTGCGTGAATTTTTACCCTTTTTTATTTGTTCAAAGTAAAATTGAAATTTATATTTCAACAGATTGAATGGATATCATTTATAATTCAAAAAATATTTTGAGCGTTGATCGTATTTAAATAACAATATTATCTTTTATAGATTTTAACATTTCAATGAATCGTATATTTATTCTATTTCTTACTCTTACCACCTTAAGCTATGCAAATGAGGGAAATAAACTCATATTTACGAGTCTAATGTTCGGTGGTGGAAATAAAAATTATCATAATGATAATTTTATTGAAATGAAATTATCAGGTAATATATTTCATAATTATTATGGCTTTAGCATTGATTTTGGATTAATGTATAATACAGAAGAAGGAGAAGGATTATGCTATTGGCATGAACCACAGAAATACCATGTCATTTATAAAACATTTTATACATGCCCCAAAATATATTTATTCTGGAAATACTTTGCTCTTGATTTGGGGATTGCAATACTTGATCAGGAAAGAGGTTGGTGCGAAAATATACTTTATTATCGGGGTATATTTGTTGGTCATATAAAGGTAGGAATATTAGATAAATTTTACATATCTGCAGGAAAACCAGAAAACTATATAATCGCCATAAATTCTGATTTACTTTCTTTTGGAATTGGATTCAAATCCTTAAAACCTCTATCTGAAATATATGTAGGTACAATAGGGTATGATAAATATTGGGGTTATGAATATAAGATTGACTTTGCTTTGACTACTAAAATAACATTAAAAATAGAAGGAAGTTTTCATAGAATTTTACAAGCAAGAAAATTAGAACAACATGAAGAAGTATACAATATAAGAGTTGGATTAAGTTATATATTAATTCAATGACTTATCTGAAATCTTGTGTGGCTATTTTAAGATAATATATAATTATAACTATATTGCAACAAAAATCGGCTTTAAAGGTATGGAATTGGGGAGGGGTAGCCTTCTTGCTACTCCCACTCACTTGACCAGCACCATCTTCTTCACATCCTGCCATGCACCTGCCTGGATGCGATACAGGTACACGCCGGATGACAGATTCTGCCCATTAAACTCTACTTCATGATATCCTGCTGGCATAGGTTTGTTGAGTAAGGTTTGAATTTTTTGACCGATGATGTTGTAGACTTCGATTTTAACTGTCTCTGGTTTGGGTAGAGAGAATTTAATTTTAGTTGATGAATTAAATGGATTCGGATATGTCTGAATAGATATTTCGGCTGATTTCTGCAATTCAGACTCTTCAATATTTGTGACGGACGTTGTTTGGTGTATAAAGATATCTGGGTATGAGACGATAGGACGCTTTGGATTATTTAATAAAGAAATGTCCCACTTTCTTGTTATTTTGATACTATCAATATTATAAAGTATTAAGGTATCCATATTTATATATACAGCATATCTTAAATTTTGGTCAACGCTTATTTGTTTATCAGAAATTAGTAATGTATCCTTTTTAACAAAATTTAAGGATACTTCATCAAATGTATATTTATACAGTCTAGAATAGTGATGTGCATACAAAAACGGACTGCGATAGACCCATTTATCAAAATAAAAATTATTAAGTGTAACCTCCTGAAAAATCAGTGAATCATGATCAAATGAATAAATACTTAAGATTCCCCAATCACTTATCAGATATTTATTGGCATCAAACTGTTCAATTTTATGAAATGTTTTTGTCTCATCATATTTTATAGGCGTGACATGAGATGAATCGATAATAGGTGAATCAGATAAGTCGATTAAATATGGAACAAAACCTATATTATCAAAATCCCAGAAATAAATTAAATGTTTGTTATTTATTTCTCCTGCAATGTGAACTATTTGGAAAGGATTGTCGTAAAAATTTTCAAATATTGTGATGCTGTCATTACTTGATACAAAAGCATAACCAAAAGTATCATCAACAATCCAAAAACCATCAACAATGGGATATACACCAGTTGTTACACCGAAAACCCAGGGAAGATCTGAGGCATAATAACCACTATAATGAAATTGCTCATTGTTAGATAATTTCTCCAAGGCTTTAAACCAATAGCCCCCTAAATATTCATGAAAGTAAGATGCACTAAACTCCAAATAAATTTCATTATCTGTTCTGAAAGCGCCATTATAGCCTGATGAATACTCCTCTACATCACTACTGAATTTCACCCAGGAACCTGTTGTATCTGAAAGACTGATGTCTTCATAATTTGCATTAATATGAAGGAGATTTCCTCTTATTTCTAATGACTGAGTAAACAGAGGAGGTGATATAACTAAAGTAAGCAATAGACTAATTTTAAATATAAAATTCATACTTTTGTTAAAGTCCTTCTAAACTCAATGGTACTAACCAGAGCGATTGTAGTTTCAGAATTAAATGATAATTTTTTATGTTTTCATGACAAGAAAATTATTCTGAATATTTAAAACACTGTTCATATCTAAATAATACGCACTCACAAAAGGAATTGCAAAGTAAAAATACTACTTCTTTTAATGGATTAACAATTCACCGAATGCAATAAAAATCGGCTTTAAAGGCATGGAATTGGGGAGGGGGTGAAAATGGGCAGCTCTTTCTGCCACCCCCTATGTTTAGAACACACTTTCTTCTAAAGAATCAGTTTTAGTAGATTTCTTTTGTAGTTTGAGATTTATTGTTTGTAGATTTTCAGTACAATTAACGGTTTCATGTAAACTTGGATAATAACTATCTTTAGTAACGCTTATTGATAACTGGTGGAACTCTCCCTCGATGATATAGGTCAAAAAATAAAAGCCTTGTGTATCTGTCTTGGTTTTTGTGAGAAATTTTAAATATGGTCTTTCTACCTCCCACAATTTAACTTCTGCACTATCAATAGGCTCATATTTATAGCTTTTGATGTCTGTAACTACTCCCTGCACCTTAATTTCTAATTCTTTCTCGTTACAACTACTTAATTGAATTACTAAGGCGAGGAAATATATAATTACAATTTTATCAATTCTCATAAATAAAACTGAATATAAATAGTTCACTAAAGGATAAAAGAGATTAATAATTAAAATTTAATTAGTGTGCATAATATAGCAAATTGAGATGATTATACAATTTAAAAATATACTCTGCAGTACAACTGAATTCATTCTAGAGAGGGTATTGAGTATGGGGCAGCTGTTACTGCTATCCCTCTCACTTGATTATCACCACCTTCTTCACATCCTGCCACTCACCTGCCTCAATGCGATACAGGTATACTCCTGAAGACAGATTCTGCCCGTTAAATTCAACTTCATGATAACCTGCGGGTATAGGTTGATTGAGGAGGGTTTGTATCATTATCAGCGAATTTTATTTTCTGTGTTATAATAACTTATCCTTCTTTCGTTACAGACCTGTTTATTAACTACTTATATTCTTTAACCTCAAATGTAATTGTATTTGAAAGAATATATCCTAGCCAATATCTACCATCAGAGAGTAAACGATTGTGTGACTCAATTTTGAAAATTCCACCATAATCAAAATTACATGTGTATACATCATTCTTAATTTTTGGATATCCTTTTAACATAACAGTGCGTTTCAATTCTTTTTTACTTGATAATTTTGTAAACCATGAAGGATTCCAAACACCAAGTGTATCTGGTGACTGTTTCGCGCGATATATTGCCCAAGTAGATTCTCCATTTTCATTCCTGAAGACAACCCCACCTGAATAACAATGAAAAAGTTCACTCCCCATTAAATCTGAATCTGGTATATAAAGATTATCTTTATCATTATTTTTTACAGAAAAAGTGTATTGAACTGTTGAAGTATCTAAATTCTCTACTATGAAAACTGAATCCAGTTGAATATTTAATCCTGCATGATAAATAGAACTTTCTATTAAAGCATTTTTAATCCTTTCGTCATTAAGAATTTCATCTTCTTCTCCTGGTGGAATTGGGTTTATTATAGTAATTACATCATCTGGGAAATACTCTCCAAAGGGATAAACACAATTAATTGTAGGACAAGGTGGGATATATGCCATAAGAACTGTATAAATCGCCCCAATATAAATGCGCTGATTATCAGCAACAAGAACAAAAGGTAATAAGCCCAGATTCTGATTATCTTCTATTTTATTGAAATAACTAACCTTATCACTTTTTAAATAAATAAAATGAGTTGAAAAATCATATATCGAAATATCTTTTGATGACAACCAAGGTTTAGATTGGAGATTTAGAGAATTAATATCGCTTTTTAAAGCCTGTTCGACATTGATATTTGAATCTTTTAATAAATATATTGCGATTCCTGATATTTCAGATGGGGAAACAGGAGTTTTATTTTTGGAGCAATATAAAGACACAAGCAGTAAAAATATTATTATTGCATATTTTTTCATTCTACTTACTCCATTTTAGGCATAACGTTTAGAATTTTATTCGTAAATGATTCGTAAGACTAGTATAACATTAATTCATAACTTTTCAACTGTTGACAAAAGTAGGTTGAACGTTATCCTGTTATGGGGATTACACTATTTATATCTTAATAATAAGCACTCACTAAAGGAATTGCAAAGTAAAATTTTTACTTCTTTTGATGGCTTCATAATATTGCGACTTTTTGAAAGGACCAAAAAGTCCTCGTGCGATTTTTATTGAATAAGTTACTTTTTGAAAGCACCAAAAAGTAACCAAAAAGTGCTTGTGCAAAATTAACTCGCGAACGAATCATGGTAATACAATGTTCCATTTGACTCAAACAGAATTTTGCACAGGCATCGCTGCGCTCGCCAAAGGGGGTAATAAAAAAATGGCGAATTT
>Ga0209427_10004969_pt1 | contig 15291 bp, 33 predicted proteins | sample DeeMarSWOR136_30_FD_187465 | JGI IMG/M metagenome (GOLD analysis project Ga0209427, IMG submission 187465) | Marine sediment microbial communities from White Oak River estuary, North Carolina - WOR-1-36_30 (SPAdes) (version 2) | ecosystem: Environmental > Aquatic > Marine > Intertidal zone >...
GCTTTTAAAGACTTTGGCTTTAACATTCAAGAAATGTTAGATAGCGCAAGAACTGCTTATAACGAGGCAAAAAAATCTTCTGCACCGGTGCAGAGTTCTATAGTTTCACGCATAGCAGAGGTGAACCCCAGAGCGGCGTTCACGTATGAGCATTTGTTGAAGTCGATAAGAGGATATCGTGGCGGAGCCGAGTATGTGCACGAGACTGGAATGGCTTTTGTGCACGCAGGGGAAACAATAGGAGCCGCAGGTAAGGGAACTGCAAATACAATTAGCATAGGAAATGTAGCTATTCATGTTGATACGATAGCAGAATTGGATGACATAGAAAAGATGGCGGCAGTATTGTCAGTGGCTAAAAACTCAGAAATTATATCAAAGAAAGGAGACAATAAATATAGATTGAGGATTGGTTAATATGGCAAATTATGAACAAGATGTGGTTACGGTTTCAGATGGAGCTTTAGTTGTTCTGAATAAAGGAGACATTGTGCTTGGAGCCAAGAGTGACTTGACTACGTTTCTCATATTAAGAATCAAAAGGGCTTCTACAAGGTGATAATAAAATGTGGAAGTGCCCTAAATGTGGATTAATGCAAAGGATAGACTACAAATGCAAAAAATGTGGAAAAAAATTTCCTCAGATAAAAGCAGATGTGCTAAAAAATTTTAGGAAATTCAAATCTCCACAAGGGCATTGGAAAAAAGAAAAGAAGTGATGAAGAATGGGTGTTGACGACCAAAGGGAATTTATAGACTTTTATGGAATTTATACGTATGACTGGACTGTGAGTTGGGGTACATATTCAGACATACATGAACTTCTGGTCACAGAATATATTAGTGACGGCTGTAGCACTGCAGATTCTTCTGAGGCTTCAGTTATTCATGCCTTTTTGTTTCCACATTACATAAAAAAGACTTACTTTGTAGAGGGAGTAATACAAGGAAATATTTGTTTGGCTGCAAGCGGATGCACATCTACAGTCACAGAATACAGAGTTACCGTGTGTACCATGAACGAAAGTACGGTAGAAAAAGAGATAGGCTCGACTGGATGGATTGTAGTAAATGATACTTTGGCATGGGATGCAGGTCTCAGCGTCGGAGACGAAATAGTGTATCATTTTTGGATAGAAGTCTGGGAAGAAAAGGTAATTACCGACAAAGAGAAAATCTTTGTCAAGATAGAAGTTCATTGTAACTCGTGTACTCATCTAATGCACAGCAATGACGAGACTTGGAAAGACGTATGGGTAAAGATTCCATTCCGTATGTAGGGGGAAAAAATGGGAACTTTTTCACTCACGCAAGTTCAATCTGGAAAAAATCTTTGGATTTATCCCGATGCAGCTGGATGCGTCACTGGTTTAACTCCATTTGGAGAGGCCTCAAACTATCTTTGCGTAGATGAGATAAGGACAGGATACAATGACGATGAAGACTATGTTTACAGCAGTGCCACAGATTTATTGAGAGACTTATATTCTACCCCAACCTCTGAATGGTCAGGATTAAGTGGCACAATCAATTTTATACAAGTATATGCGAGAGCAAAATCTCATTTATACCCACAAAGCGCTGATGGCATATATAAAATCATAATGACCCTTGACGCAAGTGGGTGCAGTGTTTTTTATAAGTCTAGTGATTTAGATTTACTCAATACTTATTCGACATTGAACAAAGTTTGGGCTACAAACCCCAGTACCGGCACAGATTGGGAATGGGCCGACTTATCTGATTGGCAGATTGGAGTAGAATGCTCCAGTCCCACTCTTACCAACTATCTTGTAAGCGCTACCTTTAGACCAAATGGAGTGGGCGACAAAGAAAATCTACATTGTTGGAGTTCAAATTCGCCACATCAGCCTGATAATTATCTTTGCGTAGATGACGTTAACGCCGATGGCTATGGCACTTATGTTTTTACTTTTCAAGGAGACGCAGGCGCCACATTAGATGATTTATATGAGTTGGAAAATCACACTACGGAAACTGGAAACATAGCGAGCGTTTTGGTTTTTTACCGAGTGCGAAGGTGGGATGGAACGGCAAGCGTGGCGGCAGGAGTGAAGACAGGCGGAAATGAATATTGGGAGACGGCGCATGACATAGCCCAAGAGGGACAGTGGACTACCTATTCATATCAATGGACGCAAAATCCAGATACGGCCGCTGCTTGGACATGGAACGACGTCGATAACTTGCAAGCTGGGATAAAGATGTCCATGCCGGCAAGAGGGCCCAATGGTTCTCTAGGTTGCACTCAGCTTTATGTAGTTGTAAAATATTACGCCGCTTTAAATCCAGAAATCAGGACAACTCAATGCTATGCCAGAATAAATTACGATTCAACTGTAACATGTACGTTAAATAAACCTTTAGAAATATCTGTAGACCATAGTAGAAATCTAAAGATGCTCAACTTTTGGAGTGGAAACCGGGTTGTGTTTGACGAGTCCAGAAACAAAAAAACCTTAGTGGCTATCGGAAGAGAATATGGAACCGACGCCTGTGACAAAATAGACTGCGTAAAAGGGATAGGAAAATTTGGGGCTGATATAGTCACAAGTGGAATAGGTGGAGCTTTAGATAATACGTTCAAGATTGCCAGTTTTGGATGGAAAAAGATTACCGATACTCCTCTTACTTATGACTGGATACTTGAACTTGAGTATTCTAATTTAGATGAGTGATAGACATGGCTTACGAAGATTTTACGACATTTACAGAAGTTGACTCAGGAAATGATTTAACGATAGTAAGCTCTACAACAATCAAATTCGATAACTTGTATGCTAACGCAGATGAAATAATATATAAAAATTATGGTGAATGGTATTTTAAAGACTGTGAACTACAAGTAGAAGCCGTTTGTACAGATATATATAACCCTTGGAGCACATTTAAATCTTCTAGTGCGGTAATATTAGGATTAGCGAATACTTATCACCAAATGAGCCAAACATCAGGACATGACCAATATGGAGAATTATGTGCTGAATTTTATCATCCAACTACTACCCAAAATGATTTAGATATAAGATTGTGTAATTTTAGACTTTATCTTTTCGACACTTTTTCAGAAGCCACAGTTAATGTAAGATACTATTTTACAATGACAGTCACTCATGCAGATTCTAGTGTTACGTTATATATTTATGATGATAGTGAAAGGTCTAACTTAATAGATACTTTGACAGTTATCATTATTCCAGAAATAGAAAAAAGTTATCTTCATTGTGGAGGCTCTGTGAGAAGTTATCAAAGTCCTCCAAGCGCTATGAGTGGGGAAATCAATAATTTGGAAATAATATCAGGAGGAGAAACACCACCTGAAAACCCTATATATACATCTAAAACTCAACTATATAATACTTTTTTAGAAGTAGATGCTTATAATGAAATAGAAGTGGTTACTCCTTTTCATTGTAAAACAGAACAGATGCCAAGAAAACACAGAAACTACCTTATAAAATATTATGGTTCTCAATATTTCGGGGATTTTTTACACCAAGTAGATTCTTCTGTTACAGAAATTAAGCACCATTTTAATTATATTGGAGCAGTAGCATTTTGGGGAATGTCAAATGGTTTAGGAGCAGTGAATGAACAATCTGGATTAGCCTGTTATTTTTATAATAAAGATTATAATGATTTATATATATTTTTAGCCAGTTTTGGAATTGCTACAGATTATTATGGACAAGCTGTATGGGGATATACTTATTATCTTAACATACAAAGAAGTGGCCCTACTTTGACATGTGAGATTTATAAAGAGAAAGAGAGAATTACACTATTAGACACCTTGACCTGTTCATGTGCTACTGACAAATTTAAATACTGTTACGCCTTGTCAGCAATATATAATGCAGCTGATCGGCCAGAAATGAGTGTACACGCGGAGTTTTTAAAGTTTCTAGAGGTCATCGTTCCAGAAGACCCAGGTGAAAGTGGACCGACAGACGGAGCCTCAAACGCAGAATTTCCAACAGGAGAAATCAGTGTAGACATTCCAGAGGGAGAGTCAGATGTAACGGTGTGTTTTTATGACGAATACGGAAATCTTATAGGATGCGAAGAAGGCAGTGGTGGAGATACAATTACTATGCCTTGGGATGGGTTGGATTGCGAGACCACTCATGGGTGGTACGTCTCTATGCAAAACCAATATGGAACTACCTATTCAGACATATGGTACTTCACTTGTGGCTCTTGCAACGTATTTACTATTGCCAGTGAATCCCACCCAACCATACATCTGTATCCGCCGAGGTGGGAAGGGGAAGAAAGAAAACTCATCAAGGACTTGCAAAGCTTTAACTTTTGGTCAGATAACTGGGCTGTACATGACAATGGAGTAAACTCAGAGCCCTTAATTCTATGGGGAATAGAGTGGATAAACGATGATGGCGATATAAATATGTTTCACGCAAAGTTTAATGATATACATGACATTATGAACAGACACGAAGAAATAGCAATATCTGGATTGGGAGATTGTATTGACGGATATTATTATATTAAAAACTTTCATTTTAACACTATAAAAAGATGTCCTAGAGCCAGAGAATGGAAACTAACATTAGAATTTTCGAGGGATAAAACATGGTAGATTTAAAAGAGGTCATAAAAGAAATTAAAAAATTAGGCAGGGAATATCGACGACAAAATGGAGACTCTCCATTGCCATTGAACAAAGACTTCAACTTATGGTTAGTGTCACAATTTTTAGATTTAAAGGCAGATGTAGCCTCAAACAAAGCAAAAATAAAAATGATAATGTGGTTTTGTGGATTGGGGGTACCTGTATTATTATTTATTGTAAGACTAATTTAAGGAGGTAAAGAAAATGGTAGGATATAATGAACCATTAGGATTGCCGAAAGGAAGCGTTAGAGCCATCTTGGCTCTAGGCACAGTATTTTCTGCGGTTGCCTTATTGGCTGTAGGCAAAATAAATGTAGAGAATTTCTTGGCAATATCTGGAATAGTCCTAGGCTTTTATTTTGGATTAAAAAAAGAAAGTGAATAAAAATGAACAACCTAACAGCTTTATATATTGGGTTGCTATTCGGACTTGTTTTAACTTCTGCTAGTTATCTAATATATAAAGTTTATACTTTATTTTATAAAGAAAAAAGGTAGATTAAAAGAGACTAAAGAGGGGAAAGGTTTTTACCTCTTTTCCTGCCCCTCTGAGGTCTCATTGCGGAGGATTGCTTTAGGGTTTTTTAAAAATGGATATATTATTTTTTCATATAGAAGTCTTAATGGAGTGTTTCCGGTTATCGTATGCTCTATAATATCGTCTATTATCATGAATATCCCAATACCTATGAATGTATACCAATATGGAAGTCCTTCGACTATCCCGCCATGAAGACTCATATATGTTTGAAACAACCCAAAAGCTAATAACCATGCTCCGTGATAAGCATGGTGGTTTCCTATTTTGTCAAACGGAATTGGGGGTCTCATTTCACATCTCCAAAGCAATAATCGAAGAGCCAATCGTTATATTCAAATCCATATGCAATCGCTTTTGCTTTATCAAATATATCTCTAAGATAAAACTGTTTTAACCATTTATGTTTCTCTTGTTTGTCTTTTATGTATAAATCAGGTTTACTTTTGTATTTCTTGTAGAATTCAACACGTTCAGCAAAGAAGAAGAAAGAATCATCTATTCCTGAACTGTATCCATGTTTCCAGACTTTATCATCTGTGTCTACTTTTCCTCTTATCAGTTCTTCTTTTGTTTTGAATTTCATTCTATCGCCCACACATAATTTACCAATTATAGATTGGAGTCCACCAAAAGAACCTCCAATCCCAATCTGAATATTTTCCAAACATTGTTCTTGAATATCGCTGAAAACTAATATGTGTTGCACCTTCTTTTTTTGCTTGTTTTATTAGGTCTTGTAATTCTTCTATACTATATTCATTCATATTATTTACCTCCAAAGCTTTTCATAATAATTTATTTCTATTAGCAAATAATTTCATTTCATATTCCAATTCTTTTTTATTATCTGGATTATATAAGTATCCCCAACATTTCCAACAATGATTGAATTCAGATGGGTTAATAGTTCCACAATCACAACATCTTTTAATCATATCAAATCAGCTCTACTATATTCCTTATCCCAATATGGAAAACCTAAATGGTGAAAGATGGCACACCTATGGGAGTCCTGACAAGACATCCCTATTAACCCAAATTGGTCTTGTCCATTATCCAGACCACTAGGTGGTGCTTTTACAGGTGGACTCACAACCGATTAATGGGTTGATAGTCTTGCACCAAAGATTTTATGTGGTTAGGTTGCCAAACCACCCACGGCACATCTTCAGTTCCAATCGGTGTTTCTTTCACCAATATAGGTATATCGTTTCAGCTATATAAGTATTTCGCTTTAACGATATACTTGTTAAACTAATTTATTTCTTCTTCAAATAGATGAAAACCTGTTATCAATTTAAGATATTTCTGCCCATCTGGAGTGATACCTATAATATGGTCAGGTGTTATTATTTTCATATCTTTTGGTTTCATTCCTTCAAATTGTTTCTCATCAATGTCTATCCCCTCTTTTTAGCTCTCTTACTAACAGCTCCAGTCATCCAAATACTATGTTTTAATTTCACGAAAACCACATTCCCAACAAACATATGTTTCGCCAGAAATCCAATATTCTCCAATTCTATTCACCACAATACATTTTTTCATTTTAAACCCTTCAAAGATAATTTATTTTTTAATTTCTACTAATCTTTCTTCAATTGTTCTTTGTAAACTTATCAATAATAAAGGTTCTGTTAATTCCTTAATCTTATCATAACCTTCAATTGCGTTTTGAATTTCTTTTAATCGTTTTGAATATTTACATTCTTTTTTCATTTCAAACCCTTCATTTGTAATTTATTATCCTCTAACTTTTTTGCATTTATCACAATACCAAAACACATGAGAAATATAAGTCATCTCGGTATCACATTCTGGACATTTAATTCTTTCAATTCTATCACCTTCAAGTTTTTCTCCGCAATAAGGACAATAATGCCATTCTGGATAATCCTTTTTCATATCCTTATGTTTCCAGTTATTGTAACACATCTTGATTTTCTCCTTTAACAATTAATTTAAATCTGTTCAGCAATTTGTAAATTACCATTAGGTAATCTACGAATAAACAAATCATCATCAAACTCTTGCCATTCATTAGACAATCTTACTGTTATCGTATGCTTAACTCTAAATGCCATCTTATTACCCTCTTAATTTATCTCTACATTCTTTACAAATAGTTCTCATAGTTCCATCTGGTTTTTGTTCTTCTTCTAAGAACGATGCAAAACAAAGTGGATTATCACATAATATAATTGGATATGTTTCATATGATTTTCCACATATCTCACAACCAGTTCCTTTGCACTCTGCCTTTCTAATTGGACAATATCTATCATCTTCCATCATATCAAATCCTTATGTTTTAATTTATAAGTGTAAATTTATATTTAAAGAAACTTATCATTTTAATAAAACAACAAGTTATTCTACATCTCCGTTCTCTTTTATCTTTTGGTCTTCATATGGGGCAACAAGTTCATCGTATATTTTGGTTATTGTCTCTTCTATCGTCTTGACCAGTTTATGATTTTTTCCAAGTCTTCTTTTGATTTCTCGTTTTGCTGACTCAAGTTCTCCAATAAGATTCCTGAATTGCTGATAATTATGGCATGACATTTTGGCAAACTTAAACAGAAAATAGTTAATGCTTCCAGGATATGTCAACGATTCGCCAGCTGCATTTAATATTGAATTTAAATACAATCTTAATTCTTTATCTTTTAAGTATGGCATATTATTCCCTCTTTTCTTCAATTAAATCAAAACAAAGTTTACATAAATGTATCATATAATATCTGCCAAGAATTTTGAGTTGCCTATTATATTTTATAAATTCTTCAATAATCAATCTTTTTCCGCATCGCGCACAATTTTGGCTTTGCATATTACTAACCTCTTTTTAAATAATCTCCAATCAACAGGAGACATATTATCATAAATTAGCACTATTTCTTTAGTATCAGCTTTTCGCACTATTATTCTGCCTATATAAGCATAATATGTAGCTGCATAGACCTCTTTTTGCTCACTCCAAACGATGTGATTATTGTTCATAGTCCGTGTTTCAACCCATACTTTTCTTTTATATATTTTTCTAAAGCGGTCCTATGCGGAAATGTCTTTGTTGCGAATTTGCGTATCCACGGATGATTAGCATAATTCTTGGTGACAACCAAGACTGGAATCTTTAGTATCCTTCCAGCAAAAAAAATCTCCATTGGGGTGCCTATCCTTGTGACATTGGCCATCGCAATTATGCCATCGCTCTTCCTTATCTTTTCAAGGTCATCATCAACTATGGAATTCTCGTCTCTTGTGGCCAAAAACTCACATTGCTCTCTACTACCATCTTTCATTTTGTCGGTTACCGCCATTTCGGCCGCCCTATTGGGGTTATCATAGAATGGATTATCAATGTTAATGTTATATTTGGCCTCCATTCGCAATTCCCATTTCCTCATTATTTTTCTAAGCTCAAAGTTATGCGCCAGGTACAGCGTTTTCATTTCAATATTCGCCTCCAATCGAACCTGCCCCACCTATATCTCGCTATCAAATATACAGATAACAGGCAAATGCTCAACTCAAACAGACTGGTGCAGAGCGATATATAAGTACCTGATAACGTGTAGGCAGTTATCATACATGAAATCGAGTAAAACTTGATATAATATTTCCTTACCGAAAGACCGGCGGTCTCTTTCGTCTTAAATATTTTCCAAAACTGTTTGAGCGACGCCGCAATGAATCCAGAGATTCCCATTGAAAACACTATGTCGATTATCAGTTTCAATTCCACTCTATCTTCTCCGTGTAGTCTTCCATTCTTTTGTTGCGTATCTTTCTTCTAATCAACACGCCGTGAATTATGTGGGTCTTGGTGTTTATCCTATGCTTCTCTTTATATGCGTCTATTATAGTCAGTGTATTCCCGACTATCTTTGTCACCTTGCCAAGTCTCCAACCGGTAAACTTATGGTCTCTACCTTCATAGAGCACATACTTTCCTTTAAGACTATTTTTATTTATCATATTCATCAAAATTTCCAATAGGACATATATTAGGTTTTTTACATAGATTATTATATTTACAATGTAAACACCGTTTTCTATGTTTCCTCATTTTAATCCTCCAAAAACATCGTAGAGAAATGGTCGCAAAAGTATAGGAACAGAGCGGCGTGTTTGTTGATATTGCTTTTGTCGGAACTCCAGTCAAGGAAATCTCCGACCTTATGGTGGTCATAGTAATCTGTATAAGGGCCCATGTGCCAAAGTATCATCTCTCGCTCCATCTTTGTCAAAGAAATGAACCCCTGTAGAATCTGCACAGACCATTGCCCATGTAATTTAACAGAACTATGTGACTTGGAAATTTTGCCTTTAGCATTGGCGCTCTTACATTGCCAAACGCCTTTTTTCTTTTCATACAAGAACATTTTGTGAACGTCATGTAGCAAAGCGGTAATTATAATTGAACTAGTAGAAAAAGGCAACCTATATAATGTTGACAGTATTAAGGCGAACTCCATAACCATAAGCGAATGTTCACACAGTCCACCGTCTACGTTGAGATGATGTCCAGCACTACACGGAGCCTCGAAAAATCCATTACGTTCAAGGTACATAAGCAATGGTTTTCCTTTGCCATTTAAAGCAAGACATAAGTAACGACTAAATCTTATCTTATTCATTTCTAAATCTATTTGCATTTGGCTTCCTCCAATTTGATACCGTCTCCGTGGGCCTCTGCCCAAGTTCTTCCGTACTTAACGTCTACCTCAACCGGCACAGATAGCACTTCTCCTGCTTTCTCCATACTCGATTTTACTATGTCATGACAACATTTGGAGTGTTTAATTGGACATGACACCAGCACCTCGTCATGAACAGTCAATATCAATTTAGCATCGAATTCTTTTAATCGCCTACTCATCATAATCATGGCGCGCTTAATTAAGTCTGCCGCCGTGCCTTGTATGATACTGTTTATGGCGCTTCGAATCTCTGCCCCTTGCTCGTAGTCATCTTTATGGTAAAAGTGCTTTGTGCGCCTTCGCTTACGCCCTGAGATGGTCTGTACGAAACCGAAAGTCTTGAACTGCACCTCGGCATCTTTCCAAAACTTCTTGACTCCTTGGTAGGTGTTAAAATATTTGTCAATGTATTCTTGGGCTACGTTTTCAGAGACCTTAATTTGCTTGGCCAAAGTTTTACTCCCCATTCCATACACCAAGCCGAAATTGATTGTCTTCGCATTTTGTCGGTCAATTCCCAAGGCGTCGGCGGTTTGTTGGTGAATATCCTTTTTGTTGATGTAAGCATTCATGAGGTTTATGTCTTTGCTATAGTGGGCCAAAACTCGGAGTTCAATTTGAGAATAGTCGGCCCCAATGAAAATGTGCCCATCTTCCGGAATAAAGCATTCCCTTATTCCAAGATATTCTGGGTCATTGGGTTTCTTGTCCCTTGGAATATTCTGCATGTTAGGGCGGCTACTGGAAAATCTCCCGGACACTGTGCCGGCTTGATTGAAAGCTGCGAATATTTTGCCACTATAATTGGTATCCCATTTTACAGGCGTAAGGGCCGGAATGAAAGTCGTAAGTATTTTATTATACTTCCTATATTCTAACAAAAGCTTAGCCGCTCCATTTATCTCGGCATACGTTTTTAAGACTTCTTTGTCGACCGACGGTGCCCCAGTCTTGTCGGATTTTCTCATTATTGGCATATTTAGCTTATCAATAAAATACTCTCTAAGCTGTCTGGAGCTGTTAAAATTGACATCTTTTCCCATGAGTATATTAAGTTTATCTTTTGCGTGGTTGATTTTATTTTCACATGTTCTCGCTATCTCAAACACTCGACTTACATCAATTCTGATGCCATTTATGTGCATATCTGCCACTACACTGAGCAAAGGTCTTTCTATCGTCGTATAGACTCCATAGGACGGCCTGTCGAGCAATAGTCTCTCAAGCAAGGCTTTGTATATCCTTAAAGTCATTTTTGCGTCAGCGCAAGCGTAATCGACCTTTAAATCACTTTCTACTTCATCAAAGGATTTTCTATTTTTACCAGTTCCGCAGACTTCCTTCAACTCTATCATGTCAACATCATATATTGCTTTGGCCAGCTTCTTGAGTCCGTGCATCATGTTTTCGTCTACCAAATTCGCCATAATAACGGTGTCCTCATATTCTTTCTTAGGTAGCGTTACCCCAAACGAAGCCAAAACTGGAATGTCAAAAGAAGAGTTATGAAAAATCACGGTACAATTTTCAAGTATAAAATTTAAAAGATACAATGCTTTATGTTTAGGCATGTTGTCTAGATATTTATCCTTAACAGGCGCATAAAATTCTGTCTTATCATAGGCGAAACTAAATCCGACCATCGTCTTATCAGTCAAAGAAATAGTCTCTGTATCTAACGCGACCAATTTGGCTTTTTTCAGGTTGTCCAATAACTCTTTTCCATAATTTACTATATACATTTATATACCTCTTTAAATACGCAGCAATAGTTCATCATATTTAAAGCTTTGCTGCGTATTATATACTTGGCCGTAGGGAATCGAACCCTACTAGAGCACATATCTACCAGGCTCTCATATGCCTGATAAGGCAATTCCACAACTCCTAATGTTCAGCCAAGGGTTAACCAGCTTATCGCGTACTTCGGACTTTGCCACAAGGTCGCTCCGAGGGACTTCCTATAGGCAAAGCGGCACAAAGGGAGTCGAACCCTTCAGGAAATCTGTGCCGCCACTAGGAGGAGAGATAGAGGATTTGCTCCTATTTAGCAAACCCAACTGTAAACTGATAATATGGGCGGCCTTGACCTGTTTGTTTCATGCCGTCAAAGGTGATTTGCACCAAATCGTTTACCTTCGCCACATGAGAGACTTTTTTGTCGCCATATCCCATCTTGTCATTAAGGTCTGATGTACCAAGTATGACTACTGGTTTGTCTACCTTGTCGACTTTAATGCGATATATTTTTTTGTAAGTTTTAGAGTCATCTATTTTCAATATGACTCCTGTCAAGTTCTCTCCATCTTTGACGAGGTATGACTTTTTAGGGTCTTGGCCCTTTTTTATCTTGCCAAAAGCGGCAAACAAAATTTCCTCGTCTTCAGTTTCGTTCGTTACGAATGTTGTCATAATTAATTACCTCTTATTTTTTCTTATTTATATTTGTTATAGAATTTATAAATTTACTCTCTAACCAATCTAACGCCTTACTTTGCTTGAAGGCGGCTCTAAAAAATATTGAATGATACCCTAATGCTCTTGGTATTAATTCTGCGTTTAATCCTATACCACTCAAATGAACAAATATTTGTCTATCTGAGGTCAAGAAAGTACAATTTTCCAGCATCTCTGGAATAAGGTCCTTGTCTAATTGGGTAAAGTCATATGAAAAGACCATAAGGCTGACTTTTTCAGCATAAGGCTGGAGTATAGAATGCCAAATTTGAAGTACGTGTTGATGACTTATGACCTTTTCTTGTCCATTTATGCAAAAACAAATGAGATCATATTTGTGAAGATTAGATAACAGTTGTAACAATTCGCCTAAATGTGGTGGTTGGCTGTCTATTATGAGCACTGCACTATTTGGTTTTTTTCTGTTGGATTGCATTAAAAGCCTCTTGATATGTTCTTAATATGTCTACGCTAAGCAGCACACTTTTAGAGAATAATGGCATTTGTGGGCCAACCTTGCTCGCTATTACTGTCAATTCGGTTGCTATTTTGTCAAAATCGGCGTTGACAGATTTAACTGCTCCCTCTTTATTTTGTCTTGGCATAAAATACCCTCTTTATCTCAGCCTCGTTTAGTTCTTTTACCTCAGGCATCCTGTCAAGTTCAGCCAGAATGGCCTTGTCACAGTCCTCAAAGCTGTCCATATCAGACACTGCTATCTTTATGGTCTTATACTGTGCGATGGCCAAAGTAATCTCTTTACCGAATTTTCCCATGTTCATACCTCTCTTTTAAAATGGCTTTTAAAAGTATAGGATAGTTAATTAGGTCTTTGATTTTCTCTTCAACCGTTGCCCAAAGAATACCCAAATGTTCTGGGTTTACCACAAACTGCAAGCCTATTTTTTTGTTTTCTTCGTCTATTTGATTGATGATTTCAAAGATAGACACTATATGTTTTAAATAATATCCTTTTAAAGCCGCTTCTGGAGTACACCTATCCATCTCGCCGCCGCGTTTAAAGTTGACGAGACGGTCTTCGTTACTTCCGGCGTATTCCTTGCCTTTGGACTTAAGAGATTTTTTAATTATCTCTATAGCTTCGTCTACAATCTTCTCAAAATTTTCGTTATCCATGATATTTCACCTTATATTATGTTTTTCATGCTATTTAAAGTTTTCTTTTTTGTCACAATTTCAAGTGCCCTTAGTATTTCCCTCTTGACACGTCTCACTTCATATAGGGTAAATGTGTTCTTTTTGGTCTCTCTTACCCTGAAATTCTTGAGAATGCCAAGTTCCTTGAGTTCTCTGCCTCTTGCCTTTAGCGTTTCTCTATTATTACTTGTTAATAGTTTAATGGTGATTATCTCTTTGTCCTCTTCCAAAAATTGAGAGGCATTAATGGTCTTGAACCCATGGCAATGGCCACACCTATAATTCCAATGAGGATTGAACCTCGAGTCTTGTCTAGACCCAGACGGTTTGGTGTTTGGATTCACAAATGAAGGTGGGGGTGCGGTGTCGTAAGATATTTTGCCACAAGTGTAACAATATATTTTATCGCCCTTGGTCATTTTAAAACCTCAATATTCCATCTTTTCTATTCTTTTTTATCGCTCTGTAGACGTGCGGCGCCACTCGTATCTTGCCCATCAAGACGAACCTTTCCCAACTTGGGCAAGTGATAACGTTTACGAGTTCCTTGCATTTGTCGCAGCGGTAAAGATTCTTTGTCACCGACTTAACCTTTTTGGGCATTCCAAATCTCTTGACCTCTCTTTTGTTAATTACTATTTCTACTGTTTGCGTTCTCTCAAAGGTCAAGTTTCCGCCACAACCTACGTGAGAAATCTGGTCATAGTTTGTCATGTTTCATCTCCTTTTGCATTTGGTCATACAGATCTTGAAAAAGCTCGGGCATCAATATATGTAGCTGAATCAACAATATTCTAGCCCAATCTCTTATTTCTGGGGTGTTATTACTTGTCATTCTAAGACCTATTATGAACCTCCATTCCCTTACGTTCGTCGTAATGTACATGTCCGTAAGACAAGCGTTTGGAAGTATCTCCCTTGCTATATAGTGTGGGATTCCATTTTTTATAAAATTAATGAATATTCTATTGATACTCTCCATTAACTTTTCATACTTCTCTTTGTTGTCTTCCCAAGCATCCCCATAGGTCTCCAAATCTTTGTACCTGAAGTCCTTATGGTTTACATAATGCTGTGATTTTACCGAATAGGACACAAGTCTGTGCCTTGTCAATTGTGCCAAGAAAGAGCGGCTAACGTCTGTAGTATAGATAGATACACAGATATGTTCTAAAACAGACCCGTGTCCCTTCTTTATCAAAAATTTAGCCAACTTGGCCATCTGCTTTTCATCTGAACACGCGTCGCGGACACCATAACAGTTCCTTGCCGCCTTGTAAATCATGCTCAGATACTCTTTTGGATAATGTTCTATATTTATTTCCATTTTTTCACTCCCAATCTTTAACTAAAATACCAAGTTGATTTAATTGTACTACAAAAATAAAAATACGTATAGGAAGATTTTTACACAACGTTAATAAATGTGGAAAGTCTATTTCGGAGATTTTGTCTCCTTGCCGTATATGAATTTCCACAAAATCTTCCCCGATACGCTCATAAACAACATTATCAAAAATGGCATTTAGGTCTTTAAGAATATCCTCTTTATCTATTTTCATAGTCATATTATTACCTCATAAATTGGTGCCTTCTAAATCAAGCACCCATTTTAATACTTCTGCTTGTATAGAGGCTCGGATACACACTTTTTCGCCAAGTTGGCTGTTTCTTGTGTGTATGCACCCTTTAAGTCTTTCTTCAATTTGCTTTTTGGTTTTCATGCTTTCATCTCATGTGCTTTATGTCGTGCTCCCAAATCCTTATCACGA
>Ga0209427_10004970_pt1 | contig 15287 bp, 8 predicted proteins | sample DeeMarSWOR136_30_FD_187465 | JGI IMG/M metagenome (GOLD analysis project Ga0209427, IMG submission 187465) | Marine sediment microbial communities from White Oak River estuary, North Carolina - WOR-1-36_30 (SPAdes) (version 2) | ecosystem: Environmental > Aquatic > Marine > Intertidal zone >...
TTTTCTTCTCGGGGTACCTGACATTCAAGCAGGGCTTTTTTGAGATGCGGCAGGCGGACATGCGGGCGTTCTTTATGAATCTTCCTTTGCTGTTTGTTTTTATGGTACCATCTGCGGCGATGCGCCTTTGGGCCGAGGAACGCAGGGTGGGTTCTATCGAACTGCTGTTTACTTTGCCGATTACAGTGACACAGGCGGTTCTGGGTAAGTTCTTTGCCGCGTGGCTTTTCCTTGCGATTGCATTGGCTTTAACGTTCCCTATGCCTATAACGGTTTGTTACCTTGGTGACCCTGATATCGGTTTAATAATTACCGGCTATCTGGGCAGCCTGTTGATGGCGGGAGGATTTCTTGCTATTGGTTGTTTCTTTTCTGTGGTCAGTAAGAACCAGGTAATAAGTTTTGTTCTCTCAGTGGTTGCCTGTGCGGTTCTTGTATTTGCAGGCAGGCCGACAACGCTGAATTATCTTTCAACATTCTTTCCCGCCGGGCTGGTGTCGGCCGTAGAGAATATGAGTTTTCAGACACATTTTGAGTCAATCCAGAAGGGAGTGCTGGAGTTTAAGGACCTCTCTTACTTTATTTTATTGATTGTCGGCTGGATTGCCGCCAGCAGTATTGTTTTAGATGAAAGGAAGGCGAGCTAATGAACCGGACGGTACGAGCAATTATTGGTGCGGTTTGTATTTTGGTGATTGCTTTCTGTTCGATAAGCATTTGTCAGAACATTGGCAAGTCGTGGAAGGCTGATGTCACCGACCAGAATCTTTATACGCTTTCGGACGGGACCAAGTCAATTTTGGCCAAGCTTCATCAGAAGGTTTTAATAAAGCTTTATTATGCCAAGACCGCTGCGCTTAAAGGGCCGGACCAGATCAAGTTTTTCAATAATTATTACGAGTTCGTTAAATCATTATTGGAAGAATATGTTGCAGTGTCGAAAGGGATGATCGAATTGCAGGTAATCGATCCGAGGCCCTTTTCCCAGGATGAGGTCGATGCATTGCAGTTCGGCTTGAAACGATTTTCTATAACTGAAGAGGAGAGCTTCTTTTTCGGTTTGGTGGTACGGACGCCGTTTGGAGTTGAGAAGGCGATACCGTTCTTTTCACCGGACAGGCAGAATTTTGTCGAGTATGACATAAGCTATCTTATAGATACCGCCATTACCCGTCAGAAGAAGAGATTGGGTATCATGAGCTCACTGCCTGTAATGGGTCAGGACATCAGCCCTTATATGGCCCAGATGATGCGGATGCAGAACCAGCGGCCGGAACCTCCCTGGACTATCGTAGAGCAACTGCGTAAGAAGTATGAAGTCACAAGTATAGCGACAGATGTAAATGAGATTACGGATGTTGATATTCTGCTGGTTATACATCCGAAAGAGTTTCCTGAGCAGGCGCTTTTTGCGATAGATCAGTTTGTTCTCAAGGGCGGCAAGACGATTGTATGTGTAGATCCTCATAGTATAGTAGACAGGCCGGACCGAATGGCAATGCAAATGGGCAGGCCGCCTTCACAGAGTTCGGACCTTAATGTACTTTTGCGAAACTGGGGGCTTGAGATGCCGGCAAATACGTTTGCCGGGGACAGAGCCCTGGCGGGGAAGGCACCGATGGGTGCTAATAGAAGACCGGAGCAAGTTATTGGTTTCCTTAATCTTGTGCCGGGCTGCTTCAATAACGACAGTGTTATCACGGCCGAGCTTAACCAGGTGAATATTTTGTTTTCCGGTGTGCTGAGAGAGATTGATGTTCCGGAAGACGAGAAATCCGGGGCTGAGATACAGCGAACGCCGCTTATAATGACCACCAATCGGGGCAATAGCTGGACGGTGAGCAGCCCCTATGAGTTGATGATTATGGATCCGTCCAATCTTATGAGTAAATTTATCGATGGTGACGGCGTTAAGCCTGTGCACATGGCTTATCTGGTTACGGGTCGTTTTAAGAGCAGTTTCCCCGAAGGTATTGAGATTGAAGTCGAGTCGAGCGAGGAGGAATCTTCGACCGAGGCAAAGGACCCAAACGATAAGGGAAAGACTAAAATACGGATTACAGGCGAAAAAGAAGCGAAAGAAGTCTGTGCTGTAGCCGTTTTTGCGGATGTTGATTTTATAAGTGATATGCTGGCGTACAGGGACTTTTTTGTCTTCGGTAAGGTTCCTAACGGGGACAATGCGGCTTTAATGCTGAATGTTATTGACGACTTGGGCGGGTCGAGCGATTTGATATCAATCAGGTCACGAGGAAACTTTCGGCGTCCGTTTGTTGTTGTCGACAGGATTGAAAGGGAGGCGGAAGCCGAGACTGCCAAGGAACTGGCGGCAATCGAAGCTAAAATCGCGGGCTTTAATGGTGAGCTGCAGTCTATTCTCTCCTCTGCCAAGGAGGGGCAGGAAGAGGTAGTGGGCAGCTCAATATTGCAGAAAAGACGCGAGCTTGAACTGGAGATACAAAGGGCCAACAGCGAGAAGCGTGTGATCCAGATGAAAAGGCGCGAACGGATTGATAGTTTGGGTGGTAAGCTGCAAAGAGCTAATACATTGATAGCACCGGCAGTTATATTGATAATTCCTGTAGTAGTGGGCGTCCGCCGTAGTGTAAAGAAGAGACGTTATATCAGCCATGCAAGTGATGCTTGATTCGTATTCTGCGAAGTATGAATCGAAATAGAAGCAGTGCTTCAAGAGATACGAACGAGGAGTCTTATAATGAGCAACAAAAACCTTACGATATTAGGCGTTGTTACAGTATTGATGGTTATATGGTCTGCGGTTCAGTCCCGTGTTTCAAGCAGGCCCCGGACGGAGCCGGGGGCGCCTTCTTATCTTATCCTGGGACTTGATCCTACGAGTATAGGCAGCATCGTTTTGGGAACAGGGACGGATGCGGTGACCCTGAAGCGGAGGGGAGCGGATTTTGTTGTTACCAACAAAGACAATTACCCGGCGGTTAGGGGTACGATAAGTGAACTGATAACATCGTGCCTTGATATTAAGACGGCCGAATTGTATACGGATGAAGCTTCATATCACGAGGACCTTGAAGTGACGGAGGAAAAGGCCCGCAGTGTAGTGAAATTCATGACACCGGAACCGAATTCAACGGTGCTTGCCGGCGTTGTTGTCGGCAAATCAAGGGAACTGGGCGAGGGCACGTATGTCAGATTGGTTTCAAGTGATAAGACTTTGAGTGATAAGGTTTACGTGACTTCGAATGTGCCCTGGATTAGAGATGGTGCGATGGATTACATTGAACAGGAGCTTACATCGATAAAACGCGAAGACATTAACTCTGTGACGGTAACTTCTCCTGATGGTGAGTATATATTGAGGATAAAAGAAGGCAGTAAGGATATAGTGCTGGAGAACGTCCCCGCCGGCAAAAAGGCCAAGAGTAGTGAATGTGACAGTGTTTTTACTGCTTTGACGAATCTGCGATTCGACGATGTCAGAGCACAATCGTCCGGCTTGATCTTCGACAGGCGGTATGTATGTAAACTCAATGATTCGACTGTCTATACCCTGGAGATTGCTAAGAAAGATGATAAGACTTATGTGAGCTGTCTGGCAGAATATACGGGTGAGGTGCCCAAGAAGGATATGACGAAAGTAGAACCGGAAGAGGTGTTGAAAGAGAAGGAGGCCAAACTGCTTGCCTTTGAGAAGGCCCAGAAATTTGCTGCGAAGCATAAGGGATGGAAGTATGAAATTCCTGATTGGAAGTCCAAGGTCTTGACGAAGGAACTGTCGGAATTGGTGGATGATGAAGAGAAACCGGAAGAGATTAAGCCACCGGCGGAACCTAACTCTGTAGAGGTGAAACAACCACCCGTTGAGCCTAATTCGGTGAACTGAGTTACGACAACTTAATTGCAGTGGTTAGGGCTTAATCAGGAGTATCAGCGATTTTAGTTAATGAGTTTTTGTTCAGTCATTTTTTTCGAGAAGTTCAGTTACCTTCATAGTTAATTCCACCTGTTCGGTTTCGCTGAGGGCCAGCTCACCCTCTAACATTCCTATATATTTGTCAATATCCGAATCTTCTTCTCTTAATATCTCTATTTTTGTATTCTGTTTTTCAATCTTCTCGTCCAGTTCTGTGAAATCCAGGTCCAGGTTAAATCTGGTCTTCAGAAAAGACAGGGTTATTTTAATCGCCTGGAAATCTTCACCGGCGGCCAGATAAAAAGGTATTTGGGGCCAGAGACTGGCGCCTGGGATATCTCTGTTTTTAGCTATCCACAAAAGGAAGCTATTGATAGCCGGCGGTCCTTCCCAATTCATATCCTGGAGCCCGTAGCTCTGGTGGCTTTTTTGGAATTCCCGCTGATTATAAACGGCGGATATTAGTCGCGGACTGGTATGGGCGGTTGGGGAGATGGTGCCGCTAATAGTGTACAACTCTTTAATTTTGAAATGATATTGGGCCAAATCTGCAATCACATTGAGAAATCCGTATCGTTCGAGTTGAGGCTCACTGCCTTGAAATATAACAAGGTCGCTTCTTTGGCTGTAATAGAATTTATTTACGGGAAACTGGGCGATATTATTTTCAATGGCTACTGACGCCAGGGAGAAGAAGCCTGTCGGCTCGATTTCACAAAAACTTTTACCCTTCAACTTTTTATTTAGGTACTCAAAGACCTTGGGGCTGAGGTTGCCGCTGTCCTGTTCCCAGCCGACAATAAGAGACGGTTTTTCAAACTGAGGCTGCTCGGAGAATTTAAAGATGTTTTTCATCTTGCCGACCTCCTTCTTTAAAGAGCTCATCGAGGTGTTTCATCATTTCTTTTTGTTCCTCTTCGGTTATTGGTCCCGGCTCGGTTGGTCTGGCATACCTTAATTTCTCAATTTCATCCCTTACATGTGGAGGTATTGCCTCCGCCGTATAAAGGCTTTCCAGGAACTCTTCAATATTGGTCTCTACTGTTTGTGCCAATTCATCCAGTTGACTGAGATCGATCTTCACATCCAGAATTTTCGCCAGGACCTCAAGAACGGATTTTGAACCTTTGGGATAAGGCCATGGAGCCCCTTGTAGGTAATAAGGTATTTCGCCCATTAAACAAACAGCTTCCATGCCTCTCTTTTTTGCTACTCCCAGCAAAAGCCCATTTAGACCGGTGATAGTGCCCTGGCTGCTTTTGGCTTCGGTTTCCGACATTAAAGTGGTATTTTCATATTGCTTTATTTCCTTTATCAAACTTTGCTTATTAGGCACCGCCCACACTTTCGGTTTTGCGGTGTGGTGAATCTGGGTTACAGCGGCACCGGAAGTAAAGACTCTCCGGCAGCCGAATTTTTCTGCCACATCCAAAACTAAATTGGCCATTTCATAGGCCTTTTTGCCTTCAGCATATCTTATTCTCCCTTCGGCCGGCTGCTCCTGGGCGATGAAGAATATTAAGTCATGGTTTCTAACTCGTTTTCCACTAAGGGATTCCTTGCGGCAGAAGTAAAATTTGTTGCCGGGGAACTCCAGGTCTTTCAATAAACCTTTTTCAATATAGACTTTTCGAGGATTAAAGAAATCCCAGGATTCAATTTCTCCAAATTCCTCAGCTTTTAATACTGCTCTCAAACTGTCTATCGCACTTATCCCGATGTTTCCAATGCCCGGCCAACCACAGAACATAATTGGGTTTTTCAGTTCCGGTTCTTTGTAAAGTTTGATTCCCACAGACAAAATCCCTTAATGAGCTTTTTTATATACTACGCTTGAAAAATGATAATGGAGAAGATTTTCTTACTTTTTATTGCTATTCGGATATTTTTAATACTCCCGCTCCCTGGATTTTTCCCTGCTTAAGTAACATCAATGCCTCATTAGCCTCCTGGAGCTGAAATTCCTGAACCTCGGGGATGATTGGAATTTCAGCGGCCAGAGGCAAAAACTCTTCGGCGTCTTGTTTAATGATGTTGGCTACACTTTTTATTTCTTTTTCGAGCCAAATATGGGTTGGGTAATCTAATTTCAGGAGGGCATCTTTATCTTTTTCTTCCTTTCGTATTGCATTGATAACCAGCCTTCCCCCTTTTTCCAGGGCCTTCATCGCCTCAACTACCGGATTCCAGGCAGGTGTAAAATCAATCGCACAATTCAGTTTCTCGGGTGGTATTTCTCCGGTTGCTCCAACCCAATCGGCCCCGAGTTTTTTGGCCAGGTTTTGATGCTCTATCTGCTTGGGTCTGGTGAAAACGAAGACCTTACAGTTTGTATATTTATGCTTGGTTATCTGAATAACAATATGTGCTGAAGCCCCAAAACCAAAGAGGCCGAGGATTTGGCCGTCTTGTAAGTTGCTTAGTCTCATAGCCCTGTAGCCTATCGCCCCGGCACATAAAAGAGGGGCAGCTTCCGAGTCAGAAAATCTATCGGGAATTAAATACGCAAAATCCTCTGTGACTACAGTATACTCACTGTAGCCGCCATTTGCATGACAGCCTGTACCTTGAAATTCAGCACAGAGGTTTTCATTTCCCTCGCGGCAGAAATGGCATTTACCGCAGGCTGAGTTGATCCAAGCGATTCCCACGCGGTCTCCTACTTTATATTTGGTTGCTTCAGGACCGAGACTTTCCACTTTTCCAACAACTTCGTGGCCCGGAATTATAGGCAGTTTCGGCTGAAGTCTTCCTTCAATTTCATCAAGCTCGGTGTGACAGATTCCACAGGTTAGAGTCTTTACCAGAATTTGCCCGGGGCCGGGCTGGGGAGCCGGTAAATCCTCCAGAACCAGCGGCCTTTTCTCAATTGGCGCCGTATTCTTAAGTATCATTGCCTTCATTTCTCATTCCTCATTTCAGCTTTTTACTTGCTTTATTTCATCGCGGTCTCATCAGTGTATCTTATGCCGTCCGCTCCGAATTGATCTACTACAGCGGTACCGATGCAGCTTGCGAGGAATTTTGATTTTAGTCTGTTCATTCTCATTTATGTTAACGGCCCGCAATTCGATTTTCAACGTCTGCCCTGGAGTTGCAGCCGAGTTTTTGTCACTTCCGCCTGCACCTGCTCCGGAGTAAGCAGTTCTATCTGCCCGTTCACTCGCAATATATTGCAGCGTCCTTCATGGACGGGTTTTAGTTCGTAAACTAAAACATTTTGGCCGGGTGTGTTCTCATTCTGGCCGGGGATATAAAGGTATTGCCCCCCATCAGCGGCCGAACAACGCAATAGTTGTGGGTCAGCACCCCAATCTACCAGTGTTTTCAGCGAAGGTGGAAAGCTCCCCTTTTCTATTGCATATATTCGTAAGCTCTGCCGAATAGTATTCAGGTTCATTTGACACTGGAGGGCCGTGGCCTTGCGTTTTGTATCTATCATCGCCCCGGTATATTGACTGCCTGCATCTCCCACGCTTTTAACAACCCACCAGATCGCAAAGCCGATAAGGCCTATGAAAATTAAAGATACGATAATGCCAATAAGCTTTCCGACGTCCACACTCCCTCGTTGGGCTGATGAAGACTTGTGACGAAAAGGCCATAGTCCGAAGGATTCTCTATTTAATCTTATCATGGTTTCATCCTCTCATTGATATTCACATATTGGTTTTCATTTGCATCATTTATTTTAACCGGCTTGATAGTCAATGCAGGTAAAGGCAGTCCAAGTAAAGCATAAAGTAATGCGACTAAAGGCAATATAACCGTCTGGAATCCTCCAAGCAGCAAAAAAGCTATAAGGACAAATATCCCGTATCGGCCAAACTTGTAATATGCGTTAATTGCCTCAGGAGATTTCAATAGTGTATATACTAACCGGGAGCCATCCAGGGGCGGTATCGGAATTAAGTTGAACACGGCCAGGATAATATTAAAAAGTATTGCCAGCAATACAAAACTGCCTAAAAGAGGCAGCTTTTCAAGGCTGAGGAGGTGAAAAGTGCCTGTTAAGAAAAAAGCCAATAGTATATTAGCAAGAGGACCTGCAGCAGCTACAAAAAAGATTTGCCTTTTGGTCAGAATCGAGAAATTAACGGGTATTGGTTTTGCCCAGCCGAAACTTATAAGAATGGGCATAATAATCGTACCTAACAGGCTAATATGGGCCAGGGGATTCAGAGTCAGGCGTCCCATACTTTTAGCTGTATCATCGCCATATTTATATGCTACCCAGGCATGAGCATATTCGTGAATAGTCAAAGATGGAAGAAAAATAGGGAGAACAAGTAAATAGGTTAAAGCTCGGTTGGCAAACATTGCATCAAATATTATAAAAATAAAATGGTTTTTCGTTTAAGAGACACCAAGATGATCTCTGTATCTGTTTTAACATATCCAGAACAACTCAAATTTTCTCTACCCATGAATAATCTCGATATTATCTAAACTACCCAACATTCTATTGGCAAGTGTAAGATACTGAATTTTATTTGGATCATGACCTAATAATTCACTGCCTACGGCATCAATTGCCACAGGGTCGAAACTTGCAAGTATCAGCCCGAGATTCCTGGATCTACCTGACAGGTGCGTTCCGCTAAGTGCTATTGAAGCATCCACCAAGCAAAGGTCAGGTTTTTTGTACAGGCACATATCTACAACCGACTTGTGAGTTGAAGGGGAATGTAATTTTGATTTATTCCAGGAACCACGATAAAAGGGGGCCGGGGCAATGCCAAACATATTTTTCATGGCGACAGTGGTTACGGTGAAGCAGTGGTCTTTAAGCACAGGCAACGAGATAACGAAGGCTTCTTTGACAATCTCCGGGATATAAACTTGTTTTAGCTGAAGGGTATCTTTGTTCTTGAGTACAATGGCTTTATCTTCATTAAAGTCAATCAGTCTGATGCCGTATTTGTCGGCCAGCCTGGTGTAACCGTTGGCTCTGAAGATGTCTATGGTGATGCCGCTCCCACAGCCCTCGCCGATGGCAATTTCTGCTTTGCTGTGTGATTTGCAATATTTGTAAGCCGCCTCGACGGCTTTTACGTTGGTAGTTACCGGCGGGGGGTCGGCGTTCGTGAGGTTCGGCTTGATAATAATCAACCCTGTTTGGGGTAATTTGCCGGCTGCTTTTATCAAGTCGAGGGCCTTTGCGACACTCGTTTCATAATCGGTAAATTTGACCTTGGCCACTATGCTCATTGGATTTTTACTGTCCTTTCAATTAAAAAACATCCTACACCAAAGCAAAGTTTCGGTCAACCAGCCTTATAAAGTGATGACTTGGTTTGTGAAAAGAGGTTTATTTAAAAGCACATAGGAGATATCTGAAAGGTTCCCCACAGTCTTTGGGGTAGTTATCGGAACAAAAAAGGTTGATTTGACTGTTCTAAATATGTTAAAATGAGTTAAATTGAATATTTTTTAACCTCGACTTTAGGACCTGTGTTTTAAGGGATCCCATTATAGCATCAGATAAAAAGGAATTTGCGTTATCTTGTGATATTAGCTACCTGGGATTACCGCGATAAATATGGGAATATTTACGTTATAAGGGGCTGTTCAGACGCAAGATGTTGCGTTTTGTGGGCCCCGCATTAAATGTAATTGGTTGATTTGAATAGATCGCATGTGGGCCTGTTCTGTCGCAGGATTCAGGTAAAATCAATCCAACGAGAAGAAAAAAGGATTATAGCCGGAAAACATCAGTGAGGAAGGAAATAATTATATGTCCATATCTTTGAGAATCTCGTTATCCCGTTGTCCACTGGGGGACGCCTTACGGCGGGGACGCCTTACGGCGTTAGCACTGGTATTGATAGCTTTTTCAGCCGTTTCAGGTGATGCCCAGACCATACTGATAGGCGATCTGGACGGTAACTACAGGATTGATAACGAAGATTTGCGTATTTTTGCAAGGCAGTGGCTGGATGAGGATTGCCTTACCCCGGGCTGCGATTCGGACTTTGATAACATTGATGGGGTCAACATGGCCGACCTGGCTATACTGTCAAAAAACTGGAAGAAAGAGGAACTACATCTGGTCATTAGCGAGATTATGGCAAGCAACGACAGCGAGGAGCCGCTTGAAGAAGGTGAATTGCTGGATTCGGATGGGGATTCCTCCGACTGGATTGAGATTTACAATCCCATGGACGCTTCTGTTAATCTGGAAGGCTGGTCTCTGGTTTACGAGGATGACGCCAATCAGGCCCAGTGGTACTTCCCGGCTTATGAGCTTGGTGCCGGTGAGTTTCTGGTTGTATTCGCATCGTATAAAAACCGATTGGATCCGAACGAAATGCATACCAATTTCGAACTCAACATGGATGGGGCATATCTTGCATTGGTGGGTCCCGACGGCAATACTGTTATTCACGAATTTGCGCCGCAGTATCCCCGGCAGTTGACTAACATCTCGTATGGTCTTTCACAGTATGCCAAGGCGCTTGTTCCGAGTGGAGGAACAGCAACCTATCATGTACCAACCAGTGGTGATGCGGCTTTGGGAACGACTTGGGCAGATTTGGATTTTGATGACTCTCAATGGGAGGTCGGAAAGACCTGTATTGGCTTTGGCTTTGGAGATGTGCCGATGACCGCCTACAACGATGTTGTCTATGGCGGTGGCCAGTACATCGCCAGCAACGTTACGACCTATGGTCTTTCGGCATCGGGATCATTGGTAGATCAGGCCACGGGTGATTATATGGGAGTAACGGTGGCGATAACTCAGAGCGGCGGCGTAACGATGCAGCCGGATCCTACTTATGGTGGAAGTGACTGCGCTGTGGGCACCGATGCCTATAACACATTCGGCGGGATTGCTGATATGACCGGCGTGTTGCTTTATGGAGATGTTGGCTGGTGGGTTGAGCTAAACTTTACGGATCTGGATCCGGGTACAGAGTATACCTTTGCCACCTCCGCCTGTCGTGGCAATCCTACCTATACCGACCGCTGGGCGATTTATACCCTTACCGGTGCTGATACTTACACAAACGCCAGTACCAGCGGTGTGGATGTCCTTGCTGAAAACAGTGTAAGGTTCAATACTGGAGATAATTACAGCGACGGTTTTGTTGCCCGGTGGACAGGCATAACGGCATCCGACGGCAGCTTTACGGTCCATGCTGAAGCAGATCCCAGCAGTTCCGAAAGCCGTAAGGCCTATTCCTTTGACGTCTTTATGCTTGAAGGAGGTTTTCAGGGCACCGATGTAGAAGACGATATGCTGGGTGTCAACGCCTCGCTGTGGATGCGTACCGAGTTTGTGCTGGAAGAAGGGGAGTCGGAAATTTTTGATTCGTTAACATTGCGGATGAAGTATGAAGACGGCTTTGTTGCTTATCTCAACGGCAAGAAGGTTGACGGTAAAAATGCACCTGACCCTGTACAATGGAACTCAACGGCTCTGAGCGACCGCCCCATGGAGGATGCCTTGGTTTTCGAGATTATTAATCTTACGGCTTATATAAACGCGTTGCAGGATGGCAGGAATGTGTTAGCTATACACGGGCTCAATGACATTGCTACCGACCCAAATTTTCTTATTCTTCCTGAGCTGGATGCTGCCAGCAACATGACTATCCCGCAGTACTTCACACAACCGACACCGGGAAAGTTCAACGTTTCCGGTGCAACAGGAATTGTTAGTGATGTCTGGTTCAGCCATGAGCGTGGTTTTTATGACACAGGCTTTGAGTTAATCCTATCAACAGCACTTGACGACGCGGAGATCCGGTACACGACTGATGGTTCAAGACCTACGATAACTCATGGAAATACTTATACCGCTCCTATCGACATTAGTTCGACTTCCACGATACGAGCAGTTGCGGTCAAGCCGGGCTGGCTTGACTCCGATGTCGAGACACATACTTACATCTTTCTCGACGATGTCATTACACAGTCACTTAGTGGTGAGGTTCCACCCGGCTGGCCGCCAAGCGGTGTTAATGGTCAGACCATGCAGTATGGTATGGATCCCGCTATTGTCAACGATCCGGTTTGGGGGCCTCAGCTCAAGAGTGCCCTGACGGCAATTCCTACAATGTCTGTTGTAACCGATCTTGACAACCTGTTTGATTCCTCGATTGGCATTTATGTCAATGCAGGTTACCACGGTTATGAATGGGAAAGGCCGACCTCGCTGGAGCTTATTTATCCTCCCAATCTCGAGGGGGCGGGATTTCCTGACCTCGTGCCTATTCCTGATGGTGCCGGAGGAGTGCGTCAGGGACTGTCTGCCGATATGCGAGGAGGTTTCCAGATTGATGCGGGTATAAGAATCCGAGGGGGCTTCAGCCGTAGCGATGGCAATCCCAAGCACGCCTTTAGGCTCTTCTTCCGTAACGAATATGGAGCAGGAAAACTTCGATATCCACTATTCGGCGATGAAGGCGTTGACGGATTTGACAAGGTTGACCTTCGTACGTCCCAGAACTATTCCTGGAGTTTTCAGAATGACTCATATAATACGTTGTGTCGCGATGTCTGGGCACGCGACACTCAGGGACAAATGGGGCAGGCCTACACAAGAAGCCGGTATTATCACCTCTATATAAACGGCCAGTACTGGGGTGTCTTCCAGACCCAGGAGCGGCCGGAAGCAGCCTATGGCGCATCTTATTTCGGCGGCGACCGTGAGGAATGGGATTGTGTCAAAGCTACAGGTCCTAACGCCGGCTACACAATCGAGGCTACAGATGGCATGCTTGATGACTGGCAGGACCTCTGGGAGCTTACCAATAACCTGCCCGGCGCTACAGTTTCGCAGCGAACGGCACTCTATTTTCAAATGCGGGGACTTAACACGGATGGTACGAGAAATCCGAGTTATCCTGTTTTGCTTGATGTGGATAACCTCATTAACTATATGATAATGGTCTTTTATGACGGCGACCTGGATGCACCGGTTTCCTGGTTTTTGGGCAACGATCGAACAAACAACTGGTACGGCATCCGCTACCGACCGGGTGAAGAAGGATTCAGATACTTTGTTCACGATGCAGAACACATTATGAAAGCGGCCGAGCGTACAAACGGAGGTGTTGTCAATCGGACCGGCCCATGGGTCGCCGGCCTGTATTTCCAGTACAGCAATCCGCAGTGGATTCATCAGAGATTGATGCTCATCCCGGAGTACCGCTTACGTTTTGCCGACCACGCACATAAACATCTGTTCAATAGCGGCCTTTTGACGACAGATGAGGCTATCGAACGTTTCCAGGCCCGCGCTGCGCAAATCGATTTGGCGATTATCGCAGAGTCGGCCCGTTGGGGAAATGCCTCGCTCAATAAAAATACGTGGCTGAGTGCGATTAATAACGAAGTCACCGGTTTCTTCCCCACCCGCGCCGGGACTGTTGTTAGCCAGCTAAAGACTACAACGCTCTATGACGGACATGCAGTCGCCCCGCTCTATCCGAGCGTTAGTGCCCCCACGTTCAACCAGCATGGCGGGGAGGTTGCCAGCGGATTCTATCTGACAATAAACGCTTCGTCCGGTACCATCTATTACACCCTCGACGGCTCCGATCCGCGCGAGCCTATCACCGGAAATCCTATCGGAACACAATATGGCGGTCAGATTACATTGAACAAGAGCACACACGTCAAGGCACGCGTGCTAAGCGGCGGCACATGGAGCGCATTGAACGAAGCGATATTTGCCATCGGCCCGGTTGCAGATTACCTGCGTATTACCGAGATTATGTACCATCCGAAGGACACCGGCGATCCAAGTGATCCAAACGAGGAATTCATTGAGCTGAAAAACATAGGAAAAGATACACTGAGTATAAATCTTGTAAGATTTACCGAGGGAATCGATTTCACCTTCCCGGATATCGACCTTGCTCCCGATGAATGTGTTGTAGTTGTGAAAGAGCAGGGTGCATTCAAAGCACAATACGGCACATCGGTCAATGTAGCAGGTCAGTATACCGGCAGCCTGGCCAATAATGGAGAACGGATTAAGCTGGTGGACGCTATCGGCCGAACGATTCTGGATTTTCAGTATAAGGATGGCTGGCATCAAATCACCGACGGCGATGGCTTCTCTCTGACTATCATAGACCCAACCGACAAAGCCCTGTATGGTTCAGAACAGGGCCTGATTGCACACTGGAAGCTCGATGATGATCCCGGTAGCAGCATCGCATTAGACAGCGCCGGCACGAATGACGGTGACCTTAATGGAGATCCGGCCTGGACAGCCGGCAAGATTGACGGAGCCTTGAGCTTTGATGGTGACGGCGATTATGTTTCTCTCGATCCCATCTCTGCTTTAGCGGGGGACAATTTCACTGTACAGGCATGGGTGAATGTGGATGAGTCTGCCGGAGTTTGGAATCCCGTGATGATGCAACATGATTTGAGTAATGATGGCTGCTATTTCTATGTTTCTAATGACAGACCTTCATTTTATATTGTTGACGATTCGGGTTTCGCTCAGGCGGCTTCGCTCGAAGTAATTAACTCAGACCAATGGTATCATATTGCTGCAACCAATGATGGTTCGGACCTGAAACTGTTCGTTGATGGACAGTTGAAGGCTACTGCATCCTCTGATGATTTGACAGGTGTTAATTTCGATGCATATATTGGCTGCGAACCGGTGTCCCTGCTCTATTACACGGGCCTGATAGACGATGTTCGCATCTACAATCGAGCATTGAGTGTGAATGAGTTTCAGGACATAGCCGACCCGATAGGCCGCTGGAGTCGGAAAAGCTCCTGGCGTCCGAGTGTATATCGCAACGGCACACCCGGGGCCGATGACAGCGGGATTCTGCCCAATCCCGGTGCCGTGGTCGTCAACGAGGTTATGTCACATTCAAATGAAGGCCCCGACTGGATTGAACTTTACAATACGACGGGCGAATCCATAAATATCGGCGGCTGGTTTCTCAGTGACAATGACGGAGATGAGCCGAATTTGATGAAGTACAGGATAGCCGATGGTACGATTATCTACGCGGACGATTATCTGGTGTTCTATGAGGACACAGACTTCAATAATCTTAGTGATCCCGGCTGTCTTGTGCCTTTTGCTTTAAGCGAAAACGGTGAGGAGGCATGTTTGTCCTCGTATCTGGACACGAACGGCATGTTGACCGGCTACAGGGAAGTGGAGGATTTCGGAGCTTCTGCAACCAATGTATCTCTTGGCCGATATTTCAAGAGCAGTACCGGCAATTACAATTTTGTGGCGATGGACTACAGTACGCCGGATTCGAATAATGCTTATCCGATGGTTTGGCCTGTGGTGATTAACGAGATTATGTACAATCCGCCGACCGGCAATCAGAAAGAGGAGTATATTGAGCTGTACAACACTACGGGAGTACCTCAAACATTATTCCGCTTTGAGGGTAAAAAC
>Ga0209427_10004972_pt1 | contig 15283 bp, 13 predicted proteins | sample DeeMarSWOR136_30_FD_187465 | JGI IMG/M metagenome (GOLD analysis project Ga0209427, IMG submission 187465) | Marine sediment microbial communities from White Oak River estuary, North Carolina - WOR-1-36_30 (SPAdes) (version 2) | ecosystem: Environmental > Aquatic > Marine > Intertidal zone >...
CGGCATGATAGTTCGGCTTCTCACCATAGTGTTTCTCGTATGTCTTGATGAACTCCACCATGCCCGGGTAGCCAAGACTCGGTCTTGGCTCCCAATTGCTAAAGCCCAGCACATACTCCGCCGTGCTCCCGAGCTCCTCGACGAACTTCGGCACTGCAGGCCCAATCGTGCCCGCGAAAATTCTCACGTTGATGTTGAGTTTGCGCAGCTGGCGGATCTGTGCGACCGAGTCTGCGAAGTAGCTGTTTGAAAAGATGGCCTGGGCGCCGCGCACGTTAATCTTCCCAAGAAGATCGCTGAAGTCCGCCTGCTCCTTCCGATAACTCTCCAGCAATACAACCTTTAGGTCGAGCTTCTTGGCCCACTTTATTGCCCCTTCACTGACTTGCCGGGGAAAAAGGCTCCCCTCACCGATGATTGAAATTCGCTCCACGCCGATCTGCTTGAACTGTTTTATCACCAGGCCAGCATTATCATGGCTCATAGCCAGATCCGGCTCGACATTGACTATTTCACCTACCGAAACCTCGAGTTTGCCTGCCTTTTTAGCCAAAAGCTTTTGTGCCAGGGTCAGTCTGCCTTTGCTCCCTTTGACAAGGATTTCAGCTGGTAAGCTCAATTCCAACTGCTGAAACTTTAGCACCTTCGGTTTTTCCAAAAGATTATACTTTTTTCTCCATTTGTAAAAGGCAGCCTTGGAGATGCCGAGTTGTTCACCCGCTTTCTGATCGTTACCGTATGTTTCCCATAAGTCTTTAATCTTCTCCTTGGTGTATTTGGGGAGTGCGTATTTGCCGATCCTCTTTTTCCGTCGCCAATAGACCACCAGATACTCAGGAACGCCGCCCAAGGCCTCTCCGATTCTTTTGTCGGTCCGATATTGAGCTTGAAGCTTTAGAAGCTCCTCTTTTTTGGGGATTTTCATCTTTTTAAGTTAAGCCACTCTCCGTACTTCAGACTTCCCAGGAATTTATTTAATAATTTTCTTTAACTCTTTTTTTAACTGTTTATAGGTCTGCTTAAGCCCGATGGAAACTATCTTGGTTTCTGAAAGAATGGGCATGAAATTGGTGTCTCCCCTCCACCGTGGAACCATATGAAGATGCAGATGGTCAGCTACGCCTGCTCCTGAGACCTTTCCCAGATTCATTCCCAAATTCAATCCTTGAGGTTTCAAACCGGCTTTTATGATCTTAACGCAAAGCTGGGAGATTCTGAGAAGTTCAAAAAGCTCTTCTTCTTTAAGATTTTCCAATTTCCCCACATGCCGGTAGGGAGCCACCATCAGATGTCCGTTATTGTATGGATATCGATTGAGGATAACAAAACATCTCTCTCCGCGGAACAATATTAGATTTTCCTGGTCTTTTTTCTCTTTTGCTGTTCTGCAGAAAAAGCATCCAGGTTCCTTATCACACAAGATGAACTTCTCTCGCCAAGGTGCCCAAAGTTTATCCAAGGATATCTCCTTATGCCTGTTTTTTCTATAACCTCTCTCCTTTAATTTTTTAATATATATGAAAAACTTACATTTTCAAGATTTTTTTGTTATCTTGATTAACCTCAGAATCTTACGGGCTCATTTCTCGTCATTATTTCGAGAATGATTTTTTTTGAGACTTTGGAAAAGTTTTTTGTTGACATTTAATTTTTATATGATAAATTAAACACACAGTGAAGAATTTAGTCCTGACCAAGATAAATTCAAGCTGATGCATTCCCGGCGGATATTCCGTCTGGGTCAGGACCATTTGCCCTTAACCCATTTGCAGGGGGTGACCTTTGAATTATGCAGTTATCTTGGCGGGAGGGAGGGGAGAAAGATTCTGGCCCCTTTCCAGAACCGAGCATCCAAAACAGCTTCTCCACATTACCTCGGAAAAAACCATGCTGCAAGAGACCATCGATCGGGTGAAGGATTTGATCCCGGTGGAGAGGACTTTGGTGGTTACCGGTGAAAACATAAAAAAGGCAATTCTGGAAAAGGTGAGCTATCTCAAAGACGAAAACTTAATCGTCGAGCCGGAGATGAAGAATACCTGTTTGGCTATAGGGTTGGCGGCATCTCATCTTATAAAAATCGATCCCTCCGCCACCATGGTGGTCTTATCCTCCGATCACATGATCAAACCCAAGGAAAAGCTGCAAAAAATATTGGAGGTGGGAACTGAAATTGCAACAGGTGGAGAATATTTGATTACTTTAGGAATTGTTCCTGCTCGAGCTGAAACCGCCTACGGCTATATCGAGTTTTCGGAACTCTATGATTCCAAGGACGAGATCCTGATTTATCAGATTGAGGAATTTAAAGAAAAACCCACCCGCATCGTGGCTCAACAATATTACTATGACCGAAAGCATCTGTGGAACAGCGGAATCTTCATCTGGACAGCATCGACCATTCTAAAAGCTTTGGAAAAACACATGCCCCAGACGTTTAAGGAAATCGAGAGCTACTCCGAGCAGATCGGCACAAAGAATCAGGCTGAGGCGAAGAAGAGGCTTTATCAAAATGCAGAGAGCATCTCCATCGATTTTGCAGTTCTGGAGAAGGCGGATAACGCCTTGGTGATCAAAGCGGATTTGGAGTGGGATGACGTGGGCAACTGGTTAGCCTTGGATCGAGTGAAAGAGAAGAATCGGGATGACAACGTGATCGTAGGCGAAGCCAAGACCATCAATACTTATGAGACCACCATCGTCAACGATTCGGGAGGTATAATCGCCACCTTGGGAGTTTCGGATTTAGTGATCGTGAAAACAGATGAGATCGTCTTCGTAGCTCATAAGACCAAAGTTCAGGATGTCAAAGATCTGTTGCGAGAGTTTGCCGGGAATAAGGAATTAGAAAAGTATCTGTGAGGTTCTGTGAATAAGAACTCAACTATTTTGTGGACAATTCTCTTTCTTTTGCTTTTTTCAAGCTGTTCTCTTTTGCCCAGAGGTGAGGGTCTGGAGGATCCGAGAACCAAAGGAGAGAAGGAATTTGATCCACTGGGCTTTGAACAGGATAGAGTAATCGTAACCGAAGAGGAGTACCCTACCACCAACGAAGATTCCATCTGGCTTGAGAAAAAAAGAAGGGAGAAAACAGAAGGAGAAGGCACCGAAGAAAGCGAAAGTTCAGTTCAAGAGAAAGTTTACCGGGTTCAATTCTTTGCCACCAAGTACCCCGATGAGGCCCGACAGGTGGCAGATTCTGTGGAAAGCCAATTGTCCGAAAAGACCTATATAAGCTTTAAAGTTCCCTACTATTGGATTAGGGTCGGAGATTGTGAAACCAAAGAGGAAGCAGATTTTCTGTTAGAGAAGATAAAGAGGTTGGGATATCGGGAAAGTTGGGTGGTGGAAATAAAAGCAAAACGAAATTGAGTTAACCCAAAAAACTAAAGCAACGCTGAGTTTGTCTCCACCAAAGAAGTAGTGAGTTCAGCGTTTACAGGGATGTAGCATTGCTGATCAAAACTAAAGTTTTATTGGTAGATCCGGAAAGACCAGACAAGAAGACAACCCAAGAGGTAGCCAAAGCCTTAAGAGTAGGAGGTATAGTATCTTTTCCCACCGAGACGGTGTATGCTTTGGGAGGCGATGCTTATAATCAGGAGGTGGTGGCCAGGATTTATCGAATAAAAAGAAGAGAAAGATCAAAGCCTTTTTCGGTTTTTCTGAAGGATGCCAGAGAAGTAAGAAAAGTGGTGGACTCGATCAGCGAAGATGCACAGAAATTGATGGAGCGGTTTTTGCCTGGACCTTTGACCCTGGTATTTAAAAGCAGTTCTCCCAAACTATCTTGGGTTTTGGCGGGCGGTGAGAAATTGGGGATTCGTATCTCTCCGAGCAAATTGATATATCGGATTTTGGAGGAAGTGAGGGTGCCCGTTACCGCTACCAGTGCCAATCCCTCCGGGAAAAAAAGTTGCGTGGTGGCAAACCGGGTCTTCTATTTCTTTAATGGCCGAATCGATCTGATTTTGGATGGGGGGAAATCCAAGATATTCTTGCCCTCCACAGTCTTGGACGTCTCCGGCGAAGAGGTCACCTTGATCCGGCGAGGACATATACCGGTGGAGGAGATAGAAAAAGTGGTACCAAAAGTGAGGGTTCCGGAAGAAGAATCTAACCCTGATGGGAGTTGTGAAGAGGTGAAAGTGGGCTTGATTCCTGAGATCCCTACAAGAAGAGATGATCAGGCGGAAACCAAAGCTTAGACTAATTCAAAAGAGGAAATTCTTTTGATAAAAGACTTTCTGAAAAAATGGATAATTGCCATACGAGCGCCCTTTTTTACTGCAAGCGCCATCCCGGTTTTGGTGGGAACTTCCTTGGCATGGAATCTGACCGGAAAATTCAGCTTTTATAAGTTTATCCTGACTCTCATCGGCGTCCCCCTTTTCAATGCAGGAACGAATTTGGCCAACGACTATTACGATCATAAGACCGGAAACGACGAGATTAACACCAACCTCACCCCTTTCTCCGGCGGAAGCCGGGTAATTCAGAAGGGGCTGATTCCTGCCAAACACATGCTGATTGCATCCTTTTTGTTCTTTGGATTGGGATCAATCATCGGTCTATATCTGAACGCAGTCACCCCAGGAAATTTGATACTCTTTTTGGGAATCTTTGGACTTTTAAGTGGGTTTTTCTACACTTTCACTCCCATCCTTATCGGCTATCGGGGTTGGGGAGAGTTTTTGGTGGGTTTGAATTTGGGGACCCTGGCCATAATCGGCGCTTTTTATGTTCAAGCACATACTTTAAGTTGGGCAGCCTTTTGGCTTTCGCTTCCCATCGGTTTCCTGGTGGCGGCGATTTTGTATATAAACCAGTTCCCCGACTATGAAGCAGACAAGGCGGTCAACAAAAGGCACTGGGTGGTAATATTAGGAAAAAAGAAAGCCGTTTACGGTTATTATTTCTTGATTTTAGCTAATTATCTGGTTATTCTGTTTAGCGTCATTTTTAGAGTTATCACCCCTTTTGCCTTAGCTCCCCTTCTGACATTGCCCTTGGCTTTTGGAGCCATGAAAATCTTGAAAGTTAATTACGATAAGATTGCAGAGCTCATCCCTGCTCAGGCCAAGACTGTCCAAACACATCTTTTCACCGGTCTTCTTCTGAGTTTGGGGCTGGTAGTAGGAAGAGTTGTTTGAAGTCCCACACCGTGGTTCCAATTGTCATGCTGAGCGAAGCGAAACATCTGGGAAGCGAAGTACTTAGAGATTCTTCGGTCGCTACGCTCCCTCAGAATGACAAGAAGGAAGGCACAGAATGACAAACAGAATACTTGTCATACTGAGCGAAGCGAAGTATCTCGTTTTTTTAGTTCTTCTAAGAGGATGAAATATGTAGAGATTTCAATTATATATGGTAAACTATGAGACAGTATTATGTCTATATTGTGACAAACAGGTCGAGAACGTTATATACCGGTGTTACAGGCAATTTGTATCGTCGCGTATACGAACACAAAAACAAGCTAATTGGTGGCTTCACCAAGAAATACAATATTACCAAATTGGTCTGGTATGAAGTGACAAGTGAAATAACTTCTGCGATTGTAAGAGAAAAACAGATAAAGGGATGGTTGAGAAAAAAGAAAATTGCCTTGATTGAATCAATGAATCCGGAGTGGAAAGATTTAAGTGAAGAGTGGACGTAGGGTGAAAAATAAGTGTCATGCTGAGCGAAGCGAAGTATCTGCGAAATGAACTATTGAGAGATTCTTCGGTCGCTACGCTCCCTCAGAATGACAAGGGGGGAGGTTTAGAATGACACATGAAGAAGTCTCAGATTAGCAGTAAAACCAACATACTACATTTTTGATTTCCCATGATTGATTTAATCCTGCTTCATCCTCCTTGCGTATACGATTTCAGGAAAAACTCGATTTTCTTTGGTCCCATAAGTGACATTATTCCCTCCACCCCGGTATTCGAGATGTATCCCTTGGGCTTTGTTAGCCTCTCGCAATATCTGAATAAGCATGGGTACGACGTTCGGATTATGAACATCGCCTATAAAATGTTATCCAGCCCACGCTATGATCCGGAAAAAGAAATCAAGAATCTGAAAGCTTTTGCCTTCGGCATTGATCTGCATTGGCTGCCTCACGCACAGGGGAGCTTAGAATTAGCAAAGATAGTCAAGAAATACCATCCCCACACTCCGGTGATCTTCGGGGGACTTTCTTCCACCTATTTCCACCGGGAGCTGATCGAGTATCCTCAGGTAGATTTTGTGATCCGGGGAGAATCGGCTGAGGTGCCTCTTTTACATCTATTGTCAGTTCTGCAAAATAAAAAGGGCTTCTCTTCTATTCCCAATTTGACTTATAAACAGGACGGACAGGTAAAGATAAATCAGATGAGCTATGTCCCGGAAGATTTAAATGAGTTTTCCATAGATTATGCTCACATTATAAAATCAGCCATAAAGCACAGGGATTTTTCCGGTTATGTCCCTTTTTCAGATTGGCAAAATTATCCGATCACCGCAATTTTTACCTGTCGGGGCTGCACCTATAATTGCAGAACCTGCGGCGGCTCCAAAGAGGCTTATCAAAAGTTCTGTGGCCGGAGAAGGCCAGCTTACCGGGATCCCGAATTGGTAGCATCTGATGTCCACAATATTTCGAAATACTTCAAGGGCCCAATTTTTGTGCTGGGAGATATATATCAACCTGGTGAGAAATATGCTCAGACTCTTTTAGACTCACTGAAAAAACAAAAAGTGGACAATCATCTGGTTTTGGAATTCTTTGACATTCCTGCTAAAGAATCTTTAAAAACGATAGGTTCCTCCATCCCACATTTTAATATTCAACTTTCTCCGGAGTCTCATGACCGGAAGATAAGGGGTTGTTTTGGTCGACCTTATGACAATCAAAAAATGGAGGAGATGATCGAGTCGGCCTTGGAATTTGGCTGCAGGAGGTTGGATCTGTTCTTTATGATCGGGTTACCTTGCCAGGATTATCAATCTGTTTTGGACACCGTCGAATACTGCGACCGTTTATTGGAAAGATTTGGAAAAGGGAGAAGACTTCATCCCTACATTGCGCCTTTGGCTCCTTTCTTGGATCCGGGCAGCTGCGTTTTCGAGAATCCTGAGGAGTTTGGCTACAAGCTGTTTTTTCGTAGCCTGGAAGAACATCGGCGGGCGCTTTTAAGTCCAAGCTGGAAGCATATGTTAAATTACGAGACTAAGTGGATGAGGAGGGATGAAATTGTGCAAAGCACCTATGAAGCGGCTTTAGGCCTCAACCAGATAAAATACCGACATGGCCTCATCAGATTCAAAAAATTCAAAGAGATTGAGAACAGAATTAGGGAAGCGATAAGGATGATAAACAAAGCCGACAAAATAATAGGAGAGGATAAAGACCGCAAGGTTGAGACAATCTTGGCTGATCTAAAAAAACCCGCAAACGGGCTGAGGACTTCTACGTTATGCGATAAAAGCGAACTCAAATGGCCGGTGCGTTTTCTCAATTTCAACTTTAGTATAAGGTTTTTTAAGCTTTTAGCTTTTCTCCGGACCAGAAGAATTGTTTGGTTGCTCTTGCGAGGAGGAGACATCCAAAAACAAGCGAAATCATCAAAGATCTCAGGGGGAGGAAAAGATGTATAATTATCCAGTTCAGTTCAGTGTGGACTATCCGGAAAGATCATCTCGCTGGTTAGTTTTGGCTCGATTTTTCTTGGGCTGGCTTTATGTCGGCATTCCGCATGGCATATTCGCCTTAGCTTACAGTTTCTTGAGTTTCTTCGTGGTGATATTTTGCTATTTTGTCATTTTGATAAAAGGAGCTTTTCCCTTACGCCTTTTCGATTTTCTGTTGAGATATAATCGTTATCTCAATCGGGTTATTGCATACTCTCTCTCCATGACTGACAAGTATCCGCCTTTCAGCGGAAGAAGATGATTTATTCTAATTCTTCTTGGAGGGAGGTTCTCAATTACCTTGGCCAGTGTAAGGACCAACATTCCTTGATCAATCGTGGCAGATCCACTCCAACTTATTAAAACACGTCCTGCTTAAACATAGTTTTTACTTCCGTTATCCAAAAGTTGAGCACCAACTTGGGAAAACTAATTTATGCAACAAAGATGCCAAAAATAATATCCTATGCCTTTCGTATTCCAACCATCAATAAATCAGCAGATTAGCTTTCTGCCTGGCATGTTAAACAGCGAAGGACAAAGCCCATTGTGAACCTTCAGGTACACGGCTTTGACTTCCATGTACCTATTGCACAAAATCGGCTTTCCTGTTGAGTTTTAAATTATGCAGTGGTTTTGGATGGGAACCTGATCTGCTTCACTACCTGGAGAGTGTGTCATAATTGTGTTTTGAGGTTGCAGTCGTCCATATGGACGTAAGTCGTTGGAACTCAACATCTCGATTTCGCAGACTAAAGTCTGTGAAAAAATTCCACCCACGCAATCTAAAGATTGCGGCTACCCCTACCCTGCCCAAATTCAATCACGCCGAGGCCTAAATTAGTCAAGTTAAAAAGTTGTTGACCTAAAGCTTGACACTCCGGAGAAGTTGCTCCAATTTGGCGTATATGCACCCATATGGGTGCACTCCGAGAGGGCCCCACCTTTGGTGTGCACATACGGTTCACACCTTTGGCGGGGCTGTTCTGGTTGAAATTAAGGCGGGGTGATAATCACCCTTCCCTCGCTTCCTTCCTCACCTTCCACCGTGATTTTCGTTGGAAGGAATTGTTCGACCACCCAGATGTTGGTTAAAAGGTGTTTGGATATTCGGGAGACGGTAAAAGAGGATTGACCATCAGCTAAGGACAAATATGGAATCAATTGATCTGCCAGATGTGGATCAATGGCAGAGTTGGTTTGCATGAATTCTAAAAAATCCTGGCAGGCTTCTTCAGCCACTTTCTCCGCTCTTTTGCCGATTTCTCCCAAAGCCCCAAAGCCTGCTTGCGAGTTTTCAAACTCCGCTTTCAAAAAGAAAAAAGTGCCCTGACCAATGGAGGGGGCTTGGACTATTTTGATTTCCGGAGAGAATTTTTCCCCCCTTAATATTTCTAAGGCTTGGTTTTTCTGTCTTTCTGCAATAGAGGGGGGCAAATTGGAGACGACTGAAATCCCTGTCAGACTTAAAAGTCTTCCTCTCTCGGTCAAATTAAGTGGGTTAAGCTTTTTCGTTGATTGGATTTTACAGTTTACCTCTCCTCCGCCTTTGGGATACCAACCCCATCTCTTCACCTGAAGCTCCATTTGACATCCGATCTTTCTGGTCATAGACAGAAAGACCTCCTTCAGATAGTCAAAGGGAGGGCTCCAGGGAACATGAGTTCCTCCCAATACGGTGATGTGCGAACTTTGCTCAGAAAAGCACAAAGGCAAAAATAATGCCTGCAGGATCAAAGAGGTTGATCCGGCACTTCTTTTCTCTTCTGCCACGTTGAAGGTGAAATCTCCGCCTGTGATCTTTTGAGGATTAAACTTTAAAGTAAGAGACTTCAGGTTATTTCCTTCGACCTCGGCTTCGCTGATTCTTTTGCAAGCATTGACCGAGGTGAGATGCTGCGGCTGCAGTCCGGGAATTTTTCTCCCCTTTCTGATGTTAGATATCTCTACCGGTTTTTTCAGAAGACAGGAAAGAGACAAAGTGGTTCTCAATATCTGTCCGCCACCCTCGCCGTAATTGCCATCTATCTGCAAATACATTCGGATCTCCTTTTGTCAAAGCCTTTGCGAGTTCTTATGAATACTTCACATTTGCCATATAATAAACTAAAAATTCAAAAATAAAAATTGAAAAATACGACCAAAAGGAAAAAAATCATCCTTGTCAAGGGCAATTTAGATCCATTCTTTGATTTTCGGTTTTAGAAAAGCTCAGTTATAGATATGTTGTGTTCTGCGGAGTGACAAGAGGATTTGAAATCGAACAGGGCAAGGAACAGAGAAATCGCAAGTTTCAGTTCTTTAGGGGCCTCCGGCTATGGCTTTGGCGATATTTTTTCTTAACTTAGTCCAAGGGCTTTTTTTCTTTTGAATCTTTTCTCTTATCTCGTCAATTTTATTTCTGGTGGCTTCATATCCTCTTTGAATGCATTCGTCCACCCTACCAAAATTTGCCCAGTGGACGGTCTTTACTTCTGGAGTAATGATCACATCGGCAGTTGCCAAGACCAGATTGTTCAACTTCTTGCGAGTGAGGGAATCTGCCCTTAGAATCACTTCGATTCCACTAGTAAGTCTGTTCTCCTTTCTTGACATCTCTGGGATGTTCACCGCGATGATGAAATTCGTCCCCAGCTCTCTTACCGCATCGACTGGCACCAAAGAGGTTACCCCTCCATCAGATAGAAGCTGGCTATTCACGCGCAAAGGTGGAAATACTCCCTCAATAGAAGAGCTGGCATATACCGCATTTATTATGGAACCCTTTTTTAACATCACCTCCTTTCCTGATACAAGATCAACCGCCACACAAGCAAAAGGAATTTTGGCCCGTTGGATGGGTTCATCTTTTAGGACGGCTTTCAGGGGATCCATCAATTTTTCTTTTGGCTCTAAAGATATCTTGCTAAATCCCACGAAATACATGAACCTTTTTCTAACAAAATAGCTGATCCCCTTAAGTAAACTTTCCTTCTTTTCCTTGTTTTTCTCGAAATCTTCGGATAAGAATTCCATCCAGCCACTTTGCAGGTTAAACTTATTTATAAGGTCACGCGACATGGAGATGAGCTTTCGGATATCAGGAGATTGGGCGTAAGCTCCTCCTACGATGGCACCCATGCTGGTTCCAGCTATAGCATCTATGGGAATTTTCTCCTCCTCCAAAGCTTTTAAAACCCCCATGTGGGCTAAACCGCGTGCTCCTCCACCGCCCAAGGCCAAGCCGATTTTTATTCTTTCTGCCATAAATCTTGAGATTCAAAGTGTTAGGTTTTTTCCCTCACTATATCGTCATTTTCTTGCGGTTTGTCAAATTTTTCATCGTTTCTAAAAAAAAACCCACACTGCCTTGTGGGTTATTGTCATTTCGCTTAATAAAAGCGAAAGCTTACGAGAACATTTTTCCAGGATTTATGATATGTTCCGGGTCGAAGGCGGACTTGATCTTTCTCATCAGTTCGATGCCCGATTTCCCGACCTCGTCTTCCAAAAATTTTGCCTTGGTTATTCCGATTCCGTGTTCACCAGAAAGGGTGCCACCCAATTTTAGGGTCAGATCGAAAAGCTCGTCCACTGCAGCCTCGACTCTTTCCATCTGCTCTTTGTTGCGGAAATCACACATAAAGGTTACATGAAGATTCCCATCGCCCGCATGTCCAAAGGTGTTTATCCTGACTTGATGTTTTTGGGAAAGCTGTTGTATGTTTTTGACCATGAGGGGTAGCTTGCTAGCGGGAACGCATATATCTTCATTTACCTTAGTGGGAGCTATCCTCAAAAGTGAAGCGGAAATCGATCTTCGGATTGTCCAGAGCTTGTCCTTTTCCGCCTTAGTTTCAGCATACTGGAGATTCTTCGCTCTTTTCTCCTTGCAGATTTTCAAAACTTCTTCAAACTCTTTACGCACTTCTTCCTTATCATTTCCATCCACCTCGATCAAAAGCACCGCTTCAGATTTTTCTATATTGTCCAGATTGATATATTCCAGCACACAAGTGAGGGTATCCCCATCTATGAATTCCAAAACAGAGGGGATAATGCCTGATGCAGTTATAGCCGCCACCACAAAAGCCGCATCTTCCATTTTATCAAAAGTTGCCAGCACGGTCTGTTCATATTTGACCTTGTCCAGAAGCCTGAAGGCTATCTTGGTGAGCAACCCCAAAGTTCCTTCAGAACCAATCAAAAGTGCTTCCAAATCGTAAGAGTTATCATTTTGTCCATTTCCGCCGAAGGCGGATCTGCCTCTGGCGGATAAGACGCCGGTTCTGATAATCTGTCCATCCGAAAGAACGATTTCTAATCCAATTACATAGTTTTTCGTCACTCCGTATTTTCTACCCTTTAATCCTCCAGAACACTCTACCACATTCCCACCCAAAGTGGAGGTTTTCAAACTGGCTGGGTCAGGAGGATAAAAAAGCCCAAACTTGGCCACGTAATCCGCGAACTGCTGAGTAACCAGACCCGGCTCAACCACTGCATATTTTTTCTCTTTATCCAGATGCAAAACCTTGGTCATCTGTTCGAAGGTGACCACGATTCCACCTTTGACAGGAAGGCTTCCTCCAGTATAACCTGTGCCTGCTCCTCTGGGGATTACCGGTATCTTGTGTTGATAGGCATATCTCATCAACTTGACCACATCCTCTGTGGAGTGAGGAAAAACTATGGCATCTGGAAGAAAGCTTCTGTTGGTGGCATCATAAGAATAACAGAGTCTTTCCTCCAAAGAGGTAAGAAGTTGATCTCTACTGAACAGTTTCTTTAAATCATTTTCCAAGTCGCTTTTCATTTTTAATCCCTCTCAAATCTGCTTTGACACTCAGGACAGAAATACAAATTTCTCTGTTAAATACGCAAATTTGAGGGTCAAATGTTAAGCATTAAGGGCTTTCCTCCTCTCCAGGCAGAGCGAAAGAAGGAGGGCAGGGGACAGGCACAGTTGCGATCCTTCAATGGTCAATATGAGCTTATATCTTCCCTTCCAGCCAACCAATTTTGATGTTCTCAATCCGATCTTTTGGTGTATAGGGCTTGATGTCCAAAAGTGGCGTGTTATCTTCCGCGTCGAGTCCCTTCACTTTCAGTTTATTGCCATTTCTTTCTAATAGTTCCACCACGCGTACACCTATTCGATTTGGTCTGTTGGGGCTTCTGGTGGCGAATACGCCACGCAGGGTAGTGTCTAAGCGTGGTCTGACATGGAGTGAATAGCTTTTGGACTTATGAAGCAAGTATAATATCACAAGATGAGAAAAACCTTCCACGTCTTTTAGGCCATCTTGGTATTTTCGGAAAACCTCGATTTTAGAGATTGTGACTGCATCCTTTTCACCGGATGCCTCCTTATCTTGTGGCGGAACATGGATTATCCCTATGGACTTTAGTTTGGTCCTCATCTATTTTTCTCCTCAGCTTCATGTTTAAAAAGTCAAAGTATTCTGGTGGAATCTCTTCAAAATAACATCATATCTTAAGCTGTCATTGCGAGAGGCGGTCGGACGACCGCCCCAGAGGGTCTCGTCCGCCCGTCCGGGCGGAGCCACGAAGCAATCTCATTAAATTCCGCGCACTTAGAGATTGCTTCATCCCCCGCCAGAGGCGGGGGACTCGCAATGACAAATTACTGGGCTATCATTTTCAGGGAGCGATCTACCAGCCTAATGAAGAACCATAATAATGAAAGCCCCCCGTACGGGGGCTTTAGGCTTTACTTCTCTATGTCATATTTTATATTCATCTCTTCGGAGAGCTTTTTCAAAGCGGTTATCACTTTTTCCTGAAGCGGGACGCCGTTTTTCTTATATTCGTCATACTTTTCGTATTCCTTCTCTCCATGAATATAGATTCTTTTTTCTCCTTCAGCTTTACTTGACTCTTTCAAGCCCAGCATCATCTCATCCATGGTGGACTTAAACTTGTTTAGATCGATGAAGTTTTCTATTTTGATAGCTCCGAAGAAATGTCCCACGTTGATGTGGGTTTTTGTGCCATCCTTTTTTAGGGTCTTGACCCAGGGACCGTAGTCTGACCCAGAAAGAACACCGGAAAGGACGTCCACTAAAAGTGACATGCCGTATCCTTTATGGCCGCTTAAAAGCTCACCCGAACCTCCCAAAGGAAGGATGCCGCCACCTGCGGTTTTGGCCATGTTGTCGATTATTCTTTTAGTATCGGTGCTGGGCACACCTTTCTCGTCCACAGCCCAACCCAGAGGGACCGGCTTGTCCTGGCGTTCATAAACTTCAAATTTCCCTCGGGGTACCACGCTGGTGGCCATGTCCAGAACGTAAGGTCTTTCCTTGCCAGCAGGAGCCGCTAGGCTTATGGGATTTGTTCCGATCAGCATGTCCCGACTAAAGGTTGGAACCACCAGAGGTGCGGAATTGGTCATGGAGATGCCGATAAGGTCATCCTTCAAAGCCATCATGGAGTAGTATCCTGCGATCCCGTAATGATTGCTGTTGTGCACGGTAACAAAGCCCAAACCGGAATCTTTGGCTTTCTTGATAGCTAAGTTCATTCCGAAATATCCGGCCGGTTGTCCTAATCCGTTGCCTCCATTTACCACCCCAGTAGAGGCAGTCTCCTTCTCTATGGTGACCTTAGCATCAGAAAGTATGGTCTTATTTCTAATCCCGTCCACATATCTCATCAGACGGGCAACTCCGTGCGAGGGGATTCCTCTCAGGTCCGAAGCTACCAATACATCTGAGGTGATCTCCGCATCCTTTTCCTGAACGCCCAATTTCACGAAGACCTGGGTGCAGAATTTTGCCAGTCTTCCTTCATCTACAATTACGTCTGCCATTTTTTGTTTCTCCTTTCTTGAGGTTAACTTTTTATTTCAATAATTTGTTTTTTCGCACTATCAGATTCCCCCTCACCCTTGCCCTCTCCCCCAGGGGAGAGGGGATAGGTTTTTTCAGAAATATTCCTATGCAAGCATATGTAAATGCGTTTGTCTTATTTCTCCAAGCAAGGATAAATCAATCCTGCCTGCGGCATCACATAGGATTTGAAATCACTGCCGTGTTTGTTCTTGACCCAATCTATTGCACCTTCTATGCCTTCTGCGTATTTGTAGAATCTTTTTTCCAGTTCGTCTTCTTTAATGCTTGAAACTACAAGAATATCAAATTTCTTTAAAACCTTAGCATTTCCTACCGCGGTATGACCGCCCACGATTATTTTCTCCTGCTTGGTGTTTAATAATTCATCCAAAGAGGAAGCTTCAAGAAGCCACTCAGCAAAAGTATCCGAGCCAATTCCTTCTCTGCATTCGGAGATCAAAACTATCGTGCCACCCTCTTTTAGCACCAATTTGGCATTATTTATGGTTTTTTGGGATTGATACAGGCTGACATCCTTTGGATAACCTCCTGCACAGGCAAAGACCACATCAGCCTTTTCATGAAATGGCACCCGATATAGATCTCTGCACGCTTTCCATCCCACCTCAAAGGCTTGCTCCAGATCGCCGGTTACGATCTTCACGATCTGTTTTTGGTCATTGATCACCACATTCAAAAGAAAATCTACTCCTGCTTTTTTGGCGGCTTCGTCCATCTCATCGGAGATGGGATTGCCTTTGGTTTTGGCGATGTCCACTTCT
>Ga0209427_10004973_pt1 | contig 15283 bp, 12 predicted proteins | sample DeeMarSWOR136_30_FD_187465 | JGI IMG/M metagenome (GOLD analysis project Ga0209427, IMG submission 187465) | Marine sediment microbial communities from White Oak River estuary, North Carolina - WOR-1-36_30 (SPAdes) (version 2) | ecosystem: Environmental > Aquatic > Marine > Intertidal zone >...
GGGATATCGGCAAGAAGTATCCAAAAGAGGATGTTCCAATTGGTGATGAAATTCTGAAAGTGGAGCAGCTTTGCAGCAAAGGCGTTTGTGAAGAAGTGTCATTCAATTTGAGAAGAGGTGAAATATTGGGGATTGCCGGGCTTGTGGGTGCCGGCAGGACGGAGATGGTACAATTGCTTTTTGGTTACCGGAAAAAGGAAAGTGGAAGAATTACTATACATGGCAAGAGCGTTCGGATCAAAAAACCTCTTGACGCTGTAAGGGCCGGGATTGGTTTGATACCGGAAGAAAGAAGAAACCATGGCTTGGTTTTGGAGTTGTCGGTGTTTGATAATGTTACGCTCTCGATTTTGGACTGTTTTTCGTTTTTAGGTTTCATCAACAGGAGAAAACTCGGCGAATTGGTTAATTCCGTGGTTGATAAGACCAAGATAAAGATGCATACGTACAGGCAAATAGTGAAAAACCTGAGCGGGGGTAATCAACAGAAAATTGTCCTTGCGAAGTGGTTTTTAAGAAACTGCGAAATATACATTTTTGATGAGCCGACAAGGGGTATTGATGTGGCCGGGAAAATCGAAATTTATAGGTTGATGCAAGACCTCGCCATTAAAGGCGCCGGTATTATAATGATTTCTTCCGAACTGCCTGAAGTTCTTAATATCAGCGACAGGATTTTGGTGATGTATGACGGCAGAATTGTCAGGGAGTTTAAAGAAAGAGGAGTGAATCAGGAACATGTCCTCAGCTATGCGATTGGGGCCGTCAGAGATTCCACAACATACACCGAACAGACACTGAGAGAAGAAAAGTGAAAGCTGCTTTTTTTCAGATATAAAGGAAATTGGTTATGATTTTTAGGAAATACGGTATATTTATCGCATTCATTGCGGTTGTTGTAATCCTTTCCATAGTATGCCCATCATTCCTTTCGTGGAAAAACCTTCTTAACATAGTACGGAAGAGTTCTATTCATGGAGTAATGGCAATTGGAATGACCTTTGTGATTTTAACGGCCGGGATAGACCTTTCTGTTGGTTCGGTTCTGGCATTGACGGGAGTTTTGTGTGCAAGTTTCGAACATGCAGGCCTGCCCGTTGTGGTGATAGTGATTGCCACGCTGGGTATAGGTGCTGTTATAGGGTCTGTTAACGGAATAATTATCACGAAGGGTAAGGTAACACCTTTTGTGGTGACGCTGGGGATGATGAGTGTTGCCAGAGGATTGGCCCACATATATACGGATGGCCAGCCGATAAGTGGATTTGGAGAAAGATTTCGGTATATAGGTGGGGGCGATTTTTTTTATGTGCCCGTACCTATCATTATTTTCGCATTAACCCTGCTTATAGCTGCTGTAATATTGCGGGATACCCGCCTGGGAAGGTACACCTATGCCATTGGTGGAAATGAAGAGGCAGTTCGGTTGTCAGGTATCAATGTGGACAGGTTTAAAATAGCCGTTTATGCCATATCCGGTTTGACTGCTGCTTTAGGTGCCGTGATACTTACGTCAAGACTCAATGCCGGCGAATCTATCGCGGGAGTCGGATATGAACTTGATGTAATCGCCTCGGTAGTAATCGGCGGGACAAGTCTTATGGGGGGAAGGGGAAGTGTTTGGGGCACTTTTATTGGGGCACTACTTATTGGTGTTATCGACAACGGGATGAACTTATTGCTAATACCTGCTTATTGGCAATTGGTTGTAAAGGGTTCGATCATAGTCGGGGCTGCACTTCTGGACCGGTTAAGAGAAAAGTAGCTGCCGGCTTTGAGCAAAATAGCTGGATTCTTGATTGTGGATAAATTATTATGCTTCATCAGTTGTCCGGTTTTTAGAAGACATTTTTAATTAGTCATTGGGGATTTTTTGCAATCCACGGGGACGGAGTCTGGATAAATTTGAGTTATTTAATTTTTCATGAATTTTTTAGTAGTTAAGGTAGCATTCTTTATATAAATGGCAAAATCTCAAGAACAATTCACACCGACTTTAGGTTGTATTAAAGGGGAATTGGAGACGGTTGATACTTCCACGAACAGATTTGCAGGTCAGTTATGTTCGCTTATAGGATCACAAAAACAGCAGCTTAGTAAGCTTTTCTCATTAGTGTTGGTAAGTTTTGTAACAGCTGGTTTGCAGTTTATAACCATGGTTAAGATAGCTAATATGTGGGGCAAAGCAGCTTTTGGTGACTTAGCATACGCAATGGTAATCGGCACATATGGCGCTGTAATTGTTCAGTACGGCCTGAATCGCACTTTTGTGCGAGATCTGATTCACTTTCCGAGTCGTTTTGGTGAGCTTGTAGCCGCAAGTCTTGTGTTGCGAGGCTTAATCCTTGCCTTAGTTTTCTTGGGCTTGATTGGTTGGAACATTATCGCGGGATCCAATTATAGCCTGTCCTGGGGAATGATGGCAGTTGTTATTGCGGTTTGCATGGTATCTCTCGACTTACAGGCTGTTTATGATGTTTGGAACAAAATGGTACGTCACGCTGTCTACAACTTGCTTCGGCGGTCTGTTTATTTTGTAATGGTATGGACGTTTATCGTGATTTTACCGGATAAACTGTCAATTACCCTGATTGGTGTCGCAATGCTATTATCAGTTCTTATCGGTATGGGTATCGAATACTACTGGGCAATTCCCCGGGTAAAGTTTGATAAAAACCTAAACATACGGAAAACAATGGCTGATATGGCCAAAAGCAATATCTGGGTTTCGTTGGCTGCTGTGGGATGTCTTTCTTTCACAGGACTCAATCAACTGATTTTAAAACATGTTTCCGGGAGTGCGGAACTTGGAGGCTATTCAGCTTGCTGGCAGATCACGTTGGTAGCCATGTTATTGCTCACTCAAATGTCGAGGATAGGCAGGCCGGCAATGGCTCGATATACTAACAATAAATCCGAGTTAAGTGCTCATCGTATCCAATTCTTTCTTCGATACATTGGTATTACGCTCACGGTAGCAGCGAGCATAGGTTTACCATCAATATTATTTCCGAGGATTATCATCGGAACACTTTTCCGGCCGGAATATATCTCTTCGGCCGGTACCCTTCGCGTCCTTGGCGTTTACATCATGATTTACTCTATCGGCATCGTGGCTTCTCAGTATGTACTTGCGGTTAGAATGGAAAAGACTTATTTTGTCAGTGTTATTGTAGGGGGTTGTTTAAGCATTGTTTTTTGCTTCATACTTATTCCTAAGTTGTCGGGATTAGGGGCGGCTCTTTCGTTGTTAATTTCACATGGTGCTGCCATGGGGCTTTACATGCTGGCTGCCGTGAACCATATCAGGAAAAGTAGCCGGCGAATAATTCAAGCACACAATCCCAAAAGACCGTCAGCATAGGTATTGTAACGAGAAAAATAGCACGGACAGTATAAGAATTACACTTTTGGTGAGTAAATTAGCTCCTCTTTTCAAGGTAGTGGTAAGACTTTTTAATTATTTATACCGGAAACAGTGATAAACATGGCTCTGTCTTTAGAGATGTAATGCGTTTTGTTAGCCGGGACTTGTATAAAAGCAGGATAGGGTAATTTGGAAAAGAAAAATATCATTATTCTGGGGGGGGCATTTTCTAACAAAGGTGCGCAGGCAATGACGTTTACAGTCGTTGACCAAATCAAGCGAAGGTTTCCTGATCAGGATATTTATTTGTTTTCCACGGAGGACTTTGAAAGAGCGGATGTGGTAAATAGACTATACAAGTTTAACTTTATGCCCTGGACACCCCGAGGCAGAGTCAAACTGCTGCTGGGACCTTTTGTAAAAGATTGCGGCAGGCATGCGCTCAGGCATAAGGAAATTAAAGATATTTTAAATAGAACCTTATTTATTATTAATATAAGTGGTTATGCGCTTTCGTCACAATGGGGATTTTCATCTTCGCTTGGTTATTTAATAAATATTATGATTGCCAAAAAATATTCAATCCCATTCTATATTCTCCCACAAACGTTTGGCCCCTTTGATTATCCATTGATACAGAAGCTTATTTTGTTTCCACTCTTGAAAATATGTTTGAATTATCCGAGGAAGATATTCATGCGGGAGACGGAAGCACTTAGATATGCTCAGAAGTTCACAAGGTCTAACGTAGAGCGACATCATGATATAGTTCTGCAAAAAACTGAATATAATTTATCAAACATTTATTCAAAAGAGATATCATTTAAACATTTCACAATCGTTCCCAATTCGGTTTGTATAATCCCCAATGCGAGAGTGTTTGATATAACGGAGCCGACACTTCTTTACGCCGCATATCAGTCAATGGTACGCATTTTGATTGATAGTGGAATAACTATTTATATATTGAGACACTCGGAGGAAGACCTGAAAATATGCAGAAGTATCAAGAGTTTTTTTCAGAATGATACACGGGTACAATTGATAGAGGATGATCTTAACGCGATTGAGTTGGAAAATACCCTTGGACGTTTTGACTTTGTTGTTGCTTCACGTTATCACTCTATAATTCATTCGTACAAAAAAGGAGTTCCTGCTATAGTTCTGGGTTGGGCTCAGAAATACTCCGAATTGGTCAGAGAATTTGACCAGGCGGAATATTATTTCGATTGCAGAAATAAGATAGATATTGATGACCTTAATGCCAAATTGAGTAAGATGGTCGAAAAGTGGGCTCATGAAAAAGATAAGATTGTGCGTAAAACCAACTCAATTTCTGAGATAAACGTTTTTGATATGTTGAAAAGTGATTTGACCGGATTTCGTAAAGATACTGTCCCGGGCAATCCTTAGGCCGACATCGGAGGATCGAAGTGTGATGGTTCCTATCATGGTAACCCAAAATAATCCTTTGTATGTTAATGATGTCATTGACCACTACACATGGCAAATTACAGACCGGGTCATGGCGGGTTACTGATCTGTTTTATTTGACATGATGGTTTCCAGGGAAGAAAAAATTTTGAGTGTGTCTTTGAGAAGAGAAATAATCATGATGATTGCCAGGTTCGAGCAAATGACGACAACTGTAACAGGATTTGTCAATTAGTGATAAGGGGGTCACAACGTGCTTAACAAGACAGTGTTAATTCATCAACTGGGAAGGATTCCTTTTATAGGGTCCGTTTTACGCTGGTTTGCCCGCCTATATACGGAAGGCTCGGTCGTCACCATAAAGAATGGCCATCTGGCCGGATATAAGTGGAAGCGCAGCCATAAATATCTCACCAGTTACTGGTTGGGTACATTTGAATTGCCAATTCAGAACTGCTTGGCTCGGGAACTCAGGCCAGAAGATGTATTTTATGATATAGGTGCCAACGCTGGCTTCTTTTCGCTCCTTGGCAGCAAATGCGTGGGCGACAAAGGACATGTCTTTGCCTTCGAGCCCCTGCCGGAGAATATCGAAATGATCCAAAACCAGTTTGAACTGAACCATGTTACAAACTGCACCTTAATAAAGGCTGCTGTTTCAGACCGTGTTGGGGAAACTGAATTTTGTGAAGGACCGGACACCTCTACGGCGCACATAGGAAGCCGGGGAAAAGAACAGACTGGTGTTTACGTTGTTAAAACCATTACGCTTGATTACTTCATAAAGGCTGAGCATCCACCGGATTTCATCAAGATGGACATCGAGGGTGCTGAAATTCTTGCCTTACAAGGTGCCCGTGAGTTGCTGAATAAGCCGAATTCACCCAAGTTTCTAATTGAGATTCATGGACAAGGTAATGCAAAAGAGGTGCGTGAAATTTTTGAAAAAGAAGGCTACTTTTTTTATACTCCCGATCTGAAAGAAATTGATTCAGATTGTATGCCGCGACATGTACTCGCATTGCCTAAGAAAACTATGAAGTAGCGATGAAAAATTTGGGCTCTCTCTTAAGAATGCCGAAAGATGATCACGACATCCTCTTTGGTCAGGATTAACCTTGTTTACTGATCGTGCAAGAAAATGGTAAAACGATATGATAAGTTTCATAATGCCGGCTCGAAATGTTTCTTCATATGTGAGTGAGTCTATAAACGAGCTTTTAAAGGCAAAATATGAAGATTGGGAGCTGATTATTATTGAAGACCACTCTACAGATGACACCTTAAGCATATTGAGGGAAATAGAGAAAAGAGATTGTCGCATAAGGGTGTTCGAAAACGATGGCGTCGGAAAAGTTGTCGGATTAAACTACGGTTATACCTTCAGTTCGGGAGAATTCATAAAGTGTATCGACGCTGATGATGTACTCGATACAAGGTTTTTTGATCACGTCGATATAATGAATAACTATGATGCCATTTGTCACAATGGTCATGTGACAACGAGCAAACTAAGAATTATCGGGAATTATTCTGTGGACAAATCCGTTCTGATTGAGGACTATTTATATTGTCTCAAATATCTAAAAGGTTTGCCGAGGTGGACGTGGTCGTTTACAAGAAGTATCGGCGATAGAATATTCCCTATCCCGGAAAATCTCCCTTTTGAGGATGTTTGGTTTACTCTGATGATAAAAAAACACGCCAAAAAGATGTATTATATAAATGATGAATTATACTATTACCGCCAACATGATAATCAGGTATTTGGGGGGATTTTAAATTTTAGCAGTGAAGTAGTTTCATTTAGAGCCAAAAGAATGTTGAAGTTGATCGATGTGATAGTAAACGAACAAATAGAACTATTGGTTCCAGAAACAAATGACGCAGGTTTTTTTGATGGGATGAGGCATTTCTATGAATTGTTGGCCCGACAGACAGTAAATTTCATCGACATCTTTAAATCTGAGATGCCTTTGGAGTTCCGGCTTAAGCTGATTATATATAAAAAGTTAAGTTTTCTTGCTCCACTAATGATAAGATTAAAGTGGTTCCTTGACAAGAAGAGAAAAGCAGTAACTAAACCCTTAAAAAAACAACATTGTCAATAGCGAATCCTGTTTTAAAGCCCGTGTGGAAAGTGATGTTAAATGAGTTGCAAAATTAGTGATTTCCACATTATAGTTTAGTGCTGGTTAGTCGTTGAAAATGCAAAAAGCGAAGAAGAATATAGCTCCGCCTTGTGATTGCTGTGGTGGTTTGAAATGGGAGTATAGATTTAGTGAGAATGGATTTGATTTGGGATGTTGTGCTGATTGTGGTTTACATTATCTATCTGAGTCGTCTCAGCAAAAAAGCCGTTCGGCGAAGATAAAAGGATGCGATTCTGCTAATAATCGAAAAAGTACACATCTTAAGACTTGTAAAGAAGCGGAACTTAGCCGCAGACAAAAATTCCGATTCTTTTGTGAGTTAGTCAGGAAATCAGCACCACCGGGTAAATGGCTTGATATAGGTTGCGGCACGGGCGCCCTGATAGAAGCCGCAATGGAACTTGGTATCGAGATCGAAGGTGTCGAACCGATATCAGACCGCAGGGAATTAGCTGGTATGTTAACGGGAGCAAAAATACACGATCGTCAAATAGAACAGTTGAACCTCCCATCGGCTTTTTTTGCTGCAGTCACTTTAACAGATGTCTTCTCGCACCTTTTAAGTCCAGCCATCACCCTTTCATGTATTCATCGCATTCTTCAGCCCGGCGGTATCCTTTTAATTCACACAAGTGAAATAGGCGCTGGTGTTCTCAAACACCATAATTACTCGTGGGATCTTGGTGATCATCGGTACTATCTTGGTGAACATACTATTGAGCGATATGCGGATAATATTGGTTTTGAAGTTATCTATCGTGAGAAGAAATGGGCTCCCGAGCTGCTTTACTCGCGTGAAAATCTTTTGACGACAGGGCGGTCGACATTGCGGAATGTTATAAAGAAGGCCTGTGTTTATACACCGGGAGTGTTAAAAATCCTTAGATGGTATATGTTAAAAATACATAATAGGAATAATCCGCATTATGTGTCAACACTATTGCTGAAGAAGAAGGCGAGAAAATAAGCTGAAAGGGCCGGGTTTTCTTTAATTGTTTAGAATCTTTGTTACAGGTAGGCCGTAAAAGTTACAACTATGGGATATCATAACAATAACTATCCCGTTCAGATTTAAATTGAAACTTGTCCTATAGATGGTATTACTTAGCTGCTCCATCAATGGTCGAGTTAAAATGTTATTTGTATAGGATATGGTGAAGGCGTTGGTTCAAAAATGCTCTGTTTGTGTTGTATTTTCTATACTTCTTATAGCTACATATCCCATAAATTATTCTCTTTTTTTAAGTCTTAGACCAGTAGATATTGTTCTTATATTATTTGCCATATGGGGCGTGTTGAATAATGATATCAAGTTACAATCCTTTTCCCTTTTAATAGGTATCTTCTATATCTTGTATTTACTGAGTGTTGTATACGGGGTGTTATGTATAGGTATAGTTAATCCTCAGAATTTTGCTTTTATCTACAAATACAGCGTTTTGTTTATATGTGTATGGCTGTTCCTGTCTTCGGATTTAAACGAATGGCAAGTTAAGTTTTTGCTGAAGATTCTATTTTTTTCGTTCATTGCTTTAATTGTGTATGAATTTGTAAGTCTGTATAGATTTAAAATTCTATTTCCCGAATTAGCCAATAGATTTAGACCAAACTTTCCATTCACTAAGCCTTTCTATAAGGGAGGCTATTTAGGGGATGCTCATTTACTGGCGGCTTATATTTCTACAGGATTATTGGCAATAATCTTTTGTAGGCGATACAATCTATTGAAAATTGGATTGCCTTTATATTGTATCCTTATAACAATTGTTTTTATAGCAATATTATTGACTGGCTCAAGAAATGGAATTGTGACATTTTTTGTGACTATGATTCTATTTTACCTGTATTTGGTTTGCAAAAGGCGTCCAAGTCTTAGAAATCTGACGCGAATAAAGAAAACCACTCTCTACTCTGCGTTTATTATCTTCATAAGTGGAGCTGTTATTATAGCTTTATATATGAGCTATAGTGGCGAAAATGACTTTGTAACTCGATTATTGAGAAGAACGTTCTATTTCAGCCTTACTGAAGATCAGAGTCTTATGGGGCGGATTCGCAAGTTTAGCATAGCTTTGGATCTTGTTTTTAATGGCCCTATACTTATCGGCGTGGGTTTACAAAGTTCACCCATGTCTTTTTTCGATGGCGCAATAAGTTCCATCTTGGTCAGTAGTGGTTTAATGGGTCTTATTATTTTTATTTCCATAATTGTTGTGTTCTTTTTAAATTTATACAAAAAGGCCGTACAAAATAGAAGACAAGAAGAGTTTCTTATATTGCTATTTGTTTCTTTGAACTATATATTGGCAAATCTTATAACCGAGTTTTTTTTAGTCTCGAGAAGTGTTATACCCTTTTCTATTTTTCTTGGATTAGTTGCAAGTCTTGTTCAGATACCCAAAGGTTTAGTGGCCGATATGGCAGAGAAGCATGAGTGTTTCGATAATAACAGTTTGTTTGAATAGTGCAGGAACTATTGAAAACACGATAAACAGCGTACTGAGTCAGAACTACAAGGATATTGAATATATTGTTGTTGACGGTGGCTCTACGGATGGTACACTTGATATTATTAACAGCTATAGAAACGAAATAGCCAAAGTTATTTCCGAACCGGACAACGGTATTTATGAAGCGATGAATAAGGGGATCAAGTCGTCAACCGGGGATATAATAGCTACCTTAAACAGCGATGACGTGTATACAGACCATACTGTCGTTAGCCGGATTATAGAATTTATGAAAAGTAATAGTCTGGATGCTGCTTATGGGGATCTGGTATATGTGGACCGTAATCGTGCTGACGATGTCACGCGTTTCTGGAAGGCGGGGAAATACAAAAAAGGGGCCTTTCGTTATGGTTGGATTTTGCCCCATCCAACCTTTTTTTGCCGGAAAGAAATCTTTGAAAGATTTGGTTACTTCAATGACGAACTACAGGTCGCAGCGGACTTCGAATTGATGTTGCGTTTTATTGAAAAACATAATATAAAAGTCGGTTATTTACCAAAAGTTATTGTAAAGATGCGCAAGGGCGGCAAGGCAAATGTAGTTAGAGGCATCATTCGCGGCAACTTGGAGATTATGAGATCTTTTCGACTAAATGATGTACGTTTATCTCCGTGGTTTTTTTTCTACAGGCCAATAACGAAAATACTGCAACTTTTTGCAAGACCAGGTCAGATCAAATTATGAAGACATGGATCGAAGAAAATCTGGACGTTCACCATGATAATACAGCTCATTCTGTTTCTGATTAACATAATTTTAATTAATGTTGCGTTTCTTCTGTCCTTTATATTTAGGTATGGCCTGCCTTTTCCCGAATACAACTTCGCCCCTTTTAAAAACAGCTTTTTGTTTCTGACGGTGATTTATATATCATCTTTATCCTTCTTCAGAGTTTATAAAAGAAGGTTCACATCCTCATGGGACTTATTCAAGAGAATCTTTTTGGGTCTTTCTGTTGGGACTTTGCTGAGCATAGCTTTTGTTTATACTTTCAGGGCCAGATGGGGTGCTTTTCCGACAAGCATTTTCATCCTGTCCTTTTTTATGAACCTTATTCTGATTTTTAAGATTAACCAGTATATCTTAAAAGCTACGAAAAAGGTTCGAAAGAATGCCGTGATAATTGGAGAAGGAGAAGTAGTTGACATCATAGGGAAGAGAGCCGTTGTTAAAAGAATAAAAGTCGATGAGATTGAGCAACTGGTTAAGGGATCTGATATCGACGAAATTGTTATTTGCGAGAGGATTCAAAGAGAGAAGGACTTAAATCTTTTGATTTTTCTTATAAAAAAATTAAAGTGTGAGGTTGTTTTCAGTCCTTCTGTTTATGTGAAACTTCTGCCCGAGAGGATTAACGGCGAGAATTCGCTGCATTTTCTTAATACCTTTATCGGCAGGAAACGGGATATTGAGGAATTTTTCATAAGAAGCCTTGATATATTGGGAAGTCTGGTAATTTTATTCATCTCTGCCCCCATATCTGTTTTGAGTGCCTTATTGATTAAATGTACTTCTTCGGGGCCGGTTTTATATAAACAGGAGAGGGTAGGTAAGGATGGTAAGGTTTTCACATTATACAAGTTTAGGACGATGGTAAGGGATGCAGAGGAAAAAGTTGGGCCAATCCTGGCAAGTCGGGATGATCCACGTATTACAAAGATAGGAAAGCTTCTACGAACGACACGGCTGGATGAACTGCCACAGTTATTTAACGTTTTGCGAGGTGATATGAGCTTAGTTGGCCCTCGGCCGGAACGGCCGCATTTTGTCAAACTTCACAAGTCTTTGCGAGAATTGAGATTGACAGTAAGGCCGGGAATAACGGGTTTGGCACAAATTAGAAGCTTTTATGATTTAAAGCCCAAACACAAAATAAAATATGATTATTTGTACATACAACAAAGATCTTTGTTGCTTAATTTATATACCCTCGTAAAGACAATACCGGTTATTTTTTCAAGGAAAGGGTGGTGAATCCCTCTTAGTTTCATATGTTCTTGTAACAATGTTTGAGTAACTCTGTTACCAAGACATACAGCCTCTTTGGTTCTGCGAAGTCTGCATCTATAGGCCACCGGGCACATATCATTAGCCAATCTCAGACCTTTAGTATAACGTTTTTCAGTCTCAAATTTCTCTTTTCCCAAAACAACGTTAGCGGTCGAACTTGGTCGGCTGTTAGGAGGGGGTTATATTAAGTATCAGAGGTTTTATTTTAATAAGATTCAAGGGAAATTTTCTGAACAGTTAATGTTGCTATGGAAATTTATTGCATGTTGGAAAGTTGTAGATTATTTTTTTGTTGTTCATTAGTAATATCAGATAACAAGCTGTGTTTTAAATCATCAGGGATGATATATGATGGCATCCAAATTTGAAACCAAGGGCAGGGGATATAAAAGAGATGTAATCAACCTGGCTATTCTTGTTTTTGTCGCGTCTTCGCTTGGTGCTTACTTAATTGCCACGACTGTTCTGATTGCCAGGGATGGTGTTTTTTACATCGAGCGAGCTCAAAAGCTTTCAAGTGATCCGATCGGCATTATAGAAGCACATCCTCCAGGATACGAATTTCTTATTTTCGCAGCCCATAAGTTTGTTTCTTTGTTTATTGACAGCTCTTCAGTTTGTACTTGGATATACTCTGCCCAGAGCGTGAACCTGCTGTGTAGAGTACTTGCTTTGGTTCCATTGTATTTTATCGGAAAACTTTTGGTTGGTTCTCGCAGCAGTTTTTTGGCCCTTGTGGTTTTGATTTTTCTGCCTTATCCGGCAGAATATGGAAGTGATGTGTTGAGAGACTGGCCGCACACTTTATTTTTGGCGACGGGTTTACTTTTTTTACTTCGGGGCGCAAAGCAAGGCAAATTGTGGATGTTTGGAGTAGTTGGTCTGGTTGCGGGTTTTGGGCATATTATACGACCGGAATGCGCACAATTGGTGTTATACGGTGTGTTGTGGTTGCTGGTTGGTTTGTTTCTTCAAAAGCGCGATATGAACAGGTTAAAACTTATTTGTGCATTGTTCGTTCTGCTGGTTGGTTTTGCTATCCCAACAGCACCATATATAGAAGTAAGAGGGAAAAGCCTGCCAGGAAAATTAAAGGCACTCATCGTTTCCTCCTGCTGCTTACAGAAGGAGAAGGTTCAGGAATCCAACAATGAGTACATGAATAATGTGTATGCGGCAGAAAGTTCATCCGCCAACGTTGCGAATGCGATTGGCAGGCTTATCAGAGAAATCAGTAATAATCTAATGCACTTTTTTGTTCCGGCATGGTTGTTCGGCATCCATTCGCGATTTCGCAGAAAGTCGGTTTCAACAAATTTAGAAAGGTATTTTGTAATTGCCTTTGTTGTGTTTAATGTTATTACAATGATTCTACTATATTCTGGGTGGGGGTATATAAGCAGAAGGCATAGTATGCCGCTTATTGTTTTTACTATTTTTTATGTTCCTGTCGGATTTCAAGTATTGGCCGATTGGTTTGTAGTCGGATTTTCCAAGGGCCAACAGCAAAACAATCGAAAGTCACAGTTGTGTTTTTTCATCTTGGTTATAACCGGCTTGACTATATGTACCCCCAAGTTATTGCGGCCGATTCGCGCCGATAAAAAAGCTTATAGAACTGCTGCCCAATGGCTTAAAGAAAACACGCAAAAAAATGATCTTATCGCCGTATCCGACAATCGTATAAGTTTTTACGCGGAAAGAAAAGGATTGGAATATGAACGAAACATCCCCATTGGGGCCCAATATGCGGTGGCGTTTGTGAAGGACGAAGATGAAAAGTATGATGCCAATAAAGATGTAAGAAAAGAACTATCATTATGGATAGATCAACATAAAAAGACAAAGAAAATTGTGATCTATAAAGTTTTTTAAACTACAACTTCAGACATATTCTAAAATGTTTTAAGTGATTTCAAAACAACATAGATAGAAGTCCGCATTGCCCATCTGTTTTAAGACACAACAATTGTAATCCAATACTCGTAATAATTTGCTTTAATGCCATTAGAAAGTAGCAATTATGAAAATGTTTTTTATTGATCCGCCTTTCCAGAGATTTATGGGATTCTATCGTTTCTATTACCCGCTCGGTCTGGCAACAATGTCTTCGGTTCTTCATCAAAAAGGGCATATAGTAAAAATATTTCATGCCGAGCCTTCTCCCAATACTGATACATTGTCATGGGGTAGAGTCTCATTATCTGCTTAATATGGAATCAACTGAATTTGAACGCGAAATGGAAGATATCAAAAATTTCGTTGAAGAGCACAATCGTAAAAGGAGCCTTGAGATTGGGATTAGAGATGCTCGCTTATTATAATACATTGCATGATAGGGCTTGGATTAGGGGTCCAAAAATTATTGTCGCCAACTTGTAAATTACCCAGTGTAGAATTAAGTCGATTAGCAATATTAAAATATATATGATTGCTTCACAAAGTAGATTTATGAAACAGACGCATCTTTTTGTAAAAAAACACTTCAAGTCAAATTATGAGCATTACTTAAGCACATGGCGAGCTATAACTTAAGTTAATCAAGGTGCTCTACCTTCCTCAACGGCATCAGTATAGTCAATACGGTTCTTTCTTTTCTAAAGAAAGTAGGTTGATTTAGCAGCAAAGAATTCCGTTGCTTGTGCAAATAACCGGGATTTGTCGATCTATGCAAATTCTGGTTTGTCGGCTTGATGTATTATTCTGGTGATTTCCGCTGGTGATTTGTAAGGATCATCTCGTCCTCTCTGGCTTCTAATTGTAGAAATAAGTGATCATAGATATAATTGGGGATTGAGAATGTTTTGGAATTCGTTCATCGAAAGGACGAAATGATGGTCAAAAAGTACTTTCCGGTTACTGTTTTTGCCTGTTTTCTAATCACAATTGCCTCTGGTCAATCCTCCGTCAGGGTGTGGGAAGAGTCCCTTATTCTTCCCACCTATAGACTGGAGCCTCCGGATCTCAATCCAATGTTTTATGAGCACGAGTCTTATCAGGGTGCAAAAAAGAAGATTTATCCTTACCCTTTCCAGGACAGGGTGACCAATATTCGGGAACAGAAGACTTACAGGGCCCTGTATCTTGAAAACGACTATATTAGGCTTTCAATCCTGCCTGAGCTTGGTGGCCGATTATTCTCGGCCGTCGATAAGACCAACAATTACGAGATTTTCTATCACCAACATGTCATTAAGCCGGCCTTGATAGGAATGCTCGGGGCGTGGATATCGGGCGGCATTGAATGGTGTGTCTTTCACCACCACAGAAATACAACATATATGCCGGTCGATTATACCCTAGCGGAGAATTCCGACGGCAGTAAGACCATTTGGTTTGGTGAATTGGAACGTCGACATCGGATGAAATGGATAATCGGCGTTACACTCTATCCGGATAAATCCTATATAGAAGTGACAGTCAAGATTTTCAATCGCACTGCCTTTCCACATTCGATTCTTTATTGGGCAAACGTCGCCGTCCATGCAAATGATGATTATCAGGTCATTTTTCCGCCGAGTGTGCAGGTTGCAACGTATCACTCGAAGAATGATTTTAGTCACTGGCCTGTTTCAAACGAAGTATACCGTAGCGTTGACTATAAAGGCGTGGACCTGAGTTGGTGGAAAAACCATCCCGAACCTGTTTCTTTCTTTGCGTGGGACCTTAAGGAGGATTTCTCCGGCGGTTATGACCATGGCAAACAGGCTGGTGTTGTCCACGTGGGAAATCACCATATTGTTTGCGGAGCGAAGTTGTGGGAGTGGAGTCCCGGGCCGCGTGGCCGAATGTGGGATAAAATTCTGAC
>Ga0209427_10004974_pt1 | contig 15281 bp, 14 predicted proteins | sample DeeMarSWOR136_30_FD_187465 | JGI IMG/M metagenome (GOLD analysis project Ga0209427, IMG submission 187465) | Marine sediment microbial communities from White Oak River estuary, North Carolina - WOR-1-36_30 (SPAdes) (version 2) | ecosystem: Environmental > Aquatic > Marine > Intertidal zone >...
AAAGTACCGAAAAAGATCGAGCTCGAAAGCGAGCTGGTGGACGCTTCGAACGTCAAGTTGTTTTATAATCCCAAAAGTTACTTTTAGAGACTTTTGAGCATTACTTTAAATAAGGAGGTTATCTCATGAAAATGCTTATCGGCGAGAGATGGGTGGATAAGGATGAGAAGATCGAAGTCCGCAACCCGTATAATGACGAGCTCCTCGACACGGTTCCTTCAGGAGACACTGCGGATGTGGAGGCTGCGTTTCAAGCTGCTGAGGAAGGCTATAGGATCAACCGCAGCCTTCCTGTCCATCAGCGCATATCCGTCCTCTATAAGGCTGCTGAGATCATCAGAAGCCGTGAGGAGGACTTTGCCAGGACCATAGCCAGCGAAGGGAGCAAGACCATCAAGGAGGCCAGAAAAGAGGTCAGCCGCTGCATCGATACCATCACCATTTCCGCCGAAGAAGCGCGAAGAGTTGTTGGGGAGACCATTCCCTTTGACAGCCGTCAGGGCTCAGAGAACAGAGTGGGCTACTACTACCGGTTTCCGATCGGCATCATCGTGGCCATAACCCCTTTCAACGACCCCTTGAACCTTGTAGCCCATAAAGTGGGGCCAGCCATCGCCGGGGGAAACTCTGTGGTTCTCAAGCCGGCCACGGTCACTCCCCTCTCAGCCTTAAAGTTAGGGGAGGCTCTGATCGAAGCCGGGCTGCCCTGGAAGATATTGAATATCGTCACCGGCCGCGCTTCAAAGATCGGCGATGCCCTGGTGACCGAGCCCCGGGCAAGGATGATATCCTTCACCGGCGGCACCGAGGCCGGCCTGGATATTACCAAGAAGGCCGGATTGAAGAAAATCGGCATGGAACTGGGTTCGAACTCGCCGGTGATCGTTATGGATGACGCTGACCTTCCGCAGGCCGTAGAGCTTTCTGTCTCCGGTGCCTTCTGGGCTGTCGGCCAGAACTGTATAGGGGTTCAGCGGATCTACATCCACCAGGACGTATATGACGAATTCGAGAAGATGTTCGTGGAAAGCACCAAGAAGATGAAAGTCGGCTTTCAGCTGGATGAAGATACGGATATGGGACCCATGATCACCGAAGAAGAAGCAGCAAGGGTCGAGGAGTGGGTCAAGGAAGCCGTTGAATCAGGAGGAGCTCTTCTGACAGGCGGGAAGAGAAAAGGGACTCTTTTTGAGCCGACTGTCTTCAAGGACATGCCGGACAGCGCCAAGCTGAATTGTGAAGAAGTCTTCGGCCCGGTGGTCAACCTCTACAAGGTCTCTTCCCTGGACGAAGCCCTGGAACTGGCCAACAGCGTGAAATACGGGCTTCATGGGGCCATTTTCACCCGGTCTCTGGAGAATGCATTCAAAGCCATCAGGGAGCTGGATGTTGGGGGAGTGATGGTCAACGACTCCACGGATTACCGCATCGATATGATGCCTTTTGGCGGCGTGAAGTGGAGCGGTCTCGGTCGGGAGGGGATCAAGTTCGCCCTTCTGGAGATGACAGAACCCAAGCTGGTCTGCTTCAATCTCCAAGGATGAGAGAGGGGAAGGTGAAGGTTCGAGCAATCAGGATTTTCTGCCTGGCCGCGCTGGCCTGCGCTTTTTTCCTGTGTTGCGGGGAGAAGGCTGAGCAAAGCTCGCGACCGGAGGTCACCGGGAAACTGAATATAGCGGTCATTCCCAAAGGAACGACCCATGAATTCTGGAAGGCCATCCATGCAGGCGCAGTCCAGGCTTCCAGAGAGCTGGGGGTGGAGGTCATCTGGAAAGGCCCTCAGAAGGAAGATGACCGGGCCCAGCAGATCATTGTTGTCGAGGACTTCATCAGCCGGGGAGTGGACGGCATCGTGCTTGCGCCTCTGGATGACCGCGCCCTCTGCCGGCCTGTTCAGGACGCGGTCAGAGAAGGAATTCCCGTGGTGATCATTGATTCCGGGCTGCAGGGAGAGGATTACGTCAGCTTTGTCGCTACCGACAATTATAAAGGAGGGATCCTGGCTGCCCAGAGACTGGGAGAGATTGTCGGAGGCAAGGGGAATATCTTTCTTATCCGCTATCAGGAAGGCTCGGCCAGCACAACCAAACGGGAGAGCGGTTTTCTGGACACCATCACCTCCGATTTCCCGAACATTTCCCTTCTCGTTCACGACCAGCATGCCGGGGCCACTACCGAAACAGCCTATCAGCTTGCGGAAAACCTTCTCGGCCGTTTTCCGGAAGTCGACGGCATCTTCTGTCCCAATGAATCGAGCACCTTTGGCACCCTCCGGGCTCTCCAGGAATCTGGGCTGGCCGGCAAGGTCAAGTTCGTCGGTTTTGACAGCAGCCCGAAGCTGGTTCAGGCCCTGAGCGAGGGGCAGATCCACGGTCTTGTCCTCCAGAATCCGATGAAAATGGGATACCTGGGGGTTAAACAGATGGTCAGTCATTTGAAAGGAGAGAAGATCGAAAGCCGGGTGGACACAGGAGTCTATCTGGCCACACGAGAAAACATGGACAAACCGGAGATAAAGGCCTTACTCTGGCCGGATTTCTCCCGGTATCTGGATTGATGCCTCAGAATCAGTCTTCGCCTGTCGTCCTGGAGATGAAAGGCATCACCAAGAATTTCGGGGCGACGTGTGCCGTGGATGATGTCGATTTAAATCTCAAGAGGGGAGAAGTCCATGCTTTGATCGGAGAGAATGGGGCGGGCAAGAGCACCCTGGTCAAGATTTTGAGCGGGGCGCTCAAGCCCGATAAAGGCAGCATGCTCCTGGAAGAACTTAGGTATGCGCCATCCAGCCCCTTAGAGGGGCGGAGAAGAGGCGTGTCCATGATCTACCAGGAGCTCAACCTCGCCCCTCATCTCACCGTGGAAGAAAATATCATGCTGGGCAGAGAGTCCCATTCCTGGGGCTTTGTCCGGAGGAAGGAAATGAAGGAAAAGGTCCGGGAGGCTCTGGATTCTATCCATCATCCGGAGATCTCCCTGGATATCCCGGTGAGAAAGCTGAGCATCAGCGCCAGGCAGGTCGTTGAGATAGCCAGGGCTCTTCTGGGTAAAGCCACGGTTTTGATCATGGATGAGCCGACAAGCTCCCTTTCCCGGGAGGACAGCAGGCTTCTTTTCGGAATAATAAAAGAACTCAAGACCCAGGGAGTGAGCATTATTTATATCAGCCATTTTCTGGAAGAGGTCCAGGAGGTCGCCGATACCTACACTGTCCTGCGGGATGGGAAGAAAGTCAGCTCAGGAGGGATGAAGGATGTTTCTCTTGAGGAGCTCATCCAGATGATGGTCGGACAGAAAGTCGATGAGATGTTTCCGCGTGTCGGCCATGAACAGGGTAAGGTCTTGGTCTCTCTGGATAAGCTCAAGGGAAAAAAAATGCAGGAAGAAGTGAAGCTCAGCCTGCACCGCGGAGAGATCCTGGGGATAGCCGGTCTGATAGGGGCAGGGAGGACGGAACTGATGAGGACCGTATTCGGCCTGGACGCAGTAGAAAGCGGCTCGATCAAGGTCGCCTATGTCACCACCTCAGCAGGTTCTCCCTGGCAGAGGATTCGGCAGGGTATGGGATATTTGAGTGAGGACAGACAGGGTGAAGGACTGGCTTTATCACGCTCTCTGGCTGATAATCTGACTCTCAGCCATTTCTATCCCTACAGTCATTTCGGATTTATCAACTTGAAAAAGAGGAGAGAGGCTGTTTCGGGATGGATACAGAAGATGATGATCAAGGCCCAGAACCCGGATCAACCGGCTTTGAGTCTGTCCGGCGGGAACCAGCAGAAGGTGGCTCTGGCCCGGCTTCTTCACCAGGAAGCCGATGTCCTGCTCCTGGATGAACCGACCCGGGGGATCGATGTGGTCAGTAAATCCCAGATTTACGAGTGGATAGGCCAGCTGGCTTCCCTGGATAAAGCGATACTGTTCGTCAGCTCTTATTTTCCCGAGCTTCTGGGTATCTGTGACAGGATTGCCGTATTCCACCGTGGGCGGCTGGTCGATATCCGGGCGTATTCCGAGTGGGATTCGCAGAGTATGATGGCCGCAGCCACCACCGGAAAGGCAGCTTAAAAAAGATGAAAAAGGAAAATGTCCAGTTCGCCCTGACGAAGGGAAAAACCCGCTTCCAGTATATCATCAGCTGGCTGGCTCCTTTCTTTGGGCTTTTGCTGGTCCTGGTCATATTTTCTTTGATGCCGGAGGTTCAGGACAGGTTCCTTCGAGTCTCGAACTTCAAGAGCGTTGCCACTCAATCGGTGATCGTTGCTCTGGGAGCTCTGGGGATGACCCTGATCATCATCAGCGGGGGCATCGATCTCTCCGCAGCCTCGAACATAGCCCTGTCCAGCGTCATCGTGGCCTTCGCCATAAATGCCGGAGTTCCGCCCGTCCTGGCTGTGCTCTGCGGGATATTGACCGGAGGCCTGGTGGGATTTGTCAACGGCAGCCTTATCACTTCCTTGAGGCTGGTTCCTTTCATCGTCACTCTGGGGATGCTGGGCATAGCCAGAGGCATTGCCAAGTGGATCGCCGGCAATCAGAAGATCGATGCTCCCCTGACCTGGGTCAACGATCTCATGGCCAGGAATCCCCGGCCCTCCTGGCTCTTGATGGCACCCGGAGTCTGGCTGATGATCATTCTGGCGGTGGTGATGGCTGTTATCCTCCGCTACACCGTTTTCGGAAGACACATCTTTGCCATCGGCTCGAACGAAGCCACGGCCCGACTCTGCGGTATTCGGACGAGCCGGACGAAGATCATCATCTATTCCATTGCCGGGCTTTTCTGCGGGCTCAGCGGTGCGATGCAGTTTTCGAGGCTAACGGTCGGTGACCCTACCGTGGCCATCGGCCTGGAACTGGACATCATCGCGGCTGTGGTCATCGGCGGAGGCAGCCTGAGCGGCGGGGAGGGTAGCATTCTCGGCTCCATGATCGGAGTCTTTATCATGTCCTTCCTCAGGAATGGGAGCACGATGATGGGCTGGCCCAACTACATCCAGGAGATCATCATCGGAGCGATCATCGTTGTGGCCGTCGCCCTGGACCAGTTCCGCCACCGACGCGAATAAAGGCGATCGCTAAAGGGAGTTGAGGGCCTGCTCCAGGTCAGCTATGACATCATCCGGGTTTTCAGCCCCCACACAGAGCCGTATCATCTGCGGGGGGACATCAGCGCTGGCCCTGGCCTCTTCACCTTGCTGCAGGTGAGTGGAGATGGCCGGGATGGTGGCGATGCTCTTGATGCGGCCCAGATCACCCGCCCTCATGATGAGCCTGAATCTATCGAAGACTTTCCGCGCCTTTTGGGGCGGCCCGTCAACTCGAAAACTGAGCAGATGCCCGTAGCGGTTGATCTCATTGCCTTTTCCGTCATCAGAGTCGACAATCCTCATGTATTTCTTGGCCAGAGGATGATAGAGAAAGCTTTCCAGCCCGAGATAATCGACCTGGTAGACGCGGCGATGATGCTTGAGGAATTCCGCCACCTGTTCTGAATTCCGACTCAGCAGGTCCATCCTGGAGCGGAGCATCCGTAAGTCGTTCAAGGCGAAGAGAGCGTTCATCGGAGAAGAAGAAGGCCCGGTATCCCGGAAAGGGAGAAACTTGACGTACTCGGCGAAGCTTTCTTTAAAAAGGGGATTGTTGTTTTTTATCTTGGTGACGATGGGTTTTCGGCTGATCAGCGCTCCGCCCATGGCCAGTCCGCTGGCGGTTATGGATTTCGTCAGAGAATGGATGACAATGTCTGCGCCGTAGGCCAAGGGACGCATCAAGGCAGGAGTAGCGCAGGTGGAATCGATAATAAAGGGGATATCCCAGGAATGGGCGAGGTCGGCAAGGGCTTTGACATCGCAGAACGAAAGCTGCGGATTGCTGGGAGCTTCGGAAAAAACAAAGCGGGTGTTCTCGTCGATTTTCGATTCCCACTCCTCCATGTCTTCGGGGTGGTGAACCCAGCGCACTTCTATACCCCGCTCTTGCATTTTTCTCACCGAAAAATGCTGGAACGTGCCACCGTAGATTTGGATGGAGGAGACGAAGTTCATCTTCTCAGGCCCCTCCTTTTGCTTGATCAGAAAGCAATCTACAGCGAGCATCAGAGCAGACATTCCGGAAGCCGTTACCAGGCAGGAAGTGTCGCAATCAGTCTTATACCCTTCGAGCAAGGCCAGCACCCATTCCAGGTAATAGGTCGTCGGATTGGCGAATCGGGTGTAGCACCAGGTCGGGATCAGATAGGCGAGGGCGGCTTCCATCTCATCTGAGTCCCGATAGGCTTGAGCCGTGGAAAGGATAAGAGGCTCTATCACAGCCCCCTGATTCAAACCTATGGCTTCCTCCACGGTGTAGAGCCCGTGGACGGCTATTGTGTCAAATTTGAATTTTTTGATCCGTTCCAGGGATCTCTTTTTTTGGGCTAAGAGTTTCTCGGCTTCTTGGATGTACTTCTTCACACCCGGGCTGTACTTTTGGTCATCACTCATGATTCCTCCGCTCTCAAGAGAGAAGGGTCTATGCTTTTCTCTTTGGTTTGTATTTTTTGATAACAGAACTCAGTCTTTTGACTCCTTCGACGATTTCCTCTTTGGTGGGAAAGGAGAAATTGATCCTCATCGAGTTGAATTTTTTGCGCCCTTCCGGATAAAACACTTCTCCGGGGACGAAAGCCACTTTCTCCTCGACGGCCAGGTAGAAAAGATCGAGTGTGTTTATCTCCTCAGGCACTGTTATCCAGAGGAACAGCCCGCCTTCGGGCTTTGTCCACCTGACCCCCATATCTTGAGGAAAATTCTTTTCCATAGCCTCGAGGAAGAAATCCAATTTCTCGGAGTAATATTTTCTTGCTTTCCTGAAATGTACATCCAGGTCATACTCCTCAAGGAAGGTTCTGCAGATATCCTGGTTCAGTTTGGGAGTGTTGAGGATATTGGCTCCCTTTATGAAGGAGAACTTTTGAATGACTTCAGGAGGACCGATGTTGAACCCGACTCGGATTCCGGGGCAGAGGATTTTGGAAAAGGTGTAGAGACCGATCACATGGCCTTGATTCTTATCCAATGAATAGATGGAAGGAAGGTGCTCGCCACTGTATCTCAGCTCACGATAGGGGCTGTCTTCGACCACAGGGATTCCAAACTTTTTGCCCAATTCGAGCAGAGCGAGTCTTTTCTCGAGGCTTGTGGTTATTCCGGAGGGATTCTGAAAGTCTGGCACCACATAAATGAACTTTGGCTTTTTTCCCTTTGTGTTCAGGCAGTCTTCGATCTCTTCTTCCAATCCTTTCACATCTGTCCCGTCGTCTTCGATGTCTTTAGCGGCATATTGAGCGTCCTCCAGCTCAAAGGCAGCCAGGGCTCCTCCGAATGTGGGCAGGTCTATGGCGATGACGTCTTGAGGATCGAGGAAAAGCCTTCCTACCAGGTCCAGGCCGTGCTGTCCGGAGGTGGTGATCATGATGTTTTCGGGTTCGATGTGGATATTGTCCTTCCGGAGATAGTTTATGACAGCTTCCATCAAACTCCCCTCTCCGGGGATGGGGGTGTACTGAAGCACATGCTTCCAATCCTCTTGGAGCGAATTTTCTGTGGCTTTTTTCACTATATCCAGAGGGAAGACATCGCTGCTGGGCAGTCCCCCGGCAAAGGATACAATACCGGGATCGCTCAGAAACTTGAGCATCTTTCCGATGGCGTAACCTTCGAAAGTCTTCATTATGGTCGCGTATAACGATTCCATTGCTGTCCTCTGTATGATTTATTGATATTCATTGAATTGGGGACTGTCCCCAATTCAATATGCTCTACGCTTTTTTAGCGGTGTAACGCTGAGGGTCCTCAAAGACGTCTATGACCTGGACCCGGGTGAGAAAGGTGGCTGAATGCACCGTACCCTCAGGGATATAATACCAATCGCCTTTCCGGTATATCCGTGTCTCTTCCCCGATGGTGAGCTTCATCTCTCCGTCAACCATAAGACCCCATTGAGCGCAGTGGGAGTGGGGAGGAACGACGCCAACAGGCTCGATGTCAAAAAAGACAACCTGCCTGTTTTGGCTCTGAAGAAGCCATCCCCGCACGCCTTCAAGGGCGACATCGATCTCCGGGAGGTTCCGTATCATTTCTGGATAAGGAGTGCCTTCCCAGCCATGGCTTTGATCGTTCATTGGTATTCTTCCTTTCGATTTACGATAAAAATCATGTATGAATATTGCTCAAATCATTTACCCCGGCAACTAGAAAACGGCTTTGATGTATCCCCCGTCCACCTGGAGAGCTATGCCGGTTATATAACCTGCCCCTTCAGAAGTGAGGAAAGCTACAGCCTGGGCCAATTCCTCCGGTGTTCCCAGCCTTCCCGCAGGAATCGCCTTTTCAATATTGCTGTAAAAATCATTGGCTGTGCCTTTTCCGCTTTCTTCAAAGGATCTGGCCAGCTCATCCACCCTTTCTGTCCTGGTATATCCAGGGCAGACCGAGTTCACGGTGATACCGAACAGAGCCAGCTGATTGGAAAGGGATTTGGAAAAGCCCAGGACTCCCGCCCTTGACATGTTGGAGAGGATCAGGTTGTCGATCGGCTGCTTGGCTGAAACCGAAGTCATGTTGATGATCCTTCCCCATCTCTGCTTCTTCATGAAAGGCATGACTTCATAGCAGAGGTTGATCGTGCTCAACAGGTTGAGCTCCAGTGCTTGATGATAATCAGCGACTGTAAATTTATCCGCCATGCCCGAGGGAGGTCCTCCTGCATTGCAGACCAGGATATGAATCGTCCCGAATTCGTCGATCGCCTTCTTAACCAGCTGGCTCACCTGGTCTTTGTCGGTGACATCAGCCTTGATGGCTTTCACCACTCCCCCAGTCGCAGCGGCGATTTCATCCCTGGCTAGGAGAAGTCTGCCTTCGTCTCTGGCACAGATTACGACCTTCGCACCTTCCTGCGAGAGACGCTGGGCAATGGCTTTTCCCAGCCCTCTGCTCGAGGCGGCCACGAGAGCCACTCTCTCCTTAATACCTAAGTCCATTTTTCATCTCCCGCTGAAAAAGTCAGGTTTCCGCTGTCCTTTTTTCTTGCCTCTATGGAGCATAAGTAAGTCATGTCGATTGTAAGCTCTGTAATAATTATAAAAAATGAAGACCCGGACCCATGTTCTAACCTCTGTAGGAAATCCTGGCGAACTTCGTCTCATGACCTCTTTTCATGATCTCTTTGGCGTCCTTGTCGCAGCGGATGCATTTGTGATAGATGACATCGCCGATCTTATCAGCCAGTTCGTTTCTTTCCTCGTCGGAGAGGAAATAGGCCTCCATGGTGTCATACGGCCGGGACTCCCCGTCGCTTTCGTATTTTATGGTTACATTCCTTCCCGCATCAAGGACTTTGTGGGCGCTTTCGGTCCAGTTGAAATCAGCCAGCCCCAGATCCGGGTTGATGCGGAGGTGGGCGGCCAGAAAGATCGGCAGGCCTGAGGCCTTAACCTCATCAAAACACTGGATGAAGGTTTCCGAAGTGGCAGCATTTCCGATGTTGATTTCATAGATGGGAGTCGTGCCATCGTCTCGGAGATATTCTTTAAAGATATTGAGCAGCATCCGGAGCTGGATGGCGTTTTGAGTGGAGAGAAGCATGGATATTTTGAAGGAGAGGTTGGGAATCTGTTGGGCGTAATAGCAGACGGCTACGATCGTTGACCAGCTCGGGTTGAGGAAGAAATTTGCGCCGGTGGCCAGGGCGGCCCGGGTGATCCCGTCAAGATAGACCAGATGATTATTGTTCCCGACCTCCACTCCGCCCAGGTTGCCGAAGGCTGTCCCCATATTCTTCAGGATGATCTGGCTTAATCCGTTTCCCAGATCCCTCCTCTCGAATTTCTCGCCGGTGATTTCCTCTATTCTGCTGAATCTTTCTTCGGGAAGAGGTGTCCCCAAAAGATTGGTTGTGCAGAATTTACTGGCTCCCAGGATGTTTTCAGCCATGGCGAGAGTCGCCAGCAGGTCACCGCTGTAGACGTAGTTTTCGGTCAAGCCCACGACCGATATCATCTCTGTCGGGAAAAGCACATCTCCGTTCTCTGCGATTCTTTTTATACAGTCAAAAGTAGGCCTGGCGCCTTGGAATCCAGAGACCTGGGTGGTGCAGATCCCTTCCTTGGTCACGGAAATCTGGTTCTGTTCAATGAAATCTTCGACCTTGGCGAAGCTCTGAACATGCTCCTCAGCCTTTTCCAGCATATCTCCGTATCCTTTTTCGGCCGCGATCCCTTTTCTCGTTTCGTAATTCCTGATCGATTCAATCTTTTCTGAAATCTCTTTTGGTCCTCCGTAGGAATCCAACAAGGCATCCATGGCCTTGAGGTCCTTATCGCTTAAAAGTTTAAAGTGCATTTCCCTCTCCTTATTGGATCTTTTTTCTCTTCATGAGATTTTGACCTAAGTCTTCTCTGTAAAATTCCTGCCTACTGTTCTTTCTATGATAAATTCAGTACGTGTTTTACCATTGTCATTGGGGGCAAGGCGCAGCAATCCCTTAGGGGAAAAAATGCAATTGTTTTTACGAGATTGCTTCGTTTCACTCGCAGTGACATGCTATTGTTGCATTTATATTGGTTACTTTGATAATTGCTGGTGAATGGCCAGCATATCGATGAGGATGGAGTACCCGGTCTCGATCTTGCCGGCTCCCGGCCCCTGGATCGTGACTTTGCCCAGCAGGTCCAGGTCAAAGCTGAGGGCATTATTCGCGCCCATGACGCTGGCCAGCGGATCAGAGAGCGGCAGCTTCTGGGGCGAGACGCTGGCCTTGATCCTTCCGCCTTCTTTCCTGGTGGAAGCGATAAGCTTATACCTGTAGCCTTCCTTCTTCGCTTCCAGGATTTTTTCTTTGGAGAGCGCGCTGATCCCTTCTCTTTCGGGATCAGAAGGACTGAGATTCCCGCCTAAAAGGACATTGGAGAGGATGACGATTTTGGCCAGGGCATCGTATCCTTCCACATCTGCTGTCGGGTCGGCTTCTGCATAGCCCAGGTCTTGAGCGAGCTTAAGGGCGTCTTCATAAGCCATATTCTCCTCTTCCATCTTGGTCAGGATGAAATTGGTGGTCCCATTGAGGATGCCTTTTATCTCTCTGATCGTGTTCCCGGCAAAACCGCTTTCGAAAAGGTTGAATACGGGTGTACCGCTCATGACTGTTCCTTCGATCCTGAAAAACAGGTTGTTATCCTCAGCCAGTTTTTTCAAGTCCTCATAAAAGAGGGCTGCTGGTCCCTTGTTGGAAGTGACCACATGTTTTCCTGTTTGGAGGGCCTTTTTGACATGGCTTGTGGCAGGCTCTGCTGTTTTGATGTCGGTGTAAGTCAATTCGGCGATGATGTCCGCACCACATTTTTCGATGATTTCCAGAGCGTCCAGCCGTTGAGCATCGTTGGGCTTCCCTGCTAGATAGTCGTCAATTTTCTTTCCTTGCTCTAAGAGCTGGAGCAGCCTTTCTATGGCAATCCCTTCGGGGATGATGAGCGATCCTTTCAGCAGGTCGCTGATGGCCACGACCTTGGCTTCAAAATCAAGCTTCTCTTTCAAATAATCCTTTTTTTTCAGGAGTATTTCCAGGAGGCCCTGCCCCACTGTGCCGCAGCCGACAATGCCTATTCTGTATTCCATTATTCAGTCCTCCTTGTCGCAGAATTCGGACTTCGATCTCTTTGAGACTTTATTTGAATGCGGGAATGTAGCATGGAACAGGCCATGTTCAACTTGGAGAATGCAATTTGATTAGAGAATATACCACATTAATCCGAGAAAGTAAAAATACAAGAAAAAAAGAGCAACAGGGGATATTTTCGAGATAGAGAAGAGTAGGGAAAGTCGCCTTTCCCTACTCTTGTATGGCTGATGAAATAATTGCTTGTTGTCTACTTGATCTGTCCTGATATCCACTCTGTGGTGACACTCTTGGGCCTCTCGATTGCCAGTCCAAGGGCTCTGCTCCAGATCAACTGGGAAAGAACCCCGATGGCACGGGAAGCGCCGAAGAAAACCGTGTAGAAGTCGTATTCTGTTACGCCGTAGTGGTAAAGCAGACATCCGGAGTGAGCGTCAACATTGGGCCACGGGTTCTTGGCTTTGCCTTGTTCCTCCAGGATGGGGGGAACCACATCGTAGAGAGCACTCACGACCTGAAAGATCTCATCATCAGGCATATGCTTCAGAGCGAATTCTCTCTGAGCGGTATACCTGGGGTCGGTCTTGCGGAGAACGGCGTGGCCGTATCCGGGAATGACCTGACCGGAATTCAGGGTTTCCCAGCAGAAGTCTTTCAGCTGTTCTTTGGTCGGAACTCCGCCCAGTTTTTCCATCACATCCATAACCCACCTGAGGACTTCCTGGTTGGCCAGTCCATGAAGCGGTCCAGCAAGGCCGTTCATCCCGGCTGAGAGGCAGTAGTAGGCATCGGAAAGGGCTGATCCGACGAGGTGAGTGGTGTGGGCTGAAACATTTCCACCCTCGTGGTCGCTGTGGATGACCAGGTAAAGCCGCATCAGTTCCTTGAAAGTCTCGTCTTCGACTCCTGTCATGTGGGCAAAGTTTCCACCCCAGTCGAGCTTCGGGTTGGCCGGAATGTGCTTATCCTTCTTGTAGCTTCGGCGGTAGATAAAAGATGCGAGGGCCGGGAGCTTGGCCAGAAGGTTCATCACATCCTCGTACATGGGATCCCAGTATTCCATCTTGCTCATCCCTTCTCTGTATTTCTGGGCAAAGAGGGAATCTTTCTGGAGGGTCAAGATGCCGAGTGAGAACTGAGTCATGGGATGGGTATCCTTGGGGATGGCTTTGAGGACATCGATGAGGTACTTGGGAAGAGCGCCGCGTTTCTGCCATTCTGCGGTGATCTGCTTGACATCGTCATCAGTGGGCAGGTCACCGGTGAGCAGGAGGTAGAATATTCCTTCCGGAATCGGCTCTTCACCGCCCGGAGCCTTGGGGAGCTTTTGCTGCAGCTCAGGAATGGTGAACCCGCGGAAACGGATTCCTTCCATGGGGTCAAGAGCCGATGTTTCCCAGACCATGCACTTGACACCGCGCATTCCTCCGTAAGCTTGAGCAATCGAGACATCGGAGATTTTGAAATCGCCATGTCCTTTGACGATTGAACCGACCTTTTCGCGCATTGGACCGAGCTTAGAAGCCAGTTTTTCCTTTAATGAAGCCATTGAGAAAACCTCCTTATGGGTTTAAGAAAAGTATTTCCCTTGAGAGAGAAATCAAAATATATCATTGTCATGAATCGCTGTCAATTTTTTTAAATAAAAGAAGCGATTTTTTTGAATAAAGCCGAGGGAATAAGTGTATTCCTGTATGGATTGTCTTTTGTGTTGACTTTTAGCCCTTTAAATAGTTTATTATTGAGGACGATGCTTTTTGATTTTCATTCGAGGAGAGAGATATGGGAATTGCACTGATCGTTGTCATCGCCATCGTGGCTTTTATGATCATCTTCGTTATCGGAGTTTACAATGGCCTGATTACCTTAAGGAATCGATGTGAAAATGCCTGGGCCCAGGTGGACGTCCAGCTGAGGCGAAGGTATGACCTCATCCCGAACCTTGTCGAGACGGTCAAAGGCTATGCCAAGCATGAGAGAGAGGTCTTTCAAAAGGTCACGGAGGCGCGGGCCAAGGCCATAGACGCCGGAACAGTCAAAGAACAGGGAGAGGCGGAGAATATGCTCACCGGCGCCTTGAAATCACTTTTTGCCGTTGTCGAGAATTATCCTGACCTCAAGGCCAACCAGAATTTTCTGATGCTTCAGGAGGAGCTGGCAGGGACAGAAGGGAAGATCGCCTATGCCCGGCAGTTCTACAACGATAACGTCATGAAGTTCAACCTCAAGCAGCAGGTTTTTCCCTCCAATATCATTGCCAGTACGTTTAACTTTAAAGAGAAAGAATATTTTGAGATCGAGGAGCCGGAAGCCAGAAGGCCTGTTGAGGTGAAGTTCTGACCTGACGGTTCTCCTGGCATGGATTCCTGAGTCCGAAATTCTCGTAACCCTGTTTTAATCTCAGATGTACGAGCAAATCGCCAGCAATAAAAGAAAATCCTTTTTCCTCATCCTGTTCTTTCTCTGCTTGATTTTTGGCTTGGCCTGGCTTTTCGGTCAGTTGACCGATTGGGGGCCCTATGGGTTGATCCTGGCTGGGGTCATCGCTGTGGCCATGACCTTTGGCAGCTATTACTCGAGCGATAAGATCGTCCTGGCCATAAGCCGGGCGAAGCCGGTGGAGAAGAAGGATTACCCTTATCTCTACAATGTCGTGGAGGGGTTGGCCATTGCCGCGGGATTGCCCAAGCCCCGCTGCTACATCATCGATGACACAGCTCCCAACGCTTTTGCCTCAGGCCGCAATCCGAAGAACTCGGTCATAGTGGTGACCAAAGGTCTGCTGGAAAAGCTGAACCGGGCAGAGTTGGAGGGTGTGATCGCCCATGAAATGGCGCACATCAAGAATTACGATATCCTGGTTCAGACGTTGGCCGTGGTCATGGTCGGAGTAGTCGCCCTGCTCAGCGACTGGATCCTCAGGAGCTTTCTCTGGGGAGGGGGAAGAAAGAGAAGCAGCAGCAAGAGCGGGGGAAACGTGGGCGCGATCATCGTCGTGGTGGGCTTGATCCTGGCCATATTTTCCCCGCTCATCGCCCGGCTCATCCGCTTGGCTGTCTCCCGGAAGAGGGAGTTTCTGGCCGACGCCAACGGCGCTTTCCTGACCCGCTACCCGCCTGGCCTGGCTTCCGCCCTGAAAAAGCTGGCCGCGGATAAGGAGCCTCTGGAAGCGGCCAACAAGGCCACCGCTCATCTCTATATCGTCAATCCCCTCAAGGATATAAAGGGCACGGTGAACAGGCTCTTCAGCACCCACCCGCCCATCGAGGAACGTGTGGCCGCCCTGGAGAAAATGTGAGGCAGCATTAGTCCGGCCTTGGTTTCTGATAAATGAATATCAAGGCAGGCGTCGAACGTCCCCAATAGCAGTTCCCCTCCAACCCAGCCAATATCCTCCCACGCTTCGCCATGGGCTTCGGATGGAGAGGAGCCGTCGCCGCACTTCCCCATTAGCTCGGATTTTTCCTTATCACGGAAATTTAAGATGCTTTTAAAACCTGTTGAAAAATGCGGGGATTTGATATTATAATTGTAACCCCTTGGCGGGGTCGTAGTTCAGTTTGGTTAGAACGCCGGCCTGTCACGCCGGAGGTCGCGAGTTCAAGTCTCGTCGGCCCCGCCAC
>Ga0209427_10004975_pt1 | contig 15277 bp, 17 predicted proteins | sample DeeMarSWOR136_30_FD_187465 | JGI IMG/M metagenome (GOLD analysis project Ga0209427, IMG submission 187465) | Marine sediment microbial communities from White Oak River estuary, North Carolina - WOR-1-36_30 (SPAdes) (version 2) | ecosystem: Environmental > Aquatic > Marine > Intertidal zone >...
TGAAGCTCCCCGGTCCCCGGGCGACAATAATGGCGCTGACCATCTCCAGCCTTGCTTTAGCCTGACCGAGCAGCTGGAACAGGCGGGGCAGCAGTTCGGTGGTATGGCTCTGCTGACAGTGCCAGCTGAGTTCGGCCAGCACCTGGGTGTCCTGAACGATGGCAATGCTGGCGGTGTCGGTTGAGGTGTCTAGGGCTAGTTGCATCAATTTTGCCTTCCCAGAGAGCGTTTTAGCCAGGCGAGCATATCCCGGTAGCGTTCGCCACCGGGTTTGAACTTGAGGCGGCGCTCGGTATCGGAAAGATAGTCGATTTCAATCAGCAGGTATTCGGCGGGCAGTTCACTGAACCCCTTCTCGGCCCATTCCACGACACAGACGCCCTTGCCGTAGAGGTATTCATCCAGCCCCAGCTCGGCAATCTCGGCGGTCTGGTCAAGACGATACAGGTCAATGTGATACAGCGGCAGTCTGCCGTAGAGCTCCCTGACGATAACAAAAGAGGGGCTGAGCACGTAGTCCTTGATATCCAGCCCGCGGGCAATGCCCTGGGTGAGGCAGGTCTTGCCGCTGCCCAGTTTGCCGACCAGAAGCAGGATATCACCGGCCAGGGCTAGCCTGCCGAGGTGAGCCCCAAGCTCCTGGGTCTGCTCCGGACTATGGCTGATTAACTCGAGGTGGCTCATATCTTTTTCCGGTGAGAGATTGGGTGGCTGATTCTCTATCGGGCCGCAAAGTGGTCCCAGCCGGTTTTGCCCAGGTCAAAGGGTCTGCCCTGGCTATCAATCAGGGCTATCTCCGCTTTACCGGCCACGATTTCACCAATTATGGTTACCGGGCAGGCAAGGGCCTGTTTTACTTTGGTTATAATTTCATTGCTGGCGGTAAAGAGCAGTTCGTAGTCCTCACCGCCGGCCAGGGCCAGCTTAAGCGCCTGGTCGCCGAGGTTTTCTTTGACCAGGGGCAGAATCGGCACGTGGTCAATCTCCACCCTCGCCCCTACCCGGCTGGCCTGGCAAACATGGTTTAAATCGGAAAGCAGGCCATCGCTGATGTCAATGGCGGTCTTAACCCCCTTTTCTACCAGCGTCTGTCCTTCAGCAATTCGGGGATTGGGCTGCCGGAAGGCTCTGGTTAGGGTGGCGCTGACTTTGGCGTCAGCCTGAGCCTGCTGCTTGAGTATGGCTAAACCCGCGGCGGCAGTGCCGAGGTAACCGGTAACGGCTATTTTTTCACCGGGCCTGGCGGTGACGCGGGTGAGTATATGCTTGGCTTGGCCTGGGGCGCTGCCGAGGACGGTAATATTAATCATTACCTGGGGGGCATTACTGATATTGCCGCCGACGATGGCGACCTCGAATTTCTCGGCGAGTTCAATCATTCCCTGATACATAAGAGAGACATCGTCGACCTCGGTAGTCCCGGGCAGGGCGAGAGATACTAGGGCGTATCGGGGTATTCCACCCATAGCGGCGATGTCACTCAGGTTGATGGCGAGTGCCTTCCAGCCGGTTTCCCGCCAGGGAAGCCGACCGGGGGGAAAGTGGACCCCCTCAATAAGAGAGTCAACCGTAGCCAGCTGTATTGAGGTGTCGCCCTGCCAGGCAGCGGCATCATCGCCGATATCAACGATGAGCTTTTGCCAGGGGGCAGGCGCCTTGCGCCGGGAGCGGGCGACCATTTCCGCCAGCCGGTCAATCAGCCCGAACTCGCCCAGTTCTGAGACCTTCATCGCAGGGTTGATTATAGCACGCCCTTTATTGGGCTCACAACTTGACTCTAGCCATAAAAAAGCAAAGGTGTTATAGTCAATAGGTGCGTTACGCCATTATGGCTGATATTCACTCTAATCTGACCGCCTTCCAGGCAGTGCTGGGTGATGTTACCGCGAGGGGAGGGGTGGCTGAGGTCTGGTGCCTGGGAGATGTGGTCGGCTATGGCCCTGACCCCGGCCAGTGTATTGAGCTGCTCGGTCAGTATGAGCACGTCTGCGTTGCCGGGAACCATGATTGGGCGGCGATAAGTAAGCTAGATACCGCCTACTTCAATCCGGCCGCGGCCGCCGCCTGTCACTGGACGGCACGGCAACTGACCGATGAGGATAGGGACTATCTTGAGAATCTGCCCCTGACTATCAAGAAGGGTGATTTTACCCTGGTGCATGGCAGCCCCCGTGAGCCTATCTGGGAATACCTGCTCACCGTCGGGGAGGCTGAGGAAAACCTGGCTCACTTCAAGACGAAGTTCTGTCTGGTGGGTCATTCCCATGTGCCAATAGTCTTCCAGTGCAGTGAAAGCGGTAAATGTTCTCTTAGTCCGTTGTCAGATGGGGAAGAAGTGGCGCTGGGCGAAGCTCGGCTGTTTATCAACCCGGGTGGGGTGGGGCAACCCCGCGATGGCGACCCCAGAGCCAGCTATGCCATCTATGACGAGGAAACCAGAAAGGTAACCCTGCACCGGGTTCCGTATGATATCAAGGCTACCCAAAAAAAGATGATAAAGCAGGGCTTACCTATGCCCCTAGTGACCCGTTTAAGCTACGGGATGTAAGCGATGACCAAGAAGCCAGTCCGCAGAATATTACCGGAGGGATCGCTTCTACCGCCGACCAGGCGGTTGCTGCGCCGCTTTGGCCTTCAGGCAAGAAAGGGACTGGGACAGCATTTTCTCATTGATGAAGAGGTGCTGAAGCGCATTGTCGCCTCGGCTGAGCTTTCCGCCGGTGATATTGTCCTGGAGATAGGCCCCGGTCTGGGGGTGCTGACCAGGGAGCTGGCGAGAGAGGCGGGGCGGGTGGTGGCTATTGAGCTGGATAGCAAGTTGGCCGCCATGTTGAAAGAAACCTTAGCTTCTTTTAATAATGTGGCTATCGTCAACGCCGATATCCTTGACCTTGACCTAGCATCGTTAATAGTGGAACAAACTGGCTACAAGGTGGTCGCCAACCTGCCTTACTATATTGCCTCGGCGGTGCTGCGCCGTTTTCTGGAGGCTTTGCTCAAGCCGAAAATAATGGTGGTCATGGTGCAGAAAGAAGTAGCCGAGGCGATTGTGGCTAGACCGGGCCAGATGAGTCTGCTCAGTGTCAGCGTGCAGTTCTACGGGCAGCCGGCAATAGTAGACTATGTGCCGGCGCACTGTTTCTACCCACCGCCGGAGGTGGACTCGGCGATACTGCGCATTGACCTCTATTCCCAGCCAGCGGTGGCGGTAGCCGATGAAAAAAGCTTTTTTGAGCTGGTGCGGGCTGGCTTTACCGCCTCCCGCAAGCAGATAGTTAACTCTCTGGCTCAGGGCCTGGATATGCCCAAGACCGAGGTCTTGTCTCTATTGGCAAAAGCCGATATTATCGCCCAGCGGCGGGCGGAGACACTGACTCTGGAGGAGTGGGGCGTTTTATGGCGGGTATTCAAGGCGGAGAAATAATATGCTGACGGTTCGGGCACCAGCCAAGATAAACCTGACCCTTGAGGTCCTGGCCAAGCGAGGGGACGGCTTCCACGAAATCCGCAGCGTGCTGCAGGCGGTAAGCCTGCGTGATAGGCTTCACTTTCGCCCGAGCCGGGAAGTTATTTTAAAGAGTAATATGCCCGGCTGGATTTCAGAGCAAAGCTTGGTAGCCAAGGCGGTCAGCCTGGTAAAAGAGACCACCGGGTGCACTAAAGGGGCTGAGATAGAGATTGAGAAGCAAATCCCCTTATTGTCGGGGCTGGGTGGGGATAGCAGCGATGCCGCCGCTATTTTGCGCGGGCTCAATCGGCTCTGGGAGCCGGGTTTATCTCAAAGAGAATTAGTTGAGATGGCTACCAAGTTGGGTTCTGATGTTGCTTTCTTTCTCTACGGGGGCACGGCTCTGGTCGAGGGCAGGGGAGAGATGGTAACCCCGCTACCCCCCTTACCCCGTAGCCGGGTTATCTTGGTGGTGCCCTCGGTGGCCAGACCGCCACGGAAAACGGCGCAGCTTTACGCCAGTCTTGAAACCAGTGATTATAGTGATGGGCAGGTTACCCAGAAACTGGTGGACGCCTTAAAGGCGGGGAGGGGACTTGAGCCGGCGCTGCGGTTCAATGTCTTTGATAGCGTCGCCCCGGCCCAGTTTGCCGGGCTGGGTAAATATCGGGAGCAGATGATAAATCTCGGTGCCGCCAATGTTCACCTTGCCGGTTCCGGACCAGCCCTGTTTACTCTATTAGAAAACAAAGCTCGGGCGGAAGAGCTGTACCACCGTTTCCAGCAACAGGGATGGGAGGCTTATTTAGCCGAGACCCTGGCTGAAATAGACAATATATAGCCTAAAAACCTATAATGATTTCAGAGAGTCTTATTAATAGCGGAGGTAATTAATGGGGAACACTAAGGAGAATCTACAGGCTGCCTTTGCCGGCGAAAGCCAAGCTAATCGCCGTTATCTTTTCTTTGCTGAAAAGGCGGAAGAGGAAAGCCAGCCCCAGGTAGCCAAATTATTCCGGGCGGTGGCGGAGGCAGAGACGGTTCATGCCCGCAATCACCTGAAGGTTATGGGCGATATGAAGTCAACCGGGGAGAATCTGGCGGAAGCTATCGGTGGGGAGAACTATGAATTCAGCCAGATGTACCCTGGTTTTATTGAGCAGGCTACCGCCGAGGGAAATAAGGACGCCCGGATAAGTTTCAGCTATGCCAATAAGGTAGAGAAGATTCATCACGGACTGTACCGGGAGGCACTGGGTGTGGTTAAGTCAGGTCAGAAACTAACCAACACGCCCTATTTTGTCTGTCAGGTCTGTGGCTATACCGTGGCCGGTGAGGCTCCCGGAACCTGTCCCGTCTGCGGCGCCTCCAGCGAAGAGTTCAAGCGGGTGGACTAGGGGGAGCCTTTTAGCCACCCCTTGACTAGGTCTATCTCCCCCTGCTTGGAGGCTACTTTTCCATCAAGCCTCGCCTCGTGGAGCCGGTCCAGTATTTCTTTTATTTTGGGTCCCGGGGGGATGCCCATTTTTAACAGGTCGTTGCCGGTGAGGACGGGCTTGACATAACGCAGTTTGTCCCGAAATAACTCTAGGTGTCGGCGGGGGGTGGGGGATTCGCTGGCCAGCCAGTTAGCGGTAATAGCTACTGGAGAGTAGCCGTGAAGCAGCCAGTAAACACGGCTCGGCTTGAGCCCGGGGTCAGCCAGAGAATCAAGCCTGGCTTTGAGTTTGATGCTATCGCTGAGGGGCTGGGCGACCCGTCGGGGCAGTCGGAGCTGGGAAATCAGCCCCTCAATTTCGGCTGAATTCAGGTGGTAAAACCATAGCGACAGGTAGAGGGCGATTGGCGGCAAATCGGGAGCACTGCTTTGCCGTGCTTTTTTGAACTTTGCCGCTAGCCAGCCATCGCCTCTGAGCGATGGGTGCAGCTTGGCTAATACGCCCAGCTCTTCCGCCCGGCGCAGCACTTTCTCCGGTAATTCTTCCTTGAAGATGCACTCCAGCTCATAGCGGATGCGGTCGCCGCTGATGGTATCCAGTCTGGGGATATCTCGCCGGAGCAGTTTCCGGGTATTCGCTTCCAGCTTAAAGTCCAGCCTCTGCTCGTAGCGAAGGGCGCGCCAGATGCGGGTGGCGTCGTCGCTAAAGCTCTTCTCGTGCAGGATGCGGATGAGTTGGTGTTCAAGGTCATCTCTGCCGCCGTACAGGTCAACCAGTTCGCCGTAGTGGTTGGGGTTGAGGTGAACTGCCATGGCATTAATGGTGAAGTCGCGCCGGAAGAGGTCACTTTCAATAGAGCCCGGCTTCACCCGGGGTAGGGCACCGGGTTGGGAATAGGTCTCGGAGCGGGCGGTGGTCAAATCAACGCTCCATTTGTCCCACTGGAGCTTGGCGGTGCCGAAGTGGGGGTGGGTGGTCAGTTTCATTGCCTCAGGCTGGTGTAGCTGCCTGGCCAGATTGATGGCATCGCCCTCCAGCACCAGGTCAAGGTCAAAGTTGGCTTTTCTCAAAAGCAGGTCGCGGACCACACCGCCGACGAGATAAAGATTTTGCCCCTGGCTTAAGGCGATTTTGCCCGCCGCCTGCATGAAGTTGACTAGCTCAGCCGGCAGCTGCTTCTTAATCTGACCGGATAGATTGATTTTCTTGGTCATTTTATAATAGTACTGGTTGTAAGATTTGCCCGAATTATAGCACAGGTTGATATTGAGTTCACTCAGCTTTAGCCATTGTTATTTGCCGACTATTTTCTTATAATTAACCCAATCCAGGTGATTCAATATGAAGGTAGTCTCAATCGTGGGCATGGCCGGCGCCGGCAAAACCGAGGTGGCTGGGGTATTTGAGAGGCACGGCTTTAAACGGATAAGATTTGGCGATATTACCGACCAAGAGATAAAAAAGCGGGGTCTAACCCCCAACGAAGCCAGCGAGTGTCTGGTCAGGGAGCAGCTGAGACAGGAACAGGGCATGGATGCCTATGCCAGGCTGAATCTGGCCAGAATTAATGAAGCCCGGAAAAATTCCGATGTGGTCATTGACGGGCTTTACTCCTGGGAGGAATATATTTTTCTGAAAGAGCATTACGGCCCGAATTTTTATGTGGTCGCCGTCTGGTCAGCGCCGGAAACAAGATATTCCCGACTCACTGGCCGGCAGAACCGCAGCCTGACGCTGGAAGAAGCTAAAAGCAGAGATAGGGAAGAGATAGAGGATATAAACAAGGGTGGGCCAATTGCTATGGCGGGCTTTACTATCATAAACGAGTCCTCTCTGGAGGAATTAAGCAAACAGACAGAAAAGATTATAGCCGGGTTAAAATGAAGCAAGTAACCAGACCGGATACTGATGAGTATTTTCTGAAAATAGCCCTGGTGGCGGCGGAGCGCTCTACCTGTCGGCGACACCATGTGGGCGCGGTGGCGGTGAAGAACAAGCATATACTGGCTACGGGCTATAACGGTGCCCCGGCCGGGCTTAAAGATTGCCTGGAGCTGGGTTGCCTTAGGGATGAGATGAACATACCCTCGGGGACAAGGCATGAGATATGCCGCGGTATCCACGCCGAACAGAATGTAATCATACAGGCCTCCCTTCACGGCGTCAGCCTTGAGGGGAGCACTATTTATTGTACTCACACCCCGTGCAATTTATGTGCTAAAATGCTGGTAAATGCCAAGATAGGGCGCCTGGTCAGCTTTGGTAGCTATGATGACAATGCCTTTATCGACCTGTTCCAGCAGGCTGGCATTAAAGTTGACATAAAGAAAAGACCACGGTTGCAAATAGGCTATCTGGATTAAGCGCTGGGCTTAAGAGTGGAGAGGGGGTGGCTGATGGCAGAGCCGCAGACTAAGGTAATTATCAATCCGGCGGCAGGCGCCTACTCAACGCGCCGCAAGTGGCCTCGTATCAGTCAGTGGTTAAGAAAAGTCGGTTTATTATTTGACCAGGTGTTTACTGAGGAAATGGGGCATGCCATTGAGCTGGCCAGGACAGCGGTCAGTGATGGTTACCGCCGCATTGTCGCTGTCGGCGGCGATGGCACGGTGAATGAGGTGGTCAACGGGGTGCTTGCCTCCGGCTCAAGCGAGGTGGCTGTCGGGGTGATAAGCACCGGCACCGGCAGTGATTTTATCCGTTCTATCGGAATCCCCCGGGATTATAACAGTGCCTGCGCCTGCCTCACCGGTCAGCGAAGCTTACAGATTGATATCGGGGTGGTTGAGTATCAGAGCCAGGGGCAGACAGTGCGGCGCTTTTTTGTCAATGCCGCCGGGGTAGGCTTTGATGCTTCGGTGGTGGCGGCCACGGAGCGTTTCCCCAAGTACCTGGGTGGTACCATTCCCTATCTGGCTGGACTGCTCGGCTGTCTCTTCAGCTACCAGAATAAGCCGGTAAAGCTCCGCCTTGAGGATGTGGTTGAGGCGAGGCGCGTCCTGGCGGTAGTAGTTGCCAACGGGGGCTATTTAGGTGGCGGAATGCATGTTGCCCCTCTCGCCAAGATTGACGATGGCTTGCTCGATGTGGTTACGATTAACGATATCGGTAAGTTTGAGCTGCTGAAAGAGCTGCCGAGGGTATATAAGGGCACCCACCTTAGCCATCCCAAAGTCAGCCTGTCAAGGACAAAGCACATCACTATTGAGTCGGCGGAGACGGTTTTAGTCCACGCTGACGGTGAGCTTCTGGGCACCTGCCCGGCTTCCTTCTGGCTGATGCCGGTGGCGCTGAACATTCTGGTCTAAAGAGTAAAGAGACTTAAATATTCTCTCTTTGATAAGCACCCTGGTAGCCGGCTGTTTTTTGAGTTAATTTCAGGAAAACCAGTTGCACAATTCGGGCGTTGCGTTGCAGACGGAAACCCCGCGGGTTATAGACCACCATCAGCGACTGGGCGCGACCATGATAGCCGGCATCCCATACCGCGGTGTATATGGTGACACCACAGCGGAGCAGGCTTGAGCGGGGGAAAGCCAGTGCCGTGATATTATGGGGCAGGTGGACAATCTCGTTATAGGTAATAACATAAGCGCCGGGCACCAGCTGGATAAAATCCAGCCCGTCAAACATTAGTGGCGCTAAATCGGGCACCAGTCTTTGGGTATCTTTAACCGCTATCCGGCCTGATGCCTGGGGCAGGGCTATCTCACGCAGGGTGAGGTCAATGCCATTGGGCTGAAGCTGCTCTTTTAGATTAAAGCACTCCTCGATTAGGGTAGGTTTTTGCTTCAGTAGTTTCTGGATATCGGCTTTGGCGAGAATAGCTGTCATTTCTAATCAAGCATTTTACCACACCAGTATTAACAGTTGTATTGACAAAATGTGTGGATGCTTTATACTTATATCAATTGTTTTTAGGCTTCAAACAGACTTAGTAAAGGGGAGAGAGTAATGGTAGTAAAAATAGTCACCGACAGCAGTGCTGATTTAAGTCCTCAGCTAATTAAGGAACTGGGAATTACCGTGGTGCCACTATATGTACGTTTTGGGGATGAAGTATTACGTGACCAGATAGATATCACCGCCGATGAGTTTTACCAGAGGTTACAGCATGACCCCATCCACCCCAGCACCACTCAGCCCACACCACAGGACTTTGCCAATGCCTATCAAAAGGTAGCCCCGGAAGCGGATGGTATTGTTTCAGTTCACCTCTCGGCTAAGCTGAGCGGCACCTGTAACTCGGCAATTCAGGGCAAGAATATGACCGCCGGGAAGTGCCCGATTGAGGTGATTGACTCAGAAACACTGACCATGGGTTTGGGTATGATAAGTATCGCGGCGGCTAAAGCGGCTAATGCCGGGGGGAGCATGGAACAGGTGGTGGATGTGGTAAAAAAGATGATTCCCCGTATACACTTGCTCTTTACTCTTGATACCCTCAAGTACCTGGCCCTCGGCGGGCGTATCGGTAAGGCAAAAGCGCTGCTGGGTTCGGTGTTAAATGTGAAACCGATACTTGCTATTAAAGACGGGGAGGTATTGCCGGCAGGTCAGGTCCGCAGCCGTTCCAAGGGGATAGACCGGCTGTTTGACTTTGTGCAAAGCGCGGCCAATATTCAGGATTTAGCCGTCATATATAACACCACACCCGATGAGGCACAGGCGCTGGTTGAACGTGTAACCCCCTTCTTTACCAAGGGGGAGATTATGACGGTCAGATTAGGGCCGATGTTGGGGGTACATGCCGGTCCGGGGGCACTGGCGGTAGCCTATTCCCAAAAAGAATAGGCTGAGATTATCTCAAATCTCAGCCTATTTTAAAGGCTTAAATATAGGCTATTACTACGACTGATAGCTTATAACTAACTCAGCCCCTTCGGCATCAAGGGTTACTCCCTTGAGATTTTGGGCAAGTTCACGTTCCACGACCAGAACAGTGGCGCCTTCATGTTTCACCAGTTTGTCACCGGGCATCTCTATGTCTATGCCTAAGCCCAGCTTGCCTTGCCCCCGGTCCATGAGCCGCAGGCGCCCCTGTGGCATATCTATTTGGGCATTAAGCAATTTTCTTAATGCCTCTTTAGCCGACTTGGTAACATTTATCATTCTGTCTTGTCCTGCATCAAGGCTTATGCCTTTTTATCATATGACTATTTTAACACGAAATGCAATCACTTTGCATATGACTTTAGTCGCCTTACTGGCGATACCAGAACTGGCAACCGCTACGATTACTTGACTAGTTATTCAGCTAATTAAGTTTAACATAAATTTATGAGTCAAGCAAATTAGGCAAAATTGGAGGCGGAAATTGAGGCTAAAAATTGGTGGCAGCGGAGGGATTTGAACCCACGACCAAAGGCTTATGAGTCCTCTGCTCTACCACTGAGCTACGCTGCCACGAAGGTCTATTGTAGCTAATTAGCGTCACAGTGTCAAGGAATCTATACTTACCAGTTTGCCTACCACTTTTAACTGGCTGACTTTTCACGGCAAAGTGACAATTGTCCACGAGAATGAACCTGCCGAGTCCGCCATTAAGAAAAATGTTGACATATGGCAACAAGTCTGCTAATATCCACTGTTGAAGATGAAATCACCAAAACCAGCTGAGCCGATAAAGTTCCAGCCCCAAGACATGCCGAAAGAAGTTCTGCGTGAACTCTATCGGACAATGCTGAGGCTACAGAAAGTTGAGCTCAGGATTGCCGAGCTCTACCACCAGGATGAGATGAAGACCCCGGTCCATCTCTGTCTGGGTCAGGAAGCCGTTGCCGCCGGGGTTTGTCTCAACCTGACCAAAGACGACCGCGTCTTCAGTAACCATCGGGGGCATGGCCATTATCTGGCCAAGGAGGGTGACCTTAAGGCAATGATTGCCGAGCTTTACAATCGGGAGACCGGCTGCTCCCGCGGGAGGGGTGGCTCGATGCACCTTATTGATACCTCGGTTGGCGTGCTCGGAACATCGTCCATTGTCGGTGGCTGTATCCCCATTGCCACCGGGGCCGCCTTAAGCTCGGTGATACAAAAAGATAGCCGGGTCTCAGTCGCCTTTTTTGGGGATGCCGCGATAGAAGAGGGCGTTATCTATGAAAGCATCAATTTTGCCATGCTCAAAACACTGCCCGTTATCTATGTGTGTGAGAATAATTTCTACTCGGTCTTTTCCCATCTCAGCAAGAGACAGGCCGGTGATGATATCTATCGCCGTTTTGCGGGCTTCTCTATCCCTAGCTACCGGGTTGACGGCAATAATGTTATTGAGGTCTACACTGTTGCCCGGAAGGCAGTTAATAACGCCCGCCGCGGCGGTGGGCCTTCGTTTATTGAGTGCCGGACATACCGTACCCGTGACCATCATGGGCCGCGCTCCGGGGTTGACCAGTACCAGGTCTATCTGCTGTGGTGAAGTAAAAGTCTCTTTCATACTTTTAATATTATCTTTGATGTGATGTCCCGTCAAGAAAGTGCCAGCTGTCAAATTATATAGCTTTTGTGACAAATGTCAATAGGCGAATGATAGTGAATTAGTATAATATAATATAACATGTAGTGCCAGTTGTCAATACTTTTAAATAAAATTCGTGGATTTTGGTTATAACTGGATGCGGGGGAATTTTGTCAGTTGTGGAAAATTTGGTTAAGCCGCAGTTGGCGGCTTTAATACCAGAAAGTCTGAGTCAGGTTCAGTACCGCTACGGCGGGGTTAACCAATAACTCTCTAACTATTGTTCTCAGCAATTCATTCTCGGTGATGAATCCAGCCACCGGTGGGCTAACCGCATAGTACCCGGCTACAATCTGGGCACCCAGGCAATTGGGTAATAAAACTCTATCCCGGAAGTCTCTCAGGACGTCTATTTCCGGTGCGGTGTCAGTCCCGTAGACGGCAGTGGCGATAAAGCAGCCTTCATCTTCCTCGGGTTCTAGCGCCGGTGTCGGCTCTGGCGCTGGTGCTGGCTTTGCTGCCGGCGCTGGTGCTGGCTCGGTCTCTGGTTTTTCAGCTGGCTCTTCGGTAGTAGCTGTGGCTACCACCGTAATATAATTAGTGGAAGTGGTAGCCATGTTCCATACATTGTCATAGCCTCTGGCCTTACAGGTAATCTCACCCGCCGGGTAAGGACCTCCGATGTAGATGCAGCGGGAATCAAGGCAGGTCTTCACCAGAGAGCCGTTGACCCATATCTGTAACCCTCCGATGCCGCCAGCATCTCTACCGTAGGCAGTAAAGGTAATGTTGTCCGTGGTAGTAGGGTTTATCGGTGAATAGGTCATACTCACAAAGGGTGGTATGGTATCCTGAGCCGCCTTTTCCACGATAAGGTAGAGGGTATCGGTTGATTGTTCGTTGCCCAATTTATCCCAGGCCCTGACCTTATATGTAACCGCACCCACTGGGTAGGGCCCGGTTACATAAGTGCAGGGGGAAATGGCACAGGTCTTCACCAAGGTGCCGGTGACCCATAGTTCTAGACCTCCGATACCACTGGCGTCTTCCGCGGTGGCCGTAAAGGCAAGTATATCATCGGTGGTAGGATTCATGGGAGAATAGGTTATACTTACCGACGGTGGTTCGGTATCTTCAAAAATCAGCTTTTCAACTTTAAGGTAGTGGGTGCCGGTTAATTGCTCATTATCCGCTTTGTCCCGTGCCTTGGCCTCATAAGTAACCTTACCCTCAGGGTAAGGCCCCCCGGTGTAGGTGCAGTAGGCGGTGGTGCACATCATCACCCACTCGTTATTGACACGTATCCAGATGGCGTCGATGCCGCTGGCGTCTGCCGCGGTGGCAGTGAAGGTAATCCTATCATCGGTGGTGGGGCTCGTTGGGGAATAGGTTATACTCACCGACGGTGGTTCGGTATCTTCGGTAGTCGGCTTTCCGACGTTAAGGTAGAGAGTGTAGGTGGATTCCTCATTACCCGCTTTATCCCGTGCCTTGGCCTCATAAGTAACCTTACCCTCAGGGTAAGGCCCCCCGGTGTAGGTGCAGTAGTCACCGGGGCAACTCTTTACCCAATCACCGTTGACACGTATCCAGATGATATCAATGCCGCTGGCATCTTCAGCATAGGCAGTAAAAGTAATCCTGTCCGCCGTCGTCGGATTTGGCGGGGTATAAAATATGCTTACCGTGGGCGGTATGTTATCGCCCGCAGATACTACGCTGGCGGGCACTATCATTGAGATGGAAAACACCAGAATTAGTGCCGTCACAACCGTAATAATCTTTTTACTACCTGTGCCCATGTCCTTCCCTTTAGTGAAAACAATCAAAAGGGCATCAGCCGCTGCCCTTAAATAGCGATTTGAGTCTAGCCCTATGCAGTGGGGTTGTCAATATTTGGCGTAAAGGGGCAAATTACGGGGAATTTTTAGCATGCGCTAGGGCAGGATTCAACCATTCACTAGCCAAGGACAGTGTTTACGAATAAGCCAATGGTAAAACCAGCGGTGATTACTTCTACCAGGAACAGAATAGCGAGAAGCAATATTATTCTAGCCAAGGCATCGGCTATTTCTTGCTGCATCTCGCCCTCCTTTTCCCAGTTTATTCCGGTACGCCGGTTTATAGTTTAATTTAAACTCTCTTTAGGTTGAAAAACAATCACCCGTTCATATGATTATTGTCGCCGAAAAGGGTGATTTAGTCCCTTTTCAGGACATGGACTGCGGTAGCTTTAAAGGTGGCATAAAGCGGCTTGTCTTTGGCCAGACCCATTTCCTGGGCTGACCGGGTGGTAATCACGGTGATTAGGGGGAAGCCGCAGTCTATCTCTATGCGGGTGAGCGCCCCGACTGTGGTCAGACGGGTTATCCGGCCGCGAAATGAGTTTCGGGCACTGCTCGGGGCCGCTGATGGGGACAGGGTAATATCTTCGGGGCGGATACAGGCGTAAACTTCGGCTCCCGCCGGGTAATCAGAGAGCGCTTCGATAGACTTGCCGTTAATATCCAGGCTGACTAAGCCGGCCTCGCTGGCAGCGACCACCCCGTCGGTGATGTTTTCCATGCCGACAAACCGGGCAACCTCCCTGTTTTGCGGCGAGGTGAAGAGCTCGGTTGCCGCTCCGATCTGGTGGACTTCACCGTTTATCAGCACACCCATCCGGTCAGCCAGCCGTTGCCCCTGGGTGATATCGTGAGTAGCCATTATGATGGTGGTGTTGTGCTGCTGAATAATATCGCTGACCAGTTCCTCGATTCTGGCGGTAGAGTTCGGGTCGAGGTTTGCTGTCGGCTCATCAAGCAGCAGTAGCTCTGGTTCGGTGGCGATTGCCCGGGCGATGGCTACCCTCTGGGCTTCACCACCGGACAGGGTGCGGGCGTTTCTATCCTTATCGCTGGAGAGGCCGACCAGTTCCAGAATATGTCGGACTCTCTGCTGAAGGCTGCTTCCGGTTAAGCCCCGCCATTTCAGACCGTAGGCGATATTGTCATACACGCTGGTGTTGAAGACCACCGGTTTCTGCAGAACAAAAGACATCCGCCGGCGTATCTTCAGCCTCAGCTTGTCGGAGCGGGTAGCATCTATGCTGTCAAAATAGATACTGCCCGATGCCGGCGTATCCAGCAGGTCCAGCAGACGCAGCAGGGTGGTCTTGCCGGCACCGGTCGGGCCAATCAGGGCAAAGACCTCACCCCGCGCCACCTCCAGGTTGATGTCTTTCAGGATGTCTCTTTCCCCATATTTCTGGCCTAAAGCCACCGTTTTAACTAGCGACATATTCACCTCTGCTGAATACGGTTCAGGACGAGATTAACGAGCAGGGCAATGGCAATCAGAATTATGCCTAGGGCGATGGACAGCTCTAAATCACCTTTGGATGTTTCCAGGGATATGGCGGTGGTGATGACCCGGGTGAATCCCTTGATGTTGCCGCCGACCATAAGCGCCACACCCACTTCGGATATGGCTCGGCCAAAGCCCATAATAACCGCCGCCACGACGGCAAACCTTGCCTCCCGCAGAACAACGGTTGCCGTCTGAAGCCGGCTGGCACCGAGGGAGAGGGCGGTATCGGGTATCGCCTTGTCAATGCCGCTGAGGGCGGAGATGGTCAGCCCGAGCAGTATCGGGGTAATCAGTATCATCTGGCCAAGCACCATAACCGTCGGCGTGAACAGCAGGTTCAGCCCGCCCATCGGCCCCGCCCGGGAGAAGAGGATAAAAACAAAAAGCCCGATGGCAACAGTGGGGATGCTGAAGAAGGTCTGAACCAGATTGATTAAAGCCCGCTTCCCCGGGAAGTGGCTGAAATAGATGAGGCTAGCCAGCGGCAGGCAAACCAGCGAAGCCAGCACGGTCGCCGCCACTGAAATGCGGAGCGACCGGCCGGCTATCTCCATCACCTCCGGGTCAAGGGAGATTATTAGTTCT
>Ga0209427_10004977_pt1 | contig 15274 bp, 15 predicted proteins | sample DeeMarSWOR136_30_FD_187465 | JGI IMG/M metagenome (GOLD analysis project Ga0209427, IMG submission 187465) | Marine sediment microbial communities from White Oak River estuary, North Carolina - WOR-1-36_30 (SPAdes) (version 2) | ecosystem: Environmental > Aquatic > Marine > Intertidal zone >...
TCAGGAAAACGAACCATTTTATTCATAGATGAGATTCATAGATTTAATAAGGCTCAGCAGGATGCTTTACTTTCTGCAGTCGAAAAAGGTATTATAATTTTAATCGGGGCAACCACGGAAAATCCATCCTTTGAAGTAATTTCACCACTGTTATCACGAGTTCATATATATCAGCTCAAAACTTTGGATAATTATCAGATCCGGGATATTGTGCAGCGGGCACTTCTGAAGGACATAATTCTGAAAACAATGAAAATCGAGATTGAGGATTGGGAGGTATTATATCGTTTTTCCAATGGTGATGCGCGTAAAGCCCTCAATTTATTGGAAAAATCGCTCGAAGTTGTGGGAAATCAAAAGGGGAAAATCACTCTGGATAAGAAAATCTTTGAGTTAGCTGCACTTCGTAAAGTTTTATATTATGATAAAAAGGGTGAATATCATTATGATCTGATCTCAGCTTTTATTAAGAGTCTAAGGGGAAGTGATCCTGATGCAGCAATCTATTGGATGGCCAGAATGTTGGAGGCGGGGGAAGATCCTAAATTCATTGCCCGTCGCATGCTCATTTTAGCCTCGGAGGATATTGGTAATGCTGATCCCTCTGCATTGACAATCGCCACCAGCTGTTTCACTGCGGTGAATTATGTGGGATTACCGGAAGCGAAAATCATACTTTCCCAGGTAGCAGCGTATTTAGCAGGCGCCCCTAAAAGTAATGCAGCTGTTAATGCCATTAATTCAGCTATTGAAGATGTCAATAGTCAACCCGATGTTGCGGTACCTTTACACCTACGGAATGCACCTACCAGTCTTTTATCGGAATTAGGATATGGTAAAGGCTATCAATATGCTCATGATTTTCCTGAGCATTTTGTTAAAGAAAAGTATTTACCAAAAGAATTAGAGGACCGGCTTTATTATATTCCAAGTAGCCAGGGACTTGAAGTAAAAATATTGGAAAGACTGAGAAAACTGTGGGCTGGAATCAAAAAATATTAAGAAGTGATTTTTTTGGATAACATAGATGCAAGCACTTAAATCATATCTTACCCACTTATATTTTTTCCTCAAAACAACTCGGAAAATTAAGAAATTATCGGAACATTCGGTAGACTTACCGATGTCTGCTCAAAATATTAAGAATGTTCTTATCATTCTTCCTTTGGAAGAGAAGTTTGTCGATGCAGCCATGACCCTGATACGCCACATTAGACAATATTTTAATGAGTGGCACTTTATGATTCTTAATCTAAACAAATTGAATGAAGGTAAATTAGACAGATTTGGTCTACCAAACCAATCCTTTCTGAAGGAACTGGCGCCGAACGATTTTCAATTATCGGTAAATTTAAGTTTTGGGAGAGATTTGCGATCAGATTATATTATTACTATTTTAAAGATACCATATAGGCTCCACATTTATTCAGCAAGCTCAGATTATTACAATATGTGTGCCCAACTACGAAGGGAAAATTTCACCAGTTATCATCATGTACTTGAATCTTTAAAGAGCAGTTTTATCAAAGAGGAATAATACATCCTGCTATTTATTAGTAATAACTCCCAGACTAATTTATGAATTTCGAGAAATTTCTTCCTCATGCATTATGGTAAATTTTTATACCCAAGTATTTCATCCCCCTGTCGGAATTCCAGCCGTGCAAACTGGCGATCATTATCAACCGGGAAGGCTACTACTCCTCCAATTTCTTCACCATTAGAAATTGTCTGCGCCTGTAGAGGTGTGGTAAACATACCGGTGGTTTTTCCACGAATTTCCTTTCCGTCATCGCCGATTAAATAAAAGTTGGAGGCGTTTACACTCAAATTATCTGGTAAAAGATTGTATATGGTGACAAGGAAGGCAATATAATCTGAATTTACCATTTGATCTGTTATAGCTAAGGGGACATCCAAACCTGGATCCAGTAAATTTAAGGATCTTTTGCGAGCCAGTTTACGATACTTCTGAGCTTCTTCATTTTGAGGATCAAGTTTCAATGCATTTGTTAAATAATGGTCGGCAGCAATGTATTGTAATGGATCGCGACGGGCTTTATTATACGCACTGATTCCCCTGTCCAATAGATCCTGGAAATTTTCTTCCTTGAATTGCAGTAAGGCTGCTAAAGCATCGGTATTGGTGGAATCCAGGGATAGCGATTTTTCCAAATAAGCTAAGGCATTTTCAAAAAACTCCTTCTTTTGATAGGGATTTTCTGCTTTCTCATAACGATACGCCTGAGCTAGTTTCAGATAGATATCCGAGGAAATTTTTATCAGTTCGGGAGAAAGGTTATCCGGCAGATACTTTAGTCCGGTTTTTATACGGGCCTCGAATGCTTTAATAACCCGTCTTTTCTCATAAAAAATTTCACCTTCCCGGAAATAGCTTATGGCAATCTTTTCTTTCAGTTCGTTATCATTTGGATTTTCTTTCATTGCCTCCAGATAAAATCTTAATGCCTCAGTATATTTATGCTGCTGAAATGCTTCATCACCACTCTCGATAAGTGCCTTACCACATCCGAACAATAAAAACAATACACCACAGGAAGTAAAGATAAAAGAAATCCACTTACCTTTTTGTCTCTTCCTGAAGTAATACATTTTGTCGCCTCCTTTTAATGCTTAATTCTCTCATTGATTCTATTCTAATAGAATTATCGGCAGAACACAAGATTATTTAATAAATATTTGTTGATTTATTTAAATAAAATCAGGGGATTGATTGTGAGAAAATGGGTGAAGTTCAGTTGGGAGAAATATTTATCTAAGGGATTAGAAGAAATTTTCTTATTCATCAGACTTATCCATACATTTTTGCTGAGAAAAACATTCCTTTGCAGAGGGTAATATTATGATATTTACCTAGGCTTCTGATCCGATTCGTAATCCTTTAGGGACAATGATTAATTCTAAAAGATCAAATAAACCCTGAGCAATAAGGGCCAGGCAGGCAGCTGGAATCGCCCCTTCTAGTATTAATGTGGTGTTATCAAGACGAATTCCGGTAAGAATTGGTTGACCATAACCGCCAGCTCCTATCAGTGCTCCGAGGGTTGCAGTGCCAATATTAATTACAGCAGAAGTTTTAATTCCAGCCAGGATTGACCGGGTGGCTAAGGGAATTTCGATGCGACGAAGTCGGGTAATTGTTGATATACCAAGCACCACACTGGACTCCCGAATAGAATTTGGAATGTCACTTAAACCACTATAAGTATTGCGAATAATTGGAAGTAAACTATATAAAAATAAAGCAAAAATGGCCGGTTTTGCACCGATTCCTAATAGAGGAATCATAAAAACCAATAACGCGAGTGAAGGGATTGTTTGAAAAATTCCGGTTATACCCAGAATAATTTGACCTGCTTTTTTATGATGAAAAGATAAAATACCAAGTGGTATTGAGATAAGAATTGCAGCAGTTAATGATATGAGTACAAGAATCAGATGATCAATTGTGGTGGACATCAATCTTTTCAGAAAAGTATCTTGCTGAATAGGACTAACGATATTAAAATATCTCTTGAGAAATTCTCCTGCTACCTGTTTTTCAGATAATCCATACAGCTTCACCTGGCCATTCATCTCTATCATAATGAATTCATTAATGGTATCCTCTAATTTTAAAATATTTTTGAGTACTCTTGGATTGTGCTTTTGCAAATCTGAGCGATATAGAAGAACCGCCTTGTAATCTGTAAAAAATTTCTGATCATCGCTAAGAACTTTCAAATCATAGTATTCAATTTCGGCATCTGTAGAGTAGAGATCAATGATATCTATGGCATCACTCTCTAAGCCCCGATAGGCCAAATCATGATCCAATCCTCTTACATTATCCTGAGGGAGATTGTAATGTTTTTTAAGATGAGGCCAGCCATCTCCTCTATCTAGAAATTCATTGGTAAGACCGAACTTTAAATCTGGATATCTTTTTAAATCGGAAATATTTTTCAAATCTAACTTTTCTGCTAGATCTCTTTTCATTCCCAAAGCGTAAGTGTTATTGAATCCAAGGGGTTTACTCATCTGTATTCCAAAACTTTTTAAAGTTTTTTCTAATTCAATCTCTCCTTGAATATGGTGTTCAGCTAAGATCTCTTGAATAATGGTACCCGTATATTCCGGATAGATATCTATATCGGCGCGAAGCAGCGAATTCCATAAAATTCTGGTACCACCCAGTTCTTTTATATGGATCACCTTTTCAGATATATTTTTTCCCATTTGAGTGGCAATCTCTCCTAAAATGACAGACTCTGTAAATTTTTTTGAACCAATTTTAATAAGTCGGTCTTCTTCGGAATAGATAATAGAGATCCAAAAAAATGATACTAAGAGGATGTAAATTGAGAAATATCTGGTATATTGTCTTTTTCTCATCTTGTTGAAAATCCCCTTTGAGCCTGAATGAATTCTCTAACAAATTCTTCAGCTGGATTAAGCAGAAAATGTTCAAATTTACCCTGCTGGATAACCTTTCCTTGGTTCATTAGAATAATATGATCCCCAAAATATTTTGCTTCGGCCAGATCGTGGGTAACCATCAAAACTGTTTTATTCAATTTTTTAAAAATGCCATCTAAATCTGTCTGTAAATTATAGCGAATCATTGGATCAAGGGCACCCAGAGGTTCATCCAGCAGTAACAGATCAGGATCAAGCATTAAGGCACGCATCAGACTTATTCGCTGTCTCTGACCACCAGAAAGTTGTGCAGGATAACTGGAAAGGAGATTGAAGGATATTTTGGTCAGATCTGCTAATTCTTCCAACCTTTGATTTATATTCTGCTCTTTCCATTGGCAATAAGAAGCAAGAAGGGTCACATTTTCTTTAGCCGTTAAATGAGGAAATAAACCGCCCTCCTGAATAACGTAACCAATCTTTCTTCTGAATTCTTGAATATTCTGGGATGTTACTTCTATTTTATCTATATAGATTTTACCCCGGTTCGGTTTGATGAGCCCGACTATTATTTTTATGAGGGTTGATTTTCCACAACCACTTGGCCCGATTAATACCGACGTTTTAGATGCTGGAAATTCCATAGTGATCTCAGAGAGCGCCAAATTGTGATTAAATGATTTAGAAATGTTGGAGAGTCTGATCATCTGTGCCTTTAATGATGCCCTGTAGGTTATTACTAAAATTGTATTATTTTGATAGATCTAGACTAAACTATATTCCCAGGATAATAAAAGTAATCAATATAGTGTATGCAGGCAATTTTAAAAATAGGAACAGTCTGATGTATTTGCTTTTTTCAGTCGCTCGGAATTAAAATATTGCATAATTTCAGATTTAATTTTATTTTACTAAAAATCTCATCTTTATTAACAACAAATTATCTATATGGAAAAGCTTGATATTCTTCAGAAACTTTCTTTTTACGAAAGGGCAAATTCAAATTTTAAGGTTGAACTGGAAAATCAGTCAACATATTTGTCACTGCCAAAGGGGAAAATTCTGTTTTTAGAAGGAGATGGTTGCCAGAGTGTAGGTTTCGTTGGAGAAGGGAATATAAGAGTCTCCAAAATAGGCGAAACCGGACGGGAAGTAACACTTTACCATGTTTATCCTGGCGAAGGATGTGTATTAAACATATCATGCGCCTTTGCGGATTTAGGTTATCCGGCCACAGCAACCATTGAAATTCCCACAGAAATGATAATTTTCCCGGCTGTGATTTTCCGTGAATGGATGTCTCGCCCAGTTGGAGTGTCCTTCTAGAATGGGCACCCTACATTTCGGGATATAAGAGTTTGATAGAACAAGAATACAATCCTTTTACCTTTGGGATCGAGTTGGAAACGGGTGTCACTTTTTTAAGATATTCTTATCAAATTCAAAATTTATTAACGATTCCCAATATCTGGCAGGTGCCGATATTGCTGCCAGTGAATGGAACTGGAGATTGGGATTTATGATAATCAGTTTACTGAAGTTCGGAAAGAAATCTTGATGAAGAAAAAAGCAATATGAATTAAAAAATATTAATAATTGTTCAAAGGATTTATATAAAAAAAAGGAGATAAAATGAAAGCAAATGTAGGTGGTATCGATAAAATCTTGAGAATAGCTGCAGGAATTGTAGTTATTGCTGTAGGATTATATTTCAAAAGTTGGTGGGGTGCAGTCGGATTGATTCCTTTACTGACCGGACTTATTAATTGGTGTCCGCTTTATGTGCCATTTAAATGGTCTACAAAAAAGGTGAATAATTAGGCAATTATAGATTGTTTCATTTATTTGAACAATCAAATGTGTTCACTGTACTCGTCGATTTTTTATTAATTATCCTGATTTAGCTTAAAATATTGGAGGTTCATTCTCGAGTAACTCAATTACCCAATGGCAATGAAAATCAGTGCCAGACCTGTCATACTATTTCCAATCCATCGCCGGGAAATGGTCCCCGCAATGATTTTGGGAAGTTGATTGAGGCTCAATTTTTAACTGAACCTGGATCAAATGGAGAGGTCATCTGGAATGCATTATTGGCCAGTCTTGATGCAGATAATGATGGTATCAGTAATGGTGTGGAACTCCAGGATCGATTTGGTGCCTGGGAGAAATGTAGAGCAGTACATTCGGGTATATACCAGGTAGCGATTTATATAAAATATATCTGTATTGGTAGGTAAAATTTCTCTCTACTTTTATCACTCTTCATCCTAAATTAAAAAACTCCTCTCAATACCTTTTGGAATCACAACATTCCTTTAATGAAAATAAATAATCGTGGTAATTTTGCTATATATTATGCATATTTTTATTAATTTTTACACTGTATTTACCTAATTTTGTTTATTAAATTTAAGCCTGTTTTCAATCAAAATTGTATATTTTAAAAACCATTTTGCTTATCCACAGGTTTCTTCTAAAACAGGTATATTATTTGGGATATTTTATGAAAAAATATCAATTCATTTCATGCCTGATACTGTTAGTTATTAATAGCTGTAGCTTGCAGAAAATCGCTCTACGATCTACCACAAACCTATTGAATAATGGTGTTCAGGCCATTTATCAGGAACAGGATCTGCAAATTGCAGAACAGGCGATTGCTTCCAATATGAAGTTGCTGGAAGGATTATACCAATCTGATCCCAGAAATAAAAATATCCTGATGCTTCTCACTCAGGGTTATGCCAGTTACAGTCTGGGTTTTGTTGAAGATGAGGATCCTGATCGGGCAAAGCTTTTTTATTTAAGAGCGCGCCATTATGGTCTGGAATTACTGGGATTGACTTCCGCTTTCAAGGATAGTATTCCCTATCAGGAAAAACCATTTATTGAGAGACTTGCCCTTATTAAGGAGAAAGATGTCCCAGCCCTGTTCTGGACGGCTTTTGCCTGGGGAGGGTGGATTAATTTAAGCAAAGATGATGCCCAGGCGATTTTTGACCTGGGTAAAGTCAAAGCAATGATGTCCAGAGTATTGGAAATGGATGAAGGATTCTTTTTTGGTGCAGCCCACCTCTTTTTTGGTAGCATTTATGGCGCTCTACCCAAATTGTTGGGTGGTGATCCCGAAAAAGCAAAAGAGCATTTTAATCGAAGTTTGGAATTAAGTGATAATAAATTTATTTTACCTTATGTGTATCTTGCTCGTTATTATGCACAACCTCTTCTAGATGAAGCATTATTTGACCAATATTTAGAGACAATTGAAAATGCCCCAATAGATGTTTTACCTGACTTTGAATTACTTACCGCAATAGCCAAAGACAAAGCCCATAAACTATCCGATAAGAGAGAAGAGTTATTTTGATTTTATATTTTGGGATCATTTCTTGCTCATTTTGGTTTACGAAAAGAGTCGATAGTGATCAAAACAAAAAAAGGAGAATATCTTGAAACGCATATTAATGGTCACCATCTCAATTTTATTTCTTATCTCCAGTGGCTACTCAAAGAAGTACATCATAAAATTTGCTACCCTTGCCCCGGAAGGATCAACCTGGTTAAAAGTTATGCAGGAATACAATACAGAAATACAGAAACTCACCAATGGAGAAGTGCGCTTTAAAATATATGCAGGCGGTATTCAGGGTGACGAGAAGGATGTATTGCGAAAAATCAGGTTGGGGCAATTACATAGTGCCGGATTTACTGGGGTGGGATTAGGAGAAATTCTACCTGATGTACGAATTTTGGATTCTCCCTTACTTTTCCGCAATTATGAGGAGGTGAGCCATGTCTCGAAAATGCTATATGACGATTTTTCCCGAAAATTTGAAGAAGCTGGCTATATTTTGATTGGCTGGGCAGAAGTAGGCTTTGTTTATGTCTTTGGAAACAAACCGATCATTTCTCTGAATGATCTGAAAGGTACCAAGATGTGGATGTGGGAGGGAGATCCTATCGCTGAAGCAACTTTTCGTTCCTTGGGGGTTAGCCCGATACCTCTTTCCATCACAGATGTTTTGACTTCACTGCAGACAAATCTGGTGGAAGCAGTATATACCGCTCCGTTAGCATGCGTCACTTTGCAATGGTACACTCGAGTTAAATATATGATGGATGTTCCACTAGCGGATGCGACAGGAGTGGTTCTGGTATCAAACAATATGTTTAGTAAATTGCCTGATGAGTACCAGAATATATTGAAAGAGAAAGGGCAGGAGTATATGACGAAACTGGTTCAGCTCAGTCGGGAAGATAATGAAAAATCAATTGAATTAATGAAGATCAATGGTATTAAAATAGTAAACGTTCCTGAAAAAAATCTCCCTGAATTTTTCGAAGCAGGTATTAGAGCACGTAAGAGTCTGGTCGGTAAACTCTACAGTCAGCAATTATTAAATAAGGTAGAGACTGCTCTCACTGAGTTCCGTAAGGAGAAAGGTGAATAAAGAAGCTGTTCTCATATACGATTTTTGAATAACAATCGAGACCCGGAACTTTTTCGATTACTATAAGACAGAGTATGAAAATCCTTTTAAAGAAAATTGATCATAGTTTGGCAAATTTTGAGAATGTGCTCATCATTGTTACCCTTGGTTTGATGGTGGTACTTTCCTTCTTGCAGGTATTACTGAGAAATTTATTCGACACCGGGATATTATGGGGCGACATATTTCTGCGTCACCTGGTGCTATGGGTTGGATTCGTTGGTGCGTCGTTGGCTACCCGTGAAAAAAGGCATATTCATATCGATATTTTGTCTCGTTTTGTTCCAAAAAAATGGATGACTCTCATACAGACACTTATCGATATCGTATCAATTCTCATTTGTATTGTTCTGGCTAAAGCAAGTTATGTGTTCCTCTCCTTTGAAATAGAGGCGAATACAATTTTATTTGAAAATATTCCTTCCTGGTATTTTCAGATTATTCTACCTATTGGATTTGGTTTAATAGCTTTCCGTTTTTTATTAAAAATATTTGAACGGCTGGTTGGATACGATTCAATGGAAAAAGTAGCAGAAAATTGATTATGATAACAATACTTATTGGATTGATTATCATTGGCCTGGCATTAGTCGGTACACCTCTTTTTGCGGTTATCAGTGCAATTGCCCTCATCGCATTTTATTTTGCCGATATCAGTTCTTCTGCAGTCATCGTTGAGATGTATCGCTTAGCTAGTATGCCGATATTACCGGCTATCCCTTTATTCACTTTTGCAGGATATCTGCTGGCAGAGAGTAATACCCCAAGGCGATTGATAAACTTTTCCCGGGCTTTCTTTGGTTGGATTCCAGGTGGATTATCAATTGTGACGCTGGTATCCTGTGCAGTGTTTACTGCATTCACTGGGGCCTCCGGTGTCACAATCATAGCCCTGGGAGGTCTGCTTTACCCGGTATTATTACAGGAAAAATATCCAGAAAAATTCTCTCTTGGACTGTTAACCACCTCGGGCAGCCTTGGCTTATTGTTTCCTCCTAGCCTGCCTATCATTCTATATGGATTGGTGAGCGGTGTCAGTATAGATAGATTATTTGTGGCTGGTATCTTGCCTGGCATCTTAATGGTGGTTTTACTCTCGGTCTACAGTATATTATTTGTGAGAGATTTAAAGATTCCTACCACCGATTTTTCATGGAAAAATGCCTGGAAAGCCACCAGAGAAGCAGCCTGGGAAATACCCTTACCCATCATTATTATTTTTGGAATTTATGGTGGATATATTACCATTACTGAAGCGGCCTCGGTAACTGCCTTTTATGTGTTTATTGTGGAAGTCTTCGTCTATCGAGATATTAAAATAAAAACTGACTTGCCACGGGTAATGCGGCAGAGCATGATTTTGTTTGGTGGGATTCTGGTTATTCTTGGAGCTGCTTTAGGTCTTGCCAACTATCTGATTGATGCAGAAATTCCAATGCAAATTCTCTCTTTCATGAAAAAATTCATTACCAGTAAGCTACTCTTCTTAGTTACCTTGAATATTTTTCTTTTAATTGTCGGTTTTCTAATGGATATCTTTTCTGCCATCATGGTAGTTGTTCCTTTGATAATACCGATTGCTGCAAATTATGGAGTAGATCCGGTTCATTTGGGTATTATTTTTCTGGCTAATTTAGAAATTGGTTATGCCACTCCCCCCGTCGGCATGAATTTATTCATAGCCAGTTTCCGTTTTAACAAACCAATTATTAAATTATATATAGCAGCGATACCCTTCTTGATTATATTAGTGATCGCCCTGATCATTATCACCTATATCCCCGATCTCAGTCTTTTATTGGTAAGATTATTCTTACCCGGGAGCTGATGAACACTTTTTAATATATTACTCAGCATATATATACTTATAACTCAAATGGCTGAAATAAAATATCACATTCGGAAAATGGAAGAATCTGATATTCCAGATGTATTTGCGCTGGTGAAGAGTTTATCAGAATATGAAAAATTAGTTCATGAAGTTACTGCTTCTGAGGACCTTTACAAAGAACATGGTTTTGGCAGTACACCTTACTTTCAGGCAATTTTAGCAGAAAATATTAAAGTTAATGGACCAAATTTATTTGGTTTTGCCTTGTATTTTTACACTTTCTCCACTTTTACTGGTAAACCAACTCTTTATTTAGAAGACCTTTTTGTCTTACCAGAATTGAGAGGTTTGGGTATTGGAAAATCACTTCTAAAGGAATTGGCAAAAATTGCACTCGAACAGGGGTGTGGACGAATGGAATGGTCGGTTCTGGATTGGAATAAACCGGCAATATCATTTTATAGATCTCTCAATGCCAGGCCTATGAATGATTGGACGGTTTTCCGATTACAATTGGAGGATATTAAAAAACTTGCTGGTGGATGAGTCCGAATCTTTTATGTTTTATATAAAATATTCTTAATTTCTGTCTGAATCTGTGGGGGAATTATAATATCATCCATTTCGGTGAAACTTTCTCTTATTTTATTTATATCGTCAGCAATTTCCACAAAAATATCTAAAATCTTTGGGGAAAAATGTTTTCCCCGTTCTTTTTTTATTGATGCTAAGGCAGCACTGTGTGCATATGCCTTTTTATAGGTTCTTTCGGTGGTTAACGCATCATATACATCAACGATTGATAATATTTGAGCGGAAAGGGGAATGGCATCTTTCTTCAATCCTTGCGGATATCCACTACCATCCCATCTTTCATGATGACAATAGGCAATCTCGATTCCCATCTGCAGGAAAGGTAGATCCCCATATATTTTGAGAATTGAATTCAATGTATTAAAACCGATTAAAGTGTGGGATTTCATGATGTCGAATTCATACTCAGTTAAGGTATCCGATTTCAGGAGTATGTAGTCAGGGATGCCTACTTTACCAATATCATGTAAAGGGGCGGTTCTATAAAGCATTTGAATAAAATCTGAATCGATTATATCTGGATACATTTCATGTTCTACAAGGGCTTCAGCTAATAGTTTACAATAGTTTCTGATTCTCTCAAGGTGAAAACCAGTGTCATTATCCCGATGTTCAGCAAGTCGTGCCATGCCAAATATAATGGCCTCCTGTGCCTGGTTCATCTGCTGCAGGCTGGAAATAAGGGCCTGTTCTACTTCCCGTTGTGAGGTGACATCCTTAAATATACCGGCATAAGCAAAAACCTGAGCTTCTTCATTTCGAATTGGTGAGAAGGTAATATTCACAACCCAACTCTCATTGTTTTTCTTTTTACCTTTCAACTCTCCGTGCCAGGTATTTTCCTTCTTCAATTTTTTCAGAATTTCCTTGAATTTCAAGTCTGGTAAAATGGATTTCTGCAATAGATCTATCGATTGTTGAAGTAGCTCTTCATTGCAGAAACCTGTAATTTTTTCAAAGCCACGGTTGACTTTGACGATCACGCCATCGACGTCAGTAATGATCTCTCCATCATCGGTACTGTCGAATACATCCTGGTATATTTTTAGTTCTGATAATCTTCTGGAGAGTAATGCCCGCAGATCTTTGACCAGATTTTTTTCTTGTTTTTTGATTTTATGATTTTGGATAACCGGTTTGACCTTTTGAATAAAATCAGCTATCATAAAGGGTTTAACAATATAATCATATCCACCCGAGGTCAAAAAATCAATGGCCATTTTTAAATCAGGATTACCTGTCATGAAAATAAACGGTATTTCGACATCCTGATCTTTAACGTATTCGAAAAGATCTTTACCGTTTCTACCTGGCATATAGATATCTGATACAATCAAATCAAATGATTGTTTTCCTATTTCCTTTATAGCGCTGTCCACATCCGTCACAGCTATAGCTTCAATTTCTTCGTGGATCAGAGCCTTTTCAAGCATTTTACCAAGGTAATATTCGTCCTCGACTATCAGGACTCGAGAGGGGTTCCCTGTCATGAACTTCTACCTCCTTGTGTTTGTATTTTATATATTCGGAAAGTCTGGCGAGAGTTTAATTATAAAATTAATAAATTTTTCATTTTACAAAATTATGATGCCTAGGATTCAGTAAGATGATAAAATTAAATTTTTTAAAACTATTTCGGAAATCATCATTCTGGCACCCGAGTACCGAACAACATTGCTTTTTATAAGTTCCTAAATCTTCTCTTATGATCTTGTTATCTGGTTCAATGGATTTAAACAAAGTAGAAGTTTTCCGAAGGCAGGATGTAAAGGATAATCTCAGATGAGTTATGTTAAAAATTGGGAATGGATAAACAGGATGTACAGGATTTAGGATTTTCTTTTAATACTGGTTAGCCTCCGATGTTTTATGGCATAATTAAATTTCTGGTATTCACTTTTATAGCGGCCATCGGGATAATTTTTTTGGAGTTCGTCATAAAAGATTTGTAATTCTTCCCAGCTTTTTAGATTTAGATAAGATTCACACATGAAGTAACCAAGTGTCTCTTTATCAAAAAAAGTGTTATCGAGACGCATAATTTTTTCGCATAGTTCTAAGAGTGTGGTATAATCTTTCAGATGAAAATAAAAATGAGCTAAACCAAAATAACCCCCGGCTTTGGTCTTGTGATCAGAGGCATTTTGCACCACATAATTGAATTTTTCCCGACTCTCTGGTAATCTTTTCTGAAAGTAATCGACGAATCCCATATAGTAATTGAGCGAAGTTCGATATTCCTTCTCCTTAGATGTAAATAGGGGATCAGCATAATCAAAATAATGTTCTGCTTCAATTATCTGACCATCTGTAAATAATAATTTTCCCAACTCAAAATAAGCAAATCTTTTGATACTTTCTGCCACATTTATTCTTATGGCTTTTTCTAAATATTGAATTGCTTCTTTTACTCTACCAATCATTTCATAAGAGAATCCTATTATACGATAGCAATCAAATTCCTGTTGTTGATTAAGTTGCCGGCTTTTCAAAGCGACCTGAAGCGCTTCAATTGCCTGAGGAAATTGATGATGTTTATAATAACTCCAGGCTAATTCAATCTGTATAACCGGAAAGTTAATAGGATCGTCATGCAAAATTTGGGCGATTTCGCTGTATAATTTGATTGCATCTTGGTAATCAGCTTTTTGATAATACCCTCTGGCTCTATCGATCTTTTCTAATATTTTTTGTTCCTCAGATACCATATTTTTCTACCAATTATAAGTATTCGGATTAATATTTGAAAAAGGCCATATTTTTATTAATATTAATTTAGATAGTAAAGCAGGCGGGATCAATTTCTTTGTTCATTAATGAAGGAGTAAACCATGGATAAAAACAATCTACCGTTAACAGTTTTAAGCGAAGAAGAAGAGATGTTTAAGGATATGGTGTATAAGTTTGCTGAAGAGCAGATCAAGCCATATTCTTCGGAAATGGATCAGAAGGGAGCTTTCAAGCGCGAATTACTCCTTCAATTTTTCGAACTTGGATTAATGGGAATTGAGATACCAGAATCATATGGCGGTACTGGCACTAGTTTTTTTATGGGGATATTGGCCATTGAAGCACTGGCTCTTATCGATGCTTCAGCATCAATTTATGTGGATGTTCAGAACACTCTGGTCAATAATGCCATATTAAGATGGGCCAATGAAGAGTTAAAGAAGAAATATCTGCCAGAATTGGCAACAAAAAAACTGGGTGCTTATGCATTATCTGAAGCTGGTTCTGGGAGTGATGCTTTTTCCCTGAAAACCAGCGCAGATGGAAAAAGTGATCATTTTGTATTAAATGGACAGAAGATGTGGACCACCAATGGTGGTGAAGCAGATCTTTTTATTATTTTTGCCAATGTGGACCTTAAAGCGGGTTATAAAGGAATAACAGCTTTTTTGGTGGAAAAGGAGTTTGCTGGATTTTCAGTATCAAAGAAAGAAGATAAATTGGGCATTCGGGCGAGCAGCACCTGTGAGTTAGTGCTAAATAACTGCCTGGTTCCAAAGGAAAATGTACTGGGAGAAGTTGGCAAAGGATATAAAGTGGCAATTGAAACTCTGAATGAAGGACGTATTGGTATTGGTGCTCAGATGTTAGGGATAGCAGAAGCGGCATTGAATTATGGCATGCAGTATGCGAAAGAAAGGCATCAGTTTGGCAAACCCATTGCAGAGTTTCAGGCGATCCAGTATCAGATAGCTGAAATTGCCACACAATTAGAAGCAGCTCGACTGCTGGTATATAATGCTGCTCGATTAAAGGATTCCGGTGGTGATTTCCTGAAAGAAGCTGCCATGGCAAAATTATTTTGTTCGCGTATGGCTGAAAAAGTTACTTCTCAGGTAATTGAAATATTTGGTGGTTATGGCTATTCTAAGGAATATCCGGTGGAAAAATTATTCAGGGATTCAAAAATCGGGCAAATTTACGAAGG
>Ga0209427_10004979_pt1 | contig 15269 bp, 15 predicted proteins | sample DeeMarSWOR136_30_FD_187465 | JGI IMG/M metagenome (GOLD analysis project Ga0209427, IMG submission 187465) | Marine sediment microbial communities from White Oak River estuary, North Carolina - WOR-1-36_30 (SPAdes) (version 2) | ecosystem: Environmental > Aquatic > Marine > Intertidal zone >...
TGGCAATCATGTAGATGCAGAAAAACGCCTTTGCTTCCAATTCTATCCAAACCATCTTTTCTTGGAAAAGCTGTAAATAGACTTTGTGGATTATGAATAAATATGCATGTTTTGTGGAAAACTGCAGAAAACCAAAAATGCATGCATTAGCGTTTCTTGAAGACGCCACTGGACGTTCTCATTTCTAAAGGGAGAAGGTTTCATGGCTTCTTCTACAGCGAAGTGATTATCCTGTGCGCTGGCATGAGTACGGTTGGCACCGAAAGGCGTCCTGTAGAAGAGGCATACTTCGAAAAAAGAGGGAAAAAAGCGGAGATACCTCTGCCTACGTGTCCTCTATTGTGGTCTACGGAAGGAGTGACAGTTTTTAGCAGAGGTGTTGGTGTTTTTGCCTTTCCATCAATGCCATAGCTTTCTTGTGTTCTGCCTCTAGTATCGCCCTCCCGAATTCTGTCTGTGAAGCATAATAGCCTTCCACGAAGGCTGCCTTCTTGGTAACTCTTTTCTGCCCTGTGATGGAATCCTGAAAAGCTAGATCGGCTCTGTATAGGCGAAGAGCTATTCTTTTGAAACGACTTAAAATCGAACTGCTTCTCACAATCGCCCTAGTTTTTTCCATTCAATTCACCTTCTTCGTTAACCTATAGGGCTTTCGTCTATAACTATGTGTCTGAACAACATTCAAATATGAGGCGAAAATCTTATAAATTTCTGAACAATGTTCAAGAATATGAAGAACATAGAACCCAAGTTGATTAAGCTGTTCAAAGAAGGTTACTGCACGCCTCAAATTGCCAGGATAGCCAGAACCATAGATGAGCCGTCTGCCACGATACATTACAACATAAAAAAGCTGGAAAAAAAAGGAGCGATAAAAACCTACAAGGCTGTCTTTGACCACAAGGCAATCGATGAAGGATTCTGTGTGTATGTTCTCGTTAAGATGACCGCTGAGGCTGGTGCTTACCCTGACAAAGTTGCGGGTCAATTGGCTAAGCATGAAGAGGTTGAAAGTGTAGATTTGCTTGCTGGGGAAATGGATGTAATTCTTAAGGTTAGGACGAAGGACCAAGATGAGTTCTATGAGGTATTGAGGAGCCTCCTTGCCCAAGAAGGTATTGAAAAAAGTACGTCCATGATTTCATTAAGACAAGTCAAATCTGAGTTTGTGTTGCTGTGATACCATAAAGAAACATTGCTGTCCCCGCTCAAAGCGAAATGATGGCATTTCACCAATAGAACCAAGAGGCAAGGCGTCAGTGATGCCTTCTTGGTTGACGCCATAGGCTGAATTCACGCGCGATACGTTTATCTGTCGAACGGTTTCATTATTTCTGCTCTAAAAGATATTTGGGAACCATCGAAGGCATGTCTGATTCTATTATCAGTACAATGGATTTGACGAAGCGTTTCGAAGACCTAGTCGCAGTTGACCATCTAAACCTCAACATTGAAGATGGAGAAATATTCGGACTGCTAGGACCCAACGGTGCGGGAAAAACGACGACTGTTCTTATGCTTACCACAGTGATCAAGCCAACTGAAGGAAACGCAGTTGTAGGTGGGTTTGACGTTAAGAGGCAGCCTGACGATGTACGTAGGCTGATAGGGATTTGCTTTCAAGAACCCAAAATACTCTGGGTCAGCAACTCGTGGGATGTGCTGAACTGGCACGCAAAGGTTTGTGGTCTCTCGACGCAAGAACGTAAAACACGAGTGAAGGACGTTCTTGAGAGCTTAAACATGTGGAGCCACAGACAAAAGAAAGTTCACGGTCTCTCTGGCGGGATGAGAAAGCGCATCGAAATTGCAAAGGTTCTAATCCAAAGACCTAAAATCGCTTTCATCGATGAGCCAACCGCCCAAATAGACGTAATCGGCAAACACAAGATTTGGAACATGATTCGAGAACTTCGAGATGCCGGGTCCACCATAATATTAGCGACAAACGAGCTCTACGAGGCCGACATCCTCTCGGATCGTGTTGCAATCATGCACAAAGGGCGCTTAATGGTTTGTGACACTCCGAAAACGCTGAAAGACAGCATCCCAGGAGGAGACAGCGTCGAGATTCAGCTCGAAAAAGAAGTAACCAAAAACGTACTGGAAAAACTGAAGGCCTTCCACGAAGTTGTGGATGTGGTCAACATAGACCCCAACAGGCTAAGGGCTTATCTAAACAACGTAGAGGAAGTCGTTCCCGACATCATGAAGCTGTTTCTTAGAAGCAGAATGCCAGTTAAATCAATCCACGTCAGTGAGCCATCACTTGACGATGTTTTCGTGCATTACACTGGGCTAACAATTGAGGCGGCAGAGCAAGAGGGCCCCGCGAGGCGGCACAAGTGAAACGGTTGATACTCGTTATTGAAAGAGACCTTCAGATGTTCTTGCAATACAAGTTCCTAATAATCATGCGAGCAATATGGTTTGCAGCTCAAGTCGCCTTCTTCGGCTTGATTGCTTCCCGCATGGTTGTGCCCGAACTAGCTGACGTCTATTTTGAGTACTACGTTGCCGGAGTTGTCATAATGATGCTATACTCCACTTCAGTCTTTATCGGCTACGACATTTTCGAAGAAGCAGAACACGGAGTCTTCGAATACTTACTCAGCCTCCCAGTCTCAAGAAGAGAACTTGTGTTAGGCAGATCGATAGGCGGTGGCATCCGTAGTTTCATCTTCATAGGCCCGATTGTTGCAATCACCCTATTCGTGATTGGGCTGGCTAATCCTCTAAATTTTCTGATCGCTTTTTCAGCCCTATTCCTGTTTGCCTTCGGCGTTTCCGGAATGAGCATCACCATCGCTGTAGGTTTGAAGTCCGGCGACCGCTTCGACATCCTTATGGGCGTTCTAAACGCCTTCATAATCAGACTTAGCACCACTATGTATCCCCAAGTGTTCGTTCAAGACGCAAGTCAACTCTACGCCGCGTTGACAACAATCAACCCCGTCACTTTTGCTTCAGATCTATTCCGATGGGGTGTAGGCATAGAGAAATACCTAACCATAGCTCCCATGCCACTTGCACCGATACTAGGCCTCACTGCATTCTTCTTTGCCTTCACATTCGTCGGCGTCACTGTTTACGAAAAAAGACTCGAAGGCGGGGGCTGGCAATGATTAGGGCTGTTGCACACATAATTGAATACGATTTCAGGAATTTTCTCCGCTACAAATGGTGGCTGGCTGGTCTCATAAGCATGAATCTGGCGGATCTGCTGATTATGGCAGTAGTGTATAATCAAATGGTGAGTCCAGCAATAATCGAAGAGATTAGAAGCTACTTTAACTTCTTCGCCCCAGGCGTAACCGTTCTAGGGCTGTTCGCTTCAGCGTTCATGATTGGACGAGAAGTGAACATGGAAGTACGTCGCGAAATTCACCATTATATGCTAAGCCTTCCGATTACACGCTTAGAGCTTGCTATGGGGAGATTGCTTGCAGGCGGGCTGCGAGGAATGATGTACATGTCGCCACTACTCTTGACAACCTTTGTCGTCCTGGGATTCCCATCCGCAGTTCAGCTTCTCGTTATTCTAGGTGCCTTGTTTCTCCTAGCAACCGGGATCTCGGGCCTGAGCATTGCCATCGCAGCTTCAACAACCAGCTTCGAGAAATTCGTTACAGCTAGAGGCTTAGTCTACTACGTTCTCTTCTTCTGCAGCAGCATTTTCTACCCACTATCGCTAATACAGTCATTGGGGAGAGAAGGCATAATGCCGATACCAATAGTTGTGTTAGCCGAGCTGAACCCCCTAAGCAGCGGTGCAGATTTAATAAGATCATTTCTCCTCGGGAACCCGCCGTTCACAATTAGAATGATAAGCAATTTAGTCCTTTTCTCAGCAATCTTCGCAACGACAGCTATGTTTGCCTATATGAGGATAATTGAACGGAAATAGCTCAATCGCTCCTCTTCGAGAATGATGTGGCTCTTCACTCTTGAATACGACGACAGCTACGTTTCGACTTCTAGGAAGATTGCGAACTTTGACGGGGTTTCGATCGGTTTGCACGTATGCGTTGCTATCTTTGTATGTGAAAAACTGGCACTAGATGAGGCTCATTTCTGCCGTTGTCGTTTCGAAGTCTGCCAGTGGCTCTCGATCCATGAAACTCTTGAACTTCGCTGGAATGCATGCATGCTTTGGCATTAACGGCGACTCCCTTCACTATTCGCTAGCATGGTTCCAGCCTACTGTTCCATGAACTGTTCCTGCAGATGAACAACTTCACCGCTGTCACGTGCTTGTGCATAGGCTTTGAGCGGCTCTTCATTGAGACTCAGGAAAGTTGGACCCCACTTGAAGACTGAAAGCAGTTTCTCCCCTTCTTCGGAGAAGCCAGCAATGAATAGAGCTGCAGCCAAGGCTTCAACTGTGCTTAGCACAGTAGGCTTTCCATAATTAACTGGATTCGCTGCGATTAGGTACGGAAGACAGCGCGGCGCGCCTGGTATTTTGAGATATTTTGCGGTGGCATTCGCGTGTTTCCAGCTTAAGTCGAAAGCTACTAGACCTTTGGTCTTGATTCTATTGCGGTCTGCTGGTGAAAAGGCTTTTTCTGAAAACGGGTTTAGAAGGACAGCTTGCCTAGGCAAGTTTCTGGTCTGATTAACCACCCAGATGAGATTGTGCTTTTTTAGTTTGAGAGCGGAGCACTTTCGCGGGTCGCATTGCTTAGCATGATAGACCACTATTCTTAGGCCTTTAGGACGCATTTATCCGCACCTGAGAATGGGACATCGGGTCATCCATGATCTTCGGAATCCAGTCGAGCAAATCCGTGGGCATCATGTGGTAGCCTCTTTCGCGCTTGACAAAGTCGCCGGCGGCGCCGTTTATGAAGGCTCCTGCCGCTGCAGCTTCGAAGGGGTCTATCTGCTGAGCCAAAAGCGCCCCAACTATTCCAGAAAGGACGTCGCCAGTTCCACCTACGGTCATACCTGGGTTTCCAGAGAAGTTCAGCTTCACCCTGTCTCCATCGGATATTATGTCATTTCTACCTTTCAACAAAACAACTGTGTTGAGTCTAGCTGCAGTCTTCGTCACTGCAGACACTCTTTCTTCTAAGTTGGATGGCAGTTGCTTCCCGGTTAAGATCTGGAATTCTCCGGCGTGGGGTGTAAGAACTGATGGCACTTTTAAGGGACGTTTGACCTCTGCAAACGCCTTCAACCCGTCCGCGTCTAACACGATTGGCTTCTCCATTTCCTCAGCGGCCGCAACCACTTTCGCACAAGCTTCCACTGTCTCGGGACGTAGCCCTAGGCCCGGTCCAATCACTACGCCAGTTGCCTTTGCCAAGTGTTGACTTATCTGAGAAACGTCGTCTGCCTTCAGGTAGTTACCATTGAGTTTGATCGTGATCACGTTGGCGGTCATAGAAGAGATTGCGTAGCCAGTCCTTTCAGGAGTTGCGATGTAGGCTAAGTCTATGCCTGAGCGGAGAGCCGCAAGGGCGACAAGAACAGGGGCGCCAGAGTAAATTTCACTTCCGCCCACAACCAAAAGCTTCCCGAAATCTCCCTTGTGAGATTCAGCTGGCCGCGGTTTCACAACATTCAACACGTCGCCAGGTCCTGCCCACGTTTCAAGAATCATGGGTAGGCCGATATCCTCAACCTTCAGTTCGCCCACGTAGTCAATTGCTTTGAGTAGGCCTGGCTTCGCCTTGTGGAAAGTGACAGTTAAATCGGCTTTGATGGATTCGCCTAGCACTTCGCCCGAGTCTGAGTCAAGGCCGGTTGGGGCGTCAACGGCGAGACGAAAAGCCTGCATCCCGTTTATTGTTCTAACCAGCTGCAAGATTGGTTGTCTAGGAGAGCCTTTCAACCCCACGCCGAGCATAGCGTCAACGACAATGTCGGCCTTAATCTCAGGAACTTGGGACGAGTCCTTAACTTCACACATGTTTATGTGGTGTCTCAAGCTCAGCAGAGCAAGGTAGTTTTTTCGCGTCGCCTCGTGTTCTATATCAGCAGCTCTGCCTGCAATAATGACTGATACTCGGTACCCAAGGGCGAGGAGATGGCGGGCCGCCACAAAGCCATCGCCTCCGTTTCCTCCTAGTCCGCAGAAAACTGCAACCCGAGTCTTCTTGGACGGAAATCGAGCGGAAATTTCAGAGACGAGGCTCCGGCCGGCGTTTTCCATCAACTGTAAACGTGAAATGCCAAAATACTCAGCGTTAGCTTCAAGAACTCGCATCCCTCGACTAGTTATGACCCCATCTCCCATTATGTTCACGTCAAACTAATATGAACGCGACTTCTTTAAATAAATGGCTAAAGAGTAAGAAAACGAACCTGTATCCAAAACTTCTGCAAGCGGGCGCTTGCTTCTTCTCGATCTACCGAGTTCAGCATTGACAGTCGATGATATGTTTGGGACGCGTCACGTCATACTTCTCGACTTGAATTTCGCAAGGTTGATCTCGAATCTGTATTTGCACTAGGCTGTCAGCTGGGTGGATCGTCTCTTCGGCTGACGTTTCACTGGAGTCTGGAGAGAGCTCCGGAGCGCGACTCGTCTCCTCCTCTGCGAGAATCGGAGAAAGTTCGGCGGTCTCTGGGCTTATCATCGTTTGTTTCTGGACTTTTGTCAGGTAGAACCCTAGACCCAAGAGGGTTACCCCAAGGGTCATGAAGATCGTAACGTAGACGAGCTCGTTAAGGATGGGCAAAATCGTGCTGGAAGCGTCGCCGAACCATAGGATGACGAACGCGAGGATGAAGCAAGCAACGGAAGCCCCGTGAAGAAAGTTCACCCGTCCTGGCCCACGGCGTTCAGGAGTTCCATTTCTTGTCTCAGAATCGCTATTTGCCACATCGTTCGTAACGTTCTTTTCCTTGAGAGTACTGTCTTCCAAACTGGGTGCCTCAGCCGAGGCCAACGTGTCCTCCTTTGCACCTCTATTCCTTGAACGTAGGTCGAGGTAAAGCATGAAAAGGTAGGGCATGGATAGGTAGAGCCCGGCAACTACAGGGTTCTGAAACCAAGGGGCCAGAGCCTGCATTTGTGTGGTGGGCTCAGCTCCCATCATCACAGTCAAAATATCTTCAATAGATACAGCAACGAAGGTTACGGTTAAGCACAGGAAGAACTGGAGAAGGATGCTTCTCCCTTTTCCGAGTATGATTGCTGGTATCACTGAAGACAATACGAAAATCCATGCGAAAGCGTGTATGAAGGCGATCGTGTCAACTCGCGAGACCAGGAAATCTCCAGCTGCTGGCAGCAGATAATTCAGAGAGTTGACGATGGAATAGACCGCATTGTTAGTAAACAGCTGATAGCTAATGATCAAGCTCCACGAGATGGAAATGTATAGCGGAGCTACTAATGCTGCCTTTCCCAGCTTGGATACCTCATAGGATTATTGAGGAAGGCAAGAACAAAATTGTTATGAAAGACTAATCAATAGCCTGAATAGAAGAAAACTCAAGCGTATGCCCGTGAACTATTTCATCTTTCCTCTTGGAATCGTGTTGGCGAAGCGGCAGCGCATGTCTCCTTTGAGGACACTCTCAAGCAGCTCCACTTCAACTGGTTCGTCGAAGATCACGTCGAAGTGCACCTTTTCGTAGCCGGCGCTGCAGTAGCAGAACATTGGCGAGATCTTAGGTTTCCCTTCGCGTATGGCAGATCTCGTGAGCGGGCAGTGGCAGGCGTAGTATCTCCTCAAGGCAGGATCCTTCTCCTTAAGGTACTGTTTTGGCGCGTAAGGTATCTTGGTCACGTAGATCCGGTCACCGTGCCTGACACCTGTGCAGATCTCTTGGTTGCCTCTCACGAACTCAAGAACTTCTGGGGTGATCTCTTGCTCGTACCATAACTGCCCTTCTTTCATGGACTTTCCCAGCTCCTCTACGAGCCGCTCATGTTCACCCTTAAGGTATTCGTCGATGCTGGCGGCCTTCGCGAACCTCTCCTTCTTCTCTTTGAAGGCTTCAGTTGGCACTTTGTGGTAGTTCCACGTGAGGATTTTCTTGCACGTTTCAATGGGCAGCTCAGCCTCCATTTTACTCATGATCTGTTGCGTGCAACTCGGGTATTTCTCCTGAGGAGAACCGAGAGGAGGCAACGCGAACTCCTTAAGAATTCTGTTTCGAGTTTCCTCTCCTGCAATAGCTGCTAATCTCTCGCCCATGTCAGGCAGCACGTTTCTAGCGCCCAGGATTTTGGTGAAATATATGTAGTAATCGTTCTTCTTCGCCAAGTTGCAGTAGCGAGCAATTGCGACAAGTCTTTCCCACGAGTTTTTGCCTTCCTTCACAAGCAGAGAAACATATTCTTTGAGTGCCTCTAGTCCTGCAGACTCAAACGAATTGTCCTTCCCCTCAAGATATTGCTCAAACTCTTTAACTGCGTTCACGGAGAAGTCTATCTCTTCCTTGCCGATTTTACGTTCTTCCAAACGCTTTCTAAACTCATTTTCCATCAACATATTCACGCTCACCAAACCGTCGGAAGACCGCCTTCTACCGCATTTGACACACTCGCTCCGACATTCTTCACTGTTAATCCAGCTTCTGAAAGCATGTACCTGCCACCATGAGCGATAATTAGCAATCTCAAGTCCATTGCGAAGCCCTCTAACAAGAACCGTGAAAAGACCACTACTAAAAACTTCAGCCGTCACATGACGGCATGCATGCATGAGCCACGAATTCTGCCATGTGGTCTTTCTCTAGGTGTCAGATACAACAGACCCAATCAGCCTAATCCATCTTGCAGGCTGTATGAAGGATTGAGCCACAACCTCTAGGCATGCAGGCGTTGACCACGACCGAGCCGCTATGAGCTTTCATAGGCTCGTGTTTTTGGGAACAATAGACTAAAATATGCTTCTTCTGAAGCAGTTAGTGTGTGGGATGGGGGATTGAAGCACAGCAACCGTCTAGGGTGCGTGTTGCGTGAAGCAAGCGTTTCTTATTCGCAATTGTTGGGCGGCGATGTAACTTGAATTCTAAGCTTCCAGTCGAGCCAGCTTTGATCGGTAGAAATCAAGAAATTGAACAGCTTACCCAACATCTTGACTATGCTTTGAATGGAAAAGGAACCACGGTGTTCATTTGTGGAGAGGCTGGAATTGGAAAGACGAGACTGGTCGACGAGTTCCTGGACCTCGCAAGGAAAACAGGGGCAAAAATTCTCAAAGGCTGGTGCTTAAGCGAGGCAGCTATCCCTTACTTTCCATTCATAGAAGCCTTCAACACTTATAGGTCAACCATAGGAGACGAAAAGGCGAAATCCGCCGTGACAGACCAGCTAGGAATCACAGGATGGTTGAAAGGACCCCTCATAGGAGACGAAAAGGCGAAATCCGCCGTGACAGACCAGCTAGGAATCACAGGATGGTTGAAAGGACCCCGCACTCCACGCGAGCCCAAAGCCCGTGAACTCTTCTCAACTCCGGAAATAGAGAGGGACAGAACCTTTGAAGCAGCGGCAAGGATTCTCCTTCAACTGTCCACCAAAGAACCCTCAATCCTTTTCTTAGACGACCTACACTGGGCTGACCACCTGAGCCTAGCTCTGCTTCATTACCTATCAAAGAAATGCAGAAACTCTCGGCTTCTCATCATCGGAACCTATAGAACAGAAGAGCTTATTCGTACCAAGGAAGAGAGGCTCCATCCCCTCGAAGAAACTATCTTCTCCATGAGCCGAGAATACCTACTAACCAAGATGGAGCTGAACCGTCTAAAGCGCAATGATTTTCCCGAACTCTTAAGGTCAATATTCCACTCTCCATTTGATGAAGAATTCGTTGAGAAGCTTTACAGGGAAACTGAAGGCAACCCCTTGTTTGCGCTTGAGACACTCAATCTTCTTGCCCAAGAGGGCTTCCTCTCAGAGAGAGAAGGACAATGGATACTCGTAACATCAACAGAAAAGATTGGAATACCTTCCAAAGTTCACGAGGTTATCATTCGAAGAATTTCAAGATTAAAACGTAAAGAAAGAAAACTGTTGGATCTTGCAGCCGTCTGTGGCCATTCTTTCAACCCAGATATATTAGGCAAGACTTTGGCTTTAGACCTAGCTGACGTTTTGGAAAAACTCGTTGAGATACAGCGAAGACACAGACTTATACGTTCTATCGATTCAACCTTTGAATTTACTCACGAGAAAATAAGGGAAGTCATATATGATAACTTGCAAGGAGAGTTGAGAAAAGCATATCATCTCAAAACGGCAAGTTGCCTCGAGCAGATTCTCGCCGAAAAAGCCTCTGACGATTACCTTGCAGACATCGCCTTTCATTATGTTGAAGGAGGAGCTTCTGAGAAAGCGTTTCAATACCTCATCAGACTTGGCGAAAAGGCTGTACAAATATCTGCAAACGCGCAGGCAATAGACTACCTCAACAAGGCGCTGGAAGCTACCCGAACAGCTGCCAGTCTTGCCTCAAGTAAGAATCTTGCTAGAATTTACAAGATCAGAGGCAGAGCTTGGCTGGGTCGAGGAGAGGTGGCAAAAGCCGGCGACGACTTCAATCTGCTTCTGCAAAATGCTATCTCCCTTGGCGATGAGTCAGTACTAACAGAGGCGCACTATTGGTTGGGCGAAGCTCTGACAAAGCAATACGCATGGGGCGAGTCTAAACGGAATCTGTTAAGGGCAATCGAGATGGCGCGAAAGACAGGCAACAGACTTGTCGAATGCAGAAGTTTAGCTTCCCTTGGGTGGTTGCTTATTTGGAATCTCGACACCCTTGAAGAGAGCCGCACACGGCTGGAAGAGGCTTCTGAGATATCTAGAGAGATAGGCGACAGGGTTGCATATGCCCGTAGTCGCTTTTGGCTTGCGTTCTTCTACAACTGGAGAGGTGAATTCAACCTAGCCAAAGAAAACGTCGACGAGGCGTTGAAGCTACTTGAGGAATTGGGCGATAGATTTCATGCGTTGCAGGCGTTAGTATTTCTGTGCTGGATCAATTGCGGCAAAGGGGAATACAACGATGCCATCTTAGCTATACAAAAGTGCCTTCAACTCGCCCAGAAATGGGATATCGTGTATTGGGATCGCGCTCCCATGCCCCTCATGCAGCTTGGTTGGATTTACCGTGACTTGTCGAACATTGAACTTGCTCTACGGTATGATAACGAAGCATTAGAAAATGCCAAACTCAGCGCGGACGCAGGCAGAATGAAAGCTGGAATCACCGTGGCAGCCTTAGTAGATTTGGGAATGGACTATTTGCACAGGAATGATTACGAGAATGCGGAAAAGCATTTCAAAGAAGCAAACCCAAGCATGCACGCAACTGGAACATGGCGCATTGAAATTCGCAGATTTCTAGGTTTCGCAGAAATAGCACTTGCCAAAGGCGATTTTCAAGATGCACTAAAATCTGTTGAAGACTCGCTGGCTAGATCAGAAAAGGCAGGCGCAAAGAAGTACATAGCTCAAGGCTTGAAGCTGAAGGCGGAAGTACTTGCGAAAATGGGCAACCTGGGGGAAGCGATCGAGTTAATGGGGGACGCCTTGAAATTGGCGCAACAGGTGGGCAACCCACCAATACTCTGGCAAGCCCATCACTCCCTTGGTCTCCTACTCGAAAAACGCGGAGACCTACAAGAAGCCCATGAACACCACGCAAAAGCGATAACCCTCATAGAAGCGACGGCGTCAAAACTCAACGACCCATCCCTTGCGAACACTCTCTTAACGGCCCCGCTAACAAAGGCAATACGTGATTCCTATGCAAAAACAGCACCAACACAGTAACACTCGAAGACAAACGACAGAAGCCTGTCAATGCATGCATTTGCGAAAAGGATTTGACGCGGCGTGGATGCTTAAAGCTGTTCTGAAAATCCCTTTATTCACGGAAATTAAACCGGATCCAAGTGTGGTGGACCGGGCGGGATTTGAACCCGCGGCTTCCGCCTTGCGAAGGCGGCGATCATACCAGACTGATCTACCGGCCCTCCAGTCTTTCCGAAATAGAAACCACAGGCTTTAAGATTTTGGTCAACAAGATCCAGCATCCGGTCGGCTTGCACACGCTGGTTGCTTTGCATTGAAGTGGGGCTATTGCTCTCTTGCCAAGTACAACACTCACCCAGTGTCCTCCTCGTCTAAATCGGCGGCGCTTATCGTACGCCTTTAGTGGATTTTTCCTCGAAAAGACTGTGTAGAAAGCCTCTGTTGGAAGGAATCGAAAGCCCTAATTGTCTGAGGGCATCCAGTAGCAGTTGATTTGAGATGGGAAACCAGCAGATAATGATTCGTACAAGAGCCTTGATTTTCGATGAGAAGGGCAATGTGCTTGTTCAACACCATTCCAGATCTGAGCCTGACTTCTATAGGCTTCCTGGAGGTGGCGTCAGATCTAGAGAGAAGCTTGAGGACTGTGTGGTTCGCGAGATACTGGAGGAAACCGGATTGAATGCGAAGGTTGATCGTCTCCTATGGGTTCGCGACTTCATGGAGGGAGGCCCATACCATTCTATTGAGTTCTTTTTCTTGGCAACTGTAGTAGGCGGCGAGTTTACGCCAACGCCCGAGGCAGAGGGCATGGAGTTGTTATTTATGGCCCCTGAGGAATTGGAAAAGGTTGTTTTCTATCCAAAGGCGTTCATTCCGAAGATAAAACTCATTAAGGATGACAGAAGTTGGGCTGAGGAAAATCCATACATTAGATCCGCGAACTAGTATCACGCTTTGATTTGACGCATGTGCGCGTCAGTAGATTTGGGCCAAGCTGAGGTTGAAGGTTGGACTGACGCTTCTTTGTGATAATCAAAACAGCGGGTCACAATTGCGAAGTTTGTTTAGAGGCTGAGGCCTTTCTCGAAGGCGAGAATGTTTGTTTCTCTAGTTTCTGCTGTGACGCTCTCACCGATTGCTTTTTTCATGGCCTTCTTGCTCACTATCTTAGCTTTGCTTGTTAGTGCGCCCAGCATTACGACGTTGGCGTAAATCCGCGATTTCAGCTGGGTTTCGGCGATTTTGGTTGCAGGTACCTTGAAGACGCGAGCCTTTACTTCAGGAATCTTCTCTACTAAGCCTTCATCAACTAGCAGCGTGCCGTCTTGCCTAAGATCCTTAGCGTGTGTGTCGAGGGCGCTTTGACTCATTGCCACTAAGTAGTCGCATCTCCGTACTTTGGGGAAGCCTATTGCACTGTCGGATATGATTACTTCGCTCTTCGCGGCGCTTCCTCTAGCTTCGGCTCCGTAGCTTTGGGTCTGCGCCACCTGTTTTCCGTCGTAGACTGCGGCAAGTCCAAGGATTTGCCCTGCCAGTACGACTCCCTGACCTCCTAGTCCGCAGATTCTCACTTCAGACCTGCTCATGATTTCCTCGCCTCCTTCAACACTGCTTGAATCATTTCTGTTAAGGATGGACGACTTCTTGAAACGAACTCGCCTACAACCACCTTGCTTTCCAGCTCTTTCTCAGTCAGCCTTTTCGCTTCCTCAGTTGTTACGCTCTGCTCCTTCAGCCAAGTCAGCATTTCTCCAGCGTTCCGGAAGCCGGCTCGGCGCCCGTAGGCTGTGGGGCACTGGCTTACCACTTCAACGAAGCCGAAGCCCTTGGTTGTCAACGCTTTCTTGATGGCTTCCTTGAGCTGGTCTTGGTGTGCTGTGGTCCAGCGGGCAGCGTAGCATGCGCCTGCGGAGACGACGAGTTGAACGGGATCTAAGGGGTGTTCGAAGCCTCCGTAGGGAGTCGTCGTAGTTCTCATGTTCAGGGGAGTCGTAGCGGCGACTTGTCCGCCTGTCATGCCGTAGATCATGTTGTTTACCATGATTACAGTGATGTCGAGGTTTCTCCGGGCTGCATGGATCAGATGGCTTAGACCGATTCCCACGATGTCTCCGTCGCCGCCGAAGACAACTACTTTCAAGTCAGGTCGCATGAGTTTGACTCCTGTCGCGACAGGTATGCTTCGGCCGTGTGTTGTGTGGAGTGAGTCTGCTTCGAAGTGTGGTGACGGAATCCACGAAGAGCAGCCGATTCCACTGCAGAAGACGAATCCTTGAAGGTCTTCGTGGCCGAGTTCATGAACTGCTCTGAGAAAACAGGTGGCTACAGTGGTTCCTCCACATCCTGCGCAGAACGGGAAGGATACTCCTCTGAGATAGTTTTTGCTTGAGAAGGGTTTGCTCAAAGTCCTCCCGCGGCTCCTTCTATTTCAGCAAGGATCTCTTCAGGAGTCAGTAGTTCTCCCCCGCCAATCTTGTTAAGTGAAACGACGTTTGCCCTGCCATCCACTGCCCGTTGCACTTCAAAGAAGAGCTGCTGCAAGTTCATCTCTGCCACTATAATCGTCTCGGCTTTCTGCGCCATGCCCTTAACAGCCCTCTCGGGAAATGGCCATATCGTTCTCAGTCGGAGAGAGCCAGCTTTGATTCCCTTTTTCGTCGCCATATCCACGGCTTCATAGACACCCCGAGACGTTATGCCGAAGGAGACAAGGCCGACCTTGCAGTCATTCAGGTTGTATACTTCGAAATCCATTAGCGACTCAGCATTATTCCTAACCTTGTCGACGAGCCGAGTCACCAACGTACTGTGAACCTGGGGGTCTGCGGTGAATCGGATTCCGAACTCGTCATGCGTTGATCCTGTGACGGTGACGTTGTGTCCATCGCCTACGGTGGGCATAGGGGGCACTGCGTCTCCTCCGAAGAACGCTTTTTCGCCTAGCTTCGCTCTCCTCCTATTCAGAATGGAAAGTCTCTCGGCTGGAGGTATGAACACTTGCTCTCTCATATGCGCCACGGTTTCGTCGGCTAACAGGATTACCGGCGCGCGGTACTTTTCAGCCAAGTTGAAAGCCCGTACGGTCAGGTCAAACATCTCCTGCGCAGAGTTTGGGCACAACACTATCGAAGCATAGTCTCCATGAGTTCCCCAACGTGCCTGCATGACGTCGCCTTGGCCGCACTTCGTAGCCTGTCCTGTGCTGGGTCCTGCCCTCTGCACGTCAACTATGACGCATGGAGTCTCAGTCATGAACGCATATCCAATATTCTCCTGCATAAGACTGAAACCAGGACCTGACGTCGCCGTCATTGCCTTCGCCCCCGTCCAGCTTGCGCCAATCACTGAGGCTATTGAAGCAAGCTCATCCTCCATTTGAATCGCCACTCCGCCCACTTGAGGAAGTCGCTTCGCCAAGCGCTCAGCGATCTCGCTGGCGGGAGTAATAGGGTAGCCAGCGAAGAACCGGCAGCCAGCCTTGATCGCAGCTTCTGCCAGGGCTTCGTTTCCTTGCATGAAATACGTTCCCGCACGCAGG
>Ga0209427_10004981_pt1 | contig 15263 bp, 21 predicted proteins | sample DeeMarSWOR136_30_FD_187465 | JGI IMG/M metagenome (GOLD analysis project Ga0209427, IMG submission 187465) | Marine sediment microbial communities from White Oak River estuary, North Carolina - WOR-1-36_30 (SPAdes) (version 2) | ecosystem: Environmental > Aquatic > Marine > Intertidal zone >...
TAAATCTCTTCTTTCCATATCTTTCTCCCATTCAAGCAATTATTTATCTAAAGATGTAATCCTAGATTTCCTTTTTTTATCCAATTCACGTAAATTTATATTAATTGTAATTACTGAAATTAGTACAATTGCAATTGAAATGATAATTAGAAACAAAGGTGCAAAAAATATAAATCTAATATTAGTAGCACCAGATGTTTCAATAAATGCTTTGTTGAAAAAAATTATGAAATGAACACTTAAAAACTTTAAATTTGATAGTATGATAAAGGTACCAATAACGACACCTGTTGTGGCAAATAATGAGTGAATAATACTAATAATAATTTTTGAATAATGACGTAAATAATCTATTATTGAAATAATTGTGAAAATTAACCCTGACAGAATTAATACATAAAATGCATTTGATGAAATTTTTGGTCCTTTGAAAAAATCATCTTTAGAAATTCCAATAAAGTTATTACTGTTTATAGTGTAGTTTGTACATTGTGAATCAAAAATGTTTTCAAGGCTTTGGTAATAACTATCATCTTTATTTTTAAAATCTTTATAATAAAACTCCTGAATAGTTCCGTACTCTGCATCATATCTTATAAAAAACCATGGTAAAAAGTTGATTATCACTAGGGCTATAACAGCAATTATAATAAAAAAAATTCCTAATTTAAGAAAGGGTTGTTTTTTAGTAATACCTTTTTTATCTTCTGCTTTAATGCCCTTTGATCTTTCAGCTTTTTTAAAAGACTCATCCAATATTTTTTCCTTTTGCATTTTTCTACTTGATTTTACTTCAGAATAAAAGGTAAACTCGCTATCCTCTTTTGTATCTTTCATAATCTCTCCTGCACCAACATTTAAATTAGCATTTTACTCTTAAACCTTTTGAATTAATATTATTGAAAGAGATTTTTATTTTTTATGCTAGGTTAGAATATGCACATGCATCTATATAGTATCTGCATATTTATCTACAAATCAGACTTTTATATTACACATGCATTACAATTTTATTGGGATTGCACTACTGAAAATATCAATTTTCTAGGAGGAGAAAAATGCCACGCAAAAAAAATAATAAAAATAACTTTTCATGGATTTCAGATAGAAAGATATCCTTAGAAGATTTACCCCTAAAAACAATGAGAGTTACAATTTATGCATTAAGATGGGTTTTTCTTTTAATATTCTTTTTTGTAGTAGTTGGTATATGTTTATTATTTTTATCTGGTGGAGAAAGCTACATTCAACTTATTTTAGGTTATAGCATTGCAGGTTTTTTCACATTTTTTATGGGTTATTTCGGTTGGATATTAGCCCAAGCCATGATTGAAATGATAACTGGACATAATGAAAAAGTAGAAAAGAGCTTGTCATATTATTTATCAAAAAACAATAAACGTAAATTTAAACATAGATTTTAAAATTTTTTCTTTTGGTAAATATTATCTAATATCTCTTCATATCAATTAAATTCAATGAGGTAATTAAATTGATTATATTTGATAATCATCTTCATCTTAGAAGGAACGGGCTTTTTTTAGATGCTGTTAAAGATTTCAAAAAAGCAGGTGGTACCCATTTTGTTTTATGTCAGCTTCCAATGATTAATTTAGTAATTAAAAATAAGAACTACAAATCTTGTTATGAAGAAACACTTTCCATTGCAAATGAAATCAAATCAAAAATAGATATAGGTGTTTTTGTAACAGTTGGACCTTATCCAGTTGATTATATTAGGCTTAAAGAAAAATTTGGTAGAAACCAAGCAATTATAATTATGAAAAAAGGGATTGATTTGGCAGCAAGGCTCTGTGAAGAAGGAAAATCAATTGGTATTGGAGAGATTGGTAGACCCCATTTTCCTGTTGAAAAAAGCATTATAAACGATTCAAATGAAATACTTTTATATGGAATGCAAAGAGCAAAGGATGTAAATGTTCCAGTTATAATTCATACAGAAAGTACAACTCCTTCTCAGTGTAAAGAGCTTGCAGAAATGGGAAAAAAAGCAGGTCTTTCTGCAAACAAAATTATTAAGCATTACAGTCCTCCTTTCATATTAGAGAATGAAAACTATGGTCTAATGCCTTCTGTTCTTGCAAGTGAAAAAAATCTAACTACTGCAATAAAAAAAGGAACTCGTTTTTTGATGGAGACTGATTATATAGATGATCCCCGTAGACCTGGTGCTGTACTTAGCCCAAAGACAGTTCCAAAAAAGACTTTACTTTTTTTTAACAAAGGTATTTTAAATGAAAAACAAATTTATGAAATTCATAAAAATAATCCCGAAAAGACATATGATATTTATTTAGAGCAATAAGAATTTAAATAATATTGTTATTTGGAGTTGAAGGAAATCATGGTTAAAAAAGGAAGAAGATATGATACAAGAACAATCCTAATCATATTATTAGTAATACTTGTAATAGCTGCTGCATATATTGTCATCAGTAATTTACCTCCTGAAGAGGATTTCCTTTCAGTTGAAGAAGTTTTAAGAAATAAAGAAACCTATTTAAATAAAACAATAGCAGTTAAAGGATTTTATGATATTGATGGCGATCAAAATGTAGTTGTTTCTACTTTGGATACAACAACAGGTAGATCACAATTAAGGTTAGATCTAACCGGATTTAAAAACAATGAAACAGACGTTTTAAAAGAAGGTCAAAAGTTTACATTTACTGGTATTTTCAAATATGAATTTGAAAATATCCCAATAAGTGATGTAATTTTAGAAGTAAATAAAATTGATGAAATTTAATATTTACATATTATCCTATATATTTTAGTTCATCAGTTTTATCTTTAGAATAGGTTTCGATTTCTCTTAATTGATGTGCAATTTGTTCAATTTCCTTAGCCTTTTTTTCTAGAGCTGATAGGTTCACTTCAATATTAGTAATTTTCATAATAATATCAAGAACAGCTTTAGCACTATTAGGATCTACCAAATAACCTGGTGTTTCACCCATTAAACATACACCATCAATTCCTCTTAACTGACCTAAACCAAGAAGAAGTCCACTTGCTCCAACTATGCCACCACCTGGCTCATTTTTCTTAAATACCGCACCATGTTTTTTTACTATTTTGATAAGATTTTTGTTTGTTGCTGCACATAAAACCTTTGGATTTAAAATTTCTTGACCAAGACCATAACCACCTAATGTGTATATTTCCTGTATATCACATTCTTGTGCAATATCTAGAATTTTTTCACAAAGCTCATATTGACCTTGTGAGGAAAGTCCTTGATAATCACCTGTAAGTAAAATAAGATTTTTTTGGTTTTTCTTTTTTGCTTTCCAATAGTAAAACTCATTTTTTACAAGTTCAGTGGTTCCATCTGGATTAATAAAAACTTGTGGTGGAAAATCTTTGCAATAAATTTCTGCAAATTTTTCTGCATTAATGCTATCAATTAAATGTTCGACTGCAAGTTTACCAACATTTCCAATACCTGGAAGCCCCTCTATTAATATTGGTTTTTTCAAGTTTGGTTTTTTTGTTAAATATCTTACGGTAACATAATCCATAATTATTCACCTATGTTTAGTTTCTTTAGTTTTCTCCTATATTTACCATAGTGATCCTCTGGAGAAAATCTTGGGGGATTTTTTAATATTGATTTTTCATTACAAATACTGCATACATTTTCTAATGTATATTTTTTACATTTTTTACAATAAAGTAGTTTAGACATTTATTTTTCCAATTTGCGATGAAATTCAAAATCACCGTTGTTTTCTTTTATTTTTTTCTCTATTTTATCAACGGCTTTTTTCAATTCTTCTTCTGCAATTTTATAATCAGGAGCTTTAACAGTTATCATATAATTTGGAGCTCCAATATATTTAACCTTTATTTCAACATCTTCATATTCAGAATTTTCAGCTTCTACTAATACATTTTTAATGTGATTTATTCCATCTGGAAGCCAACTAGTAACAATTATATAACCTTTTATATCTACAAAAGGAACAGGTATACTTGTTTTTGCTATTTGTATAAATTTTTCTACCCAATCTCCCTTATAACCATCCTTTTTTAGCATCTCTTCATCATAAGCTGCTTGTTCAAAGGCGCCATATAATGAACCATATTTTTCTGCAAGTTCATTTCCAAACTCGTTGTAACAATTTTCAATGTCTTTACCTAGTTCTTTTGACACCATTTCTAATAATTTTTTAGATTTTTGGGAGTTTTTCCATTCTTGGATTTTATCTCTTTTTTGATGTTCATTTACTCGTTTTAAAGATAAATCAATATGATTTTTTTCTTCGTCAACATGTAATACCTTACAAACAACTTTTTGTTTTTCTTTTATATGATTTCTTATACGTTTTACCCATCCCGTAGCAATTTCTGCGATATGAATAAAACCTTCTCTATCTGGATATTCATCAAGAGTTACAAATGCTCCAAAATTTTGAACATTTTTTGCAGTTCCTACAACAAGTTCTCCTTCAGAAGGAAAATCTTTTTTAATCATAATTTTAAACCTTTTTTATTCAATATATTCTAAAATTTCTCCTTTTATTATCGCTTTACCACCTGCAGGTATTGCAAGTTTGCTTCCGCATATGTGACAAGATACTTCAGTACTTGCTTTATTAAATAATACTTGTTCGTTTTCACAATCTCTACATCTTACTTTAATAAATTGGCTTGTAGGTTTTTTCATGTTTTATTCTCCAATTTCAACCTTTCTTGCTCTTTGAGTTGCAGGTTGTTTACTTTTTTTGCATTCATTGCAAAGAAATTTCAACGGTGCCCTTCTGCTTGTTTTTTCACGTCCTTCAGGTTTAGGTCTTGGAAATCCTCTATATCCACTTGTAACCCTACGAAATCTTCGCTGACCCTGTTTAAGTTCACTTGCTTTTCTTTTCTTAATTTTTTCTACATTATGCAATGTATGTTTTTTGCATATTGGGCAGTATCTCTTAATTTTCCTTGGTATTTTCATATGAAACTCCATTATTATTTATTATAGAGAAAAATTGTAATAAGGAGGTAATATAAAAATGTAAGCAACTATTCAATTTTTTCTATTGCTCCTCTCTTTAGAAGCATTTCACTCATGTCTTTTGGAAGTGATAATACATCATCTTTTCTTAGATTATACTTATTTTTATCTGTTCCAATAAATTCAGGAATATTTTGTGTAACTCTTACGATTGGATTGTTATTTTCGTTTTTTTCAATAGGTTCTTTAATTTCTTCAGGTTTTTCTTCATCTAAATTATTAATTGTTTTTTCATTATTTTTTTCCTTATTTTTTAATATTTTAACTCTTGTATTTCTCATGCTAGTTAAAACAGTATTAAAAAGATTTTTTTCTTCATCTGTTAAGTTTTTTAATTCAGGATTTCCGCCCCGAACCTTTGAAACTGTAGCAAGTAATATCTTTTTTTCTCGTAATTCATAAATATTTAGAGCAATTTTTGAAATATTTTGTATTTCATCTTTTAAAAGAGTTGTTTTTTGAGGGGATTTTTCATTTTCCAATCTATTATTTAGACTTTTTAAAAATTCTGACAAATCATTATAAAAATTTTGAGTTAATTCTGTTAAAAGAGGTGATTTTTTTTCCATTTCTTGAATCTTTCTAAGAAATTTATAATTAATTTCTTCTTCTTCCAATTAAAATCCCCCACTCATATTGGTATTTATTTTAAATAATATTTGCCATTTTTCTACCTATTAGAAAAACAGCTAAATAAGTTGGAATTTCTTGTTTTCCAGGCTTTAAATTAAATTCTTCTCCTTTCATTTTAATATTAAAAGAGTCTTTAAGATCTACTTTAATTGGATATTCTGGTAAAACAACAGTATCATCTAATGGATTAAAATCTTTCAATTTACTTAATGATATTTCTGCTACATCAAACCCTGTTTTTCCATGCAAAGAACCTGGAAGTCTTATAAGTCTTTTAATATCACAAGTTACAGGCTCATCAGTTTCACCTGCACTCATTGAAACAGCTGTTTTTCTTAATGCATTATTTAAGAAAAATTTTCTAATTGTTTCAGATTGATCAAGCTTTCCTTCTTTTATTCTTTCAAATCTTTCTTCTGAAAGATCATCGAGTAATTTTTCAGCATCTGTTTGACTTACTCCATACTCTTTTAGCTTATTTATTGGGTCTTTACTTAATTTTATTTCATTTACAATTTCAATAATTCCTCTACTTATTCTTCCCCGCCATCCTGGTTCATCTGGTGTTGGCATTTTCAATGTTTTCCCTTTTGCATATGTTCTATTGCCATATCTTCTAACTCCAGTAATATGTTCATGAAAAACCAACCTATCTATCAAATCCCTGCCAGTTATATAATCAACAATTTCTCTTCTTTCTGAACTATCTAGACTAAGAATTTTAGGATCTTTAACATGGCAATGATATCCTCTACCTCCGCTAAAATAAAGTTCAATATATTTTTTATCAAAACCAAAATCATTTAATAAAAAATCATTTACAAGTTTATAAAATTCCTCTTTTACAAGGTCTAATTGTTTTTCATATGAAAGTTTTTCAGCATTTTGAAGATGATCTGAATCTAAATCAAAGATTAACTCTGCACCCATCCAATTTTTTTCCTGCATTGTAGGTGCTGCAGGTTTTTTGTAGTATGCAGATGAGTAATATGCATGAAAGGGAACATTTTCTATAACAAAATTATTGAATTCATCTTTTTTTTCAAAACCAAGATGTCTCATCATTCCTTTGCCAGTAAAAAAAACAAATGCAAATTCTCTTCTTCCAAATCGATCAGGTAGAACTATTTTATTTTTTTCATAATACTCTTTAAATCTGTTTTTAACAAATTCAATAGATTCTTTTGAAATTAAACCCCCATTCATTAAAAAATGAAATGCATTTTTGGTCTATAACATTTATTCTAATGAATCCATCTTTAAATATTAATTTTTAGAGATAATGTTTTATTATAGACAAAATATTACGAGTTTCAATGAGCGATACTATTGAAGACGAACTTATGTCAAAATCAGTTATTAAAAATCTAAAGATATTAGATTTTGATTATGTTCCTCCCGATATTATTCATAGAGATGAACAGTTGAAATATTTGGCACAGATGTTTAAACCATTACTTTCAAACGTAGCTCAAAATGTAATAATTAAAGGACCTGTTGGAACTGGTAAAACAGTTATTTCAAAAAAATTTAGTAAAACTTTAGTAAACCTTGCTCGCAAACAAGGTAATATTATTGAATATGTTCACATTAACTGTAGAAAAAGGTCAACTGATGCAATGGCTTTGCTAGGTATTTTAAATCATTTTGATCCCCGTTTTCCAGATAGAGGTTTTTCAGTTCAAGAGATGCTTGAAATCTTAAAAAAACATCTTAAAAAGAGAAATACTCAGCTATTGGTTGTTCTTGATGAAGTAGATGCTCTGATTAAAAAGGGTGGTTCGAATCTAATTTATCATTTAACACGTTTTTCAGATGAATCATCTATTGAAAATAATCCTATATCACTTATTTTGATTTCTCAAAAAGATATAATACAAAAACTTGATCCAGCAACAATTAGTACCTTCAAACGTAGTAATGTTTTAAATCTATCAAGATACACCCGTGAAGAGCTTTACGATATTGTAAAACAAAGAATTGATCTTGCTTTTCATACAGGAACTGTTGATTCTGGATGTACTGATCTTATAGCAGATATTGCTTCTGAATGGGGAGATGCCCGTTTTGCAATTGAACTTTTGTGGAAAGCAGGAATTGCAGCAGATCATCAACATGTTGATTTGGTAATTCCTGAGCATGTTCGTGCTGTTAAAGCAGAAACATTTTCAATTGTTACTGAAACAAAACTAAAAAATTTAGATAAACACCAATTAATTACTCTTTTAGCTATTTCAAAAAGATTAAAAAAAGATGGAACTGCATATGTTAATACTGGCGAGGCTGAAAAAACATATGCATTGACTTGTGAGGAATACAAAGAAAAACCAAGGTCTCATACTATGTTTTGGCATTATTTAAAGGAAATTGAGTCAGCTGGTTTTGTAATTATTAAACCATCTGGTAAAGGTCAGCTTGGTACCACCCAACTTATTTCACTACCGGATATTCCTGCAGAAGTTGTTGGTCAAAAGGTTCAAGAACTTTTAAAATAGTTTTTTTAATTATATCCAAACTCGTTTTTCTTCATATAAAACGTGATATTTTTTTAAATTGTTTAAAAAGTTTTTTGAATATTTTTCAGGTAATAATATAGTATTTTTTGAAATCATTATTACATCATATTTCTCTTTCAATCCAGAGTATTTATAATTTTTTATATCGCCCTTTACTATTTTTTTTGATTTATATCCATGAATTAATCTTGAAATCTTAACTTTTTTACTTGGTTTTAGATTTGTTAATTCATAGGAAATTAATCTATATGGTTTTAACAATAAATTATCAGTTGTAATAATTACTTTGCCCCACAATACTTTTCCTTCTCGCATAACTGTTTGTAAAAATTCTTCATCAAAATCAGAAAGATTTGTAATAGTCGGTTTAATTTCTCTATGTGGTTTCAATTTAGTTATAATAGATATAATTTCAGAAAGATATGATTTTGGATTTTCACAATTAAATACTAAAAGTAAATCTATATCTGATCTTTTATCAGCTTCGTCTCTAACCATTGAGCCAAAAAGAATAATACATTCCAATTTAGGGATATATTTTATATTTTTTACAAATTTATCAATTAGTTCTTTATCTTTTTTGTTCATAATAATTTCTCGCTCTCAATTTTTAATTTTTCAATAATAGAAATAGCAATTCTCGCTGTATCTCCATTATTTTTTCCTCCATACCAACGGCCTTGGCGAAGAATATCGAGTTCTCTAAACCATGTAGATAGTTTATTTAAATCATTTTCGTCAAGAAATCTTGACAAACCCTTATGTGTATCTACATGTCTTTTTAACTTTTTTTCACAAATTATTGCAATATAATTTAATGAAATTCCCTAACATATCTCAACTATAGATTCCCAATCACTGTCAACATCTAATTTTTTTAAAGATGATTCTAATCTTTTTGCCTTTTTAATATGTTTATTTATATTCATCAAATCACTTCTGTAATTCATAATAGAATTAATCCTATTTAAATAAATCGGTTTATATGTTACAGAATTATGTAATATATAACAAAAACAATAAAAAAATCATAGATTTATTAATGTATTACAGAAAATATTAAATGAATTTTAAACTTAATATAGCCAGATATTTAATATTATAAAATCAAAATAAAATATATTTTTTATCTATAAAATAATTGTATCATCTATATTTTTGAAATCTTTATCCATAGTAAGTAGTTTTTGATTAATCGACCTTGAACTAGATAGAATAATTCCATCTATTAAACTAAAATTATTCTTTTCTTTTTTACAAATGTAATGTTTGATTTTTAATCCTTCATTGCAAATTTTTTCATTTAATGGAACGACATTTAAGATTTGCTTTAGCTTTTCTATTCTTTTTTCAGGGTTAATATTATTTTTTAAACACCAATCAGTTATCTCACCTATTTGAATAATGGAAATAAAAATAGGTTTGTCTTTGATTAATTTAAATATTTCTTCAAATGTTTTTGACTTCTTTTCCTTACGAAAAATTTCAATAATAATTGAAGTATCAAGAAACATTAATACCGATCCATTTTTTCTCGTTTGAAAGGAGTTTTGTTTTTATCAATTCCTACTAAATCTAACAATAGTTTGTTTCTCTTAATATTTTTAGAAGAAGGAATAACAACATTTACAACATCTCCTTTATGAAAATTTAAACTATCAATAATGCTGGCTGGAACTATTATCCCTAGTGAGTTTCCAATTTTTCTAAGTTTTGCTTTAAATACTTCTGACATAATTAATGTTATAACGTTATAACTTTATAACTGTTTTGGTTAAAAATATAACAAACATTATTAAATTTTGTATAATTTGAAATAAAAATGTTTATTTTTTTTTGAATTGAAACAAGTCCCAAAACCATAGAAAACTTTATTTTATAATATTTTATTAATTTATTTGAGGGAGGAACAAAATGAAATTCAAAATCATATCTTTTTTAATGAGTTTTTTAATGATATTCTGTTCAATAGGATATAGTTCAATTGCAAAAGAAAACAGTGGATATGATTTAATAATTATTGCGCCCTCAAGTTTTACAGAGGAACTAAAAGTCTTAGCAGATCACAAAGAAATCCATGGAATAAAAACAAAAATAGTCACACTTGATGAAATATATGGTGGTACATATTTCCCAACTACTGGTAGGGACGATCCAGAAAAAATAAAATATTTTATAAAAAACACAAATGAAAACTGGGACACAAAATATGTAATGCTTGTTGGGGGAAAAAGTATAATGCCAGTGAGATTTTCAAGAATGTGGCTAATAGATGGGAACTACTCGTATTATATAAGTGATCTTTATTATGCAGACCTTTATTTTAAAAACAATAGTTTCTGCAGTTGGGATACAAATAATGATTTAATTTTTGCAGATAAGAACAAATCTGGTTATATTGACGAAGTAGACCTATATCCAGATGTATTTGTTGGAAGGATTCTTACAAACACAGAACAAGAAATTGAAGATGTGGTTGATAAGATTATAAATTATGAAAACACTGCATATGGTTCAGCTTGGTTCAAAAACCTAGTACTATGTGGGGGAGATGATGCAAGATCTGTTCTGATAGAAGCCCTATTGCCGTTTTTATTAAAACGCTTTGGTTTCCCTGTTTTTGAAGGAGAGTATCTTGGAAACAGAGCAGCAAGGATTCTTTCAGATTTCAATGCAAAAAAGGTTTATGCAAGCGGTTTTTTAAGACTTGGAGTAAAAGCGCTTACTACAAAAAACATTAATGATGAAATAAATAAAGGTGCAGGATTTCTAATGTTCAATGGACATGGACATAATAATACTGCAATAATTACAAATTTTCCATTCATGAAAAGCAAGTGGCTTCCAAAACCAAATGGTTACAAAAGTTCTGATGTAGAGGCTCTTACTAATGGATATAAGTTGCCTGTTGCAATATTTGGAGGTTGTTTCTGTGGAGATTTTAGTGAAAATCCAAGCCCAGTTGCCTGGGATTTTGTTGCTCATAAGCAGGGAGGAGCGATCGCAAGTATCGCGGGAACCTGTGGGACACAATACTGTCTTTCCAGCCTTTGCACTGAATCAATGCATGGTCATATGATGATGAGCATATTCAGTTCATATAAAGAAGGAAACGATATTTTAGGAGAGATTTGGAGTGATTCAATCACTAATTATTTGGATGATGAAGACGCACTAGATCTAGGTGATAGATTCAGCATGCTGAACTGGTTTCACACACTTGCAAATCATTTTTCAATTGAAATTTGGACGCTTTTTGGTGATCCGAGTCTTAAAGTTGGAGGATATCCATAAATAAGATTTAAAATTAAAATTTATAATGTTTGATAGATAATACCAATAACTTTTTACATCATTTGATATAATAATATATCAGACGATAGTTTATTTTATCAATAGTTTTTCAACTTTGATAACTGATTTAGTTAAAGAATTTCTTCTTATTTTGTAAGTTTTTAATGAAAACTATAAAAAAATAGTAACATAATACTAAGTAACACGTTACTAAAATTTATAACTCTTTTTTAATATTCAATGAATTGTCTTAAAAATATGTCCTTTTTTATTTCTTCAAAACTGATGAAAATTGGTACCAGCTTTGAAATTTCTTGTTTCCATATTTTATCTTTTTCTTCAATTATTTTTTTGAATTCGTCCATAGAAAATTCTTTATTGTAATATTTTAATTTTGAATTTATCAATGATATATTAATACTAATTTTTTTCTGTATTAAAAACCAAAGATCATATATGTCTCTTGCATTATTTCTAGTTAGTATTGCCCTTATTTTTTCAGCCATTATCTCAGCTGTATCCATGACTGGTACTGTATATGGAGGCAAATCCTCATATATTGGAGTTATTGTGTTTATTTTAATAGGTAAAATAACATTTTCTCTTTTACTTATATCTAATCTAATATAAGTATGACTTTGTTCTGCTCCATTGTAAAGAGGGCCTTTAATTTTAAATAAATAATTATATCCTATTTTATCATCCTTTTTTTTCTTCTTTGAAGCTTCACATCCAAATATTCTCATGCTTGTTATTACAGTTTTTAAAACAGATTCAATTTCTAAATTATTTTTTAATGTAAAATCCAAATCCTCACTGAATCTATTTAATCCATAGGTTTTTTGAAGAGATGTCCCACCCTTAAATACAAGTTCATCTTTGATTTTTCTGTAAAAATTCAATAAAAATATATGTTGAACGTAGTCTTTTTCAATCTGACCTAGGTTAAAACCTGTTATTTCTTTGTAGGATGCTAGATTTTTTTTTGTTAACATATGCTATAGCACCTCATTAATTTTTAATTTCCATTTAGTATCGTTTTCACCTGATGAAGGAAGATTGGGATTTAATAAATCATATCTATTATTAAGATATTTGTTAACCTTATGATAGATATCTATTTTTTTAAGTTCAAGTAAGTATCCTAGTCTTTTTATGAGAACAATTGAATTCATCTTTAAAGCATAATCAATAAGTGTTTTAACATTTAATCTTGAATCTTTAATAGCGTTAAAAGTTTCATTTATAGGGCAATGCCTAGGGAGCAAAAGAGAATCTATTATTAACTTTTCTTTATTTCCAACAAAAATAAATCCAAATTGGATTTTTTCTCTCTTGTAACCAAAAACTTTCTTTATTTTTATGAAATGAATTTCCCAGTTTTCATATTTAATTTTCTTTTTTGATTTTGTAGTTGCTATCTGTATTATCCTAGGTATTTGAGTTGTTAGATTGTAATAGTAAAGTCCTGATAGAAATGAAATATATGCGGGTATTATGAGATTGCTTGCTATAATCTCTATAGGAGTATCTTGTAATGCATATTTTCCTTTTTCAATTCTTTTTATTATTTTTCTTTTTTCAAGTCTTTTTAGATATAAAATCGTGTATTTTCTGCTTTTATTTATTATTCTTGCTGCATCAGAAATTGTAATTATTCCAATATTTCGTTCTTTTATTGAATTAATAAACTGTCTTTCATTCATGATTATTGCTCTAATATATAACTACTAATTTATTAACTTTTTGTTTTAATATAATTATCAAAAATGATATCTTTAGACAAATAAAAAGTATATACTATAAATTTTTCATATTTTTTTTCTTAAATTATAAATTATTTTTAAAACAACAATAATCTTTTAAAGGACACTTTTTACAAAGAGGTTTTTTCTTACAATAATTTTTTCCAAAAATTACAATTTGTGCATGTAATTCCTTATATATTTTTGTTAATTCATCGGATTTATAGACCTTTGATAACTCTTTTTGGAAATAGTTTTGTATTTCAAAATAAGATAGTTTAGTATCAAAAGGAATTCTCTTGCAAAGTCTTTTAGTATATGCATCTACCACAAATATTGGAATGCATCCTGCATAAAGAATTATTGAATCAGCAGTCTCAGGACCTATACCATTTATTGAAAGCAGCTCATTTCTAATTTCATTAATACCTCTATTAAAAAATTCATTTAGATTTCCATCATATTTGTTTTTTAAATAATTCGAAATTTCTTTTAGTCTATCTGCTTTTTGATTAAAAAAACCAGATGATTTTATAAGATATCTTAACTTGCTTATGTTAAGTTCTTTAATTTTTTTTATTTCAAGCATATTTTCTGATTTTAAGTTATCAAGAGCTCTTTCTACATTTGACCAAGCAGTATTTTGAGTAAGAATAGCACCAACAATTATTTCAAATCGAGAATCACTATTATTTTTTTTATGATAAGATTCATCAATTGGCCACCAGTACAGTGGTCCATTTTTTTTAAGTAAGATATTATAAAGTTTTTCAGGTGTTAGATTCATTTTAATTCTATTTTTTATAAATCAATTTATTATCTATGAATTTTTTGTTAAAATTACACAAATACTATTAAATGAATAGATGATACGCATATGAGAGAGGTTATTGGAATGTTTACTGATGAAGGTGATATAACACTTAAAGAATATAGAGAATTTGAAATGCAGCTTCATTTAGATCTTATGGGAGTTTGTCGAAAATATATTTCAAGGCTTGGTATTATTTCAATAATGGGTATTTTTGATTTAGTTAAACAAGAAGCAATGGAACTTGAAAGAGCAACCCGTGAAGATATAAAAGATGAAGAAGAAAAAGCTAAAAAAAGAGAAGAAGAAAGACTGGGACAAGAAAGGGAGATGGAAGAACCACAACAAGAAACAACCAGTGATAACTATTTTTAATGTAGAGCATTAAACTTAATTATAAATTTATTTAAAGAAATTTAAAATAAAAAAAGAAAAAAGATTTATTTTTTCTATTTTTTAGTCTTTTTCTTATTTTCTGGATTCTTTTTAGGTTTAGGTTCCTTTTTTTCTGGTTCTTCAACAATTTCTACTTCTTCCTCTTCTATGTATAAATATCCTGTTTTGAATAAGAGTGCAATTACTATAACTATTATTAATACTATTATTCCAATTATCATTAGTAGTGGAAATCCATCTTCTTCTTCTGTTTTTTCCTTCTTGAAATCTGGTAGATCTATATTGAATGTATAGGTTGATGTAAGTGTATTTCCAGTTCCGTCCTCAACTGATAGTGATAATGTGTAGGTACCTTCTAATAAATTAGTTTCTGGTGTATATGTAAAGATCTTAAAATCATCAGTTACCAAAACAACATCATCTGAATTCAGTTGTGCGTTTGTAATTGTAACTGATTCTGTGTAAGTAATAAATACTGTTGGTTTTGAAGTATTAAATGTTGTTCCGGAAGTAGGTGAAAACGATGGTGGTAGAAGTGTATATCCAAATATAAACTCGTAGTTCTCATCTGGATCATCTAGTACATATATCCTTCCATTTTCCCTAAATATTTTATCTTCGGATATTTCTTCTCCTGTTGCGTTTTTAACTGTTAGACTATAAGTTGGATATTCATCTGCTGTATCAATGTATATCCAGCTATTATTTTTTTCTACAGTAACTGTTAATGTTATTGTTTCTGCTTCATAATCTGTTTTACTTGTAATAGCTGTTGGTGGTGCATGGGTAATCTTTGTGATGGTGTCAGTTTGTGGGTCCCAGAAGAACTCAGG
>Ga0209427_10004983_pt1 | contig 15260 bp, 10 predicted proteins | sample DeeMarSWOR136_30_FD_187465 | JGI IMG/M metagenome (GOLD analysis project Ga0209427, IMG submission 187465) | Marine sediment microbial communities from White Oak River estuary, North Carolina - WOR-1-36_30 (SPAdes) (version 2) | ecosystem: Environmental > Aquatic > Marine > Intertidal zone >...
AACAGCTTCAGATCAGTATGACCCTGATTCAACACCTAATAACGATGATGGAGATCAAAGTGAAGATGATGAAGCCTCAGTAACAACAACACCACAGGCTTTAGCTGTTCCAGTCATCAACCCACCGGAACCGCCAATTCCCTCACTACAACCTTTAGCTTACAATAAAATGATGCTGTGTTACGAAGAATTCAGAGATTTAATAGAACGTATCAGACAAGCAGGCGCGGACATAGAGTGGCCTAGAGAAGTCTCATGTTGTGAAGCTTTGGAGGAAATTGTCAAGCAATTGATCCAAATGGTCTTAGACCGAGGCTTAGACGAAGTATATCCAGAGAAATGGGCACGAGTCCAGGAGTTGTTACCTTACGTGGATGAGTGTTGCAAAAATGTCGAAGAGTACTACAATGCAGGGAATTATATACCTTCAATCCACTGGAGTATTCAAAGAAACGCTGCGTACAGAGAAATCATTGAAATTCTTCTGGAAATGCTTGGTATCTAATTCTTCTTTTTTTCTTTTACACAACTAAATTTTCACAGATTTTTTCCTAGTGATACATTACTTGTGAGGAATACATTATTTGTGCCGCTTCACACATGGCGAGCATTTGCACTATCATCGGATGTATATAATACTTATGACAAAGTCAGAATATCTACCGAAATGAGAAAACCAGAAAATGATGTTACACGTGTAACAAGAATGAGAGAAGTATCTTGACCTGACAGTTCCACACCTGATTCGCTGTATTTTGTGGTATTGGGCTATCCAATACTTGGCCCACATGTGGACAGTGTTTATTACTCTCAAGGAAGTTTCTAATGGTCATTGATCTTACAGTTTTATCAAAACTTCAAAAGTCACTTTAGAAAGATTACCTTTGCACAACAACCCAAGACTGAAAAATTCCGTCTAAAATTTGGATAACCTCTTCTGCAAAAAACTCAAAAAAAGACATAACTCCCTGCTATTTCACCAGAAACCGTATTCTCGTCCCGTTCACGGTGACGAGCTGAACTTGATCTCCAACATAGAAGGTACCATCCCCACCGCTGGCAGAAATAATAGCGGAAAGATCCAGCGGACTCACTCCATTGGCTGAAATAGATGTAGAAATATTGGTCGCCCTCAATTGACCATTAACATAGACAGTATCTAGATATATATTGGAAGATTCCATATTCCTGAGGTACACGGTCACATTTGTCCCACTCCGTCTCATTTCTTCCAAAACAATCTGTTCCGCATCTGGAGATTCTGCTGTAGCATGCCCTCCTACAAATCCTGACGCCCACGCAAATATGACAACAGTGATAGATACTGCTACAGCAATCATCAACACGACTGCAATGACAGGTGAAACTGCTTTCTTTCCTTTCATCTGTTTGAGGTCGATCACTAATCTTCACCTTCTAGACCTTTGCATACTTTATGAAGTGTGAGTACTTAAACGTATCGGTTATTTGCGAATTTCTCCAGTTATCCTTCCGAAATAGCTGCAAGTCAGTGATTTTCCGGAAGTGTCAAAGAGTTTCCAAGAACAGGGGTCATCACGATTTTCGCAGTTATGACCAGGGTGGGTTAGTTTCGACTGGAAATAGGATTGTCAAGAAATGTGGGTATCAGATTCAAAATTCAGGACTATAAAAGTCAAAGAAGGATAGATAAAATGTTACACGTGTAACAAAGTTGAGAAACGTACCCATAATTGAACAGTCCTCAAAAGACAAAAATGAAAAGAATTTCAAGACCTTGTGGTGTACATGGTTACTGTTAGAGAGATGCAACAAGCGCAAAAAGGAATTTGCAGATTTTTAGTAACAAGAATATACATTTCATAAGAGAATAGACGAAACCTTTTTATAGAAGGGTGCAATATTTACATCAAAGCGTGGAAAGGAGGAATGGATATGGCATCATATTCAACTAAATTGAGGAGCGTTCTCCTCATATTGATTTTGGTATTGTTAATGTTCAACAATGTTGGCTCACAACCAAACCTGCAGATTACCATAACAGGTGATGATGTTGTAAACATGTGCGAACAGCACAATTATTCGATTACTGTGCAGAATACTGGTAGTGTAACTGCCACCAACGTGGTTGTGCAAGCCACTATACCTGCTGGATTTCAGATCATTGATGCTGGAGGAGGATCAGTAGTAGGTCAGACTATTACGTGGAATGTTGGCGATTTAGATCCTGGGGATTTTTGGGGACCCACCACGATTACGCTGGAAATTATGTGTACTGCAGTGTCCGGGCAAATACTGGTGGATGCTACCCATGATACAGGATCGTCTCAAAGAGGGTTTTACGTTACGGTGAACCCAGGAGCCGTTACCATTACCAAGACCCCCACTGTTATTCCGGCGCGGCTGGGTGATACTGTTCACTGGACCTTGACGGTGACCAGTACAGGATTTGGTACCATACAGAGTGTGGTGATTTCTGACACATTGGGACCAGGGTTACAGTTTGATGCAGTCCAGTCCACACCAGGAGATACGTCAGGGTTACCAACAGTGGTGTGGGATCAGAGTCATATTCCTGCGTTAGCGCTGATGAATCCTGGGGATCAAGTGTTGATAGAGGTGTATGCTGATGTTATTGCGTGTAATGGGCTGGAAAATGATGCACAAGCTGAATGGAGCTGTGATGGTGCACCCTGTGAAACAGAGACCACTCAAGCCAGTGTGCAGTTGATACTGGAAGAACCTGACATATCGTATGTGTTACCGAATTTCCAATTACCGTACTGCTCTGCAAGCAGTCAGTTTACCATTCCTATAACGAATAATGGAACAGGGACAGCTCATAATTTCTGGTTGTATGTGGATTTTGATCCCTTGACTGTTACTGTTAATCAGCCGCCTGGAGCTTTTTATGATGCTGCTAATGACCGCTTCTTCGTTGGAGATATAGCTCCTGGCTCTACCGTGAACTTGGTGTTCACACTGACGAATTCGGATTGGTGTGCGAATCGCCCTTCAGGAACGTTAATATTTAGACCCGAGTATTATGATGATTGCGGAGAAGTGTTCTACCCCCCCATACAGTTTGGCACTCTTTCTACAACTGGTGGAACATCTCTATCAGCAAGCAAGACTGGTCCCTACGAAGTCTATTTGGGAGAACTCATAACGTACAACCTTTCCGTCACCTACACTGGAGATCCAGTATGTGTGGCAAATAGTACGAACATTACCATCATTGATACTATTCCGGGTGGGTTCACCGTTGTCAATGCTGGTGGGGGAGCAGTGATTGGCAATACAATCCAATGGGTCATACTACCCACAGCAACTCCTTGGAATACGAACATTATCTTACAAGTTCCCCTTTATGGTCAATGTGAGACCTACTGCTACACATCTGCCGTAAACACCCTTGATGCTACAGTAACAGACTGCTGCGGCTGCGTTTTGACCGCGAGTACAACTGCTTCCACCTATTTAGAATGTGAGCAACTGGTGGACTCTGAAAAGACTGTTGCTTCAGTCCCCGGAAACTGGGAAAAATGCACTGAAATAACCTATACTAACACGTATGTGTTTGCTGATAATGCTCTTCTGGATACTGAATCATGGAATACTATGGTTTTCTACGAGGAGATGGCTAACAATCAGGTATATGTTTCTACCCAGCCTGTGACGATCACAGACAATGCAACAGGAGCTTCCTGTTCAGTTAATGTTGTACCAAGTGTTGTTTTAGGAGAATTAGTCTACGACTTTTCAGGATATGACTTTTCAGCATGTCCTTCTGTCAGGAATTCCACACTGGTCATCCAGTATAATTTGAGAACCACTGATGCTTCGCAGCCGAACTGCGGCAGTTATTCCTTTTATGACTGGTCTAGACTTGACACGGGGTGGCCTGATTTTGGCCAGTGCATGCCAGATAGTGTCATCCAGGAAGGTGAAATGGTAACGGTCACCCAATCGGATATGGATATCAGCATCAGTGGCTTACCAACAATGGTCGACGTGTGCGGAACGTATAATGTGACTATTACTTTGACAAACCCACAGGCAACGGTCGATGCGTATGATGTAGTAGTATTTCTGTCAACAGTAAACTATGACATTGATCTCTTAACGGTAAGCTACACAGGGGCACTGCCTAACTCTGGTCCAACAGCAACAGTAGTCCCTGAGCAAGGGTACACCTGGGACTATGGTGACAACTTCACAGGCGGCACGAGTGGTACGATCTCCTTTACCATTCACAAGAAATGTGCACCGTTGGACAGCACGTTGAGAGCAGATGTCTACTACGATGATTTGTGTAATGATGATGATTCGCCAGATGTTTCTGATCCCGTGTGTACCGAATCTGCCACTACCACTCCCTTTATTCTGCAAGCTTCCATATTCATCAAGAAGGTGCCTGAACTGGTCTATGCGGCCACAAACCAGGCCATGTGGAAGATTTATGTCACTAATTCGGGGAGTGGAACTGCCTACAGTGTGTGGGTGGACGATGTGTTAGGTTCTGATTTACAGTACAATAGCACAGCATCTGTGGAAGATTTGCTGGGAAACCCTGTAGTAGTAACTACAAATCCAAATCAAGATCACAATGGAAATCCCATAAACGGGGTGAGCTGGATGTTTAACTCAATTCCTGCAGGACAAACACGGGTCATTACGCTGATTGCAGATATTATTGGCTGCATAAATCTGGATAACGACGTATTTGCGAGCTGGGGCTGCTTAGGTTCTGACTGCCAAGCTCCTGTTACTGATCACTCCAGGGTGGCTATACCTCCTGCCAATGCAGTGACCACTAATACGCTTCCTCCTAACATCGATTTGTGTGAGCAGGACACAGTGACAGTACAAGTGAAAAATGCGGGGTTAACCACTATATATAATGCGGAAATGGAAGTGACACTACCTCTGGGATTGCTCTACGTGGCAGGAACGGGAAATCCAGCCGAACCACAAGATCCGCTGGCCAACCCGTTGGTGTGGACCAGTACTGAAGTTCCAGCTTTGTCATCGATTGATCCAGGAGTTATTATATCCATATCCTTTGATGTGATTGCAGGATGCGACTTTCCTGACGGGAACAGAACAGTTGTGTCAAAAGCGTATTACGAGAGTGTCTGCGGTGAATTAAAGATCAGTCCAGAGTCACGCTCAACCCTGCAAGCACGAGAGCCCAGTATATCCATCGTGAAAGATGGAAGGAACCTGACAACTGGTGGAGGCTACACAGAAACGGTGAATGCAGAACCAGGTGACACAGTAGAATGGCGTATACAAATATCCAACGGTGGCCCTGCTGATGCTGAAAACGTGGAATTCTGGGATGTGCTCCCCGCTAACATGACCTTTGTGTCCATTGCACCCGCACCTCCGGGTGGAGGGTCTGGAACAGCAGGTGATCCGTGGGTGCACGGTGACTTACTCGCGGCTCAGACTGCAACATATTTAGTGCAGGCCACCGTAGATGCCAATGAATGCACTGATCCTCCTGTCACCAATACGGCTTGTGTATGGTATGGATGTGATGATAATCCAACGACACCTGCTAACGACCCATGTAGAGAACCACAAACGTGCGACACTGCCCGTCTGAGAACCACAGCTCAATTTACCATTTCCCAGACGTTGGGTACTATTACCACCTGTGATGGGGATATAACAGTGACCATTACCAACAACGGACCTACAGCCTACAATGTTGTGGTTACGTCTGATCTTCCTGCAGGATTTGAGTACAACGGCATGATTGCAGGACCCAATCCCACGCCAGAGCCTCCTGCAGATTTGACACAGCCGGTATGGGTTTTAGGAAATATGTTAGAAGGACAAACAGTTGTTCTTCAATTCAGAATCATTGACGATGGTATCAACTGTGGCGTGGTAGTACCTGATGTGAACACTGTGTACGTTGATTTCGACAACGCCTGCAACCAGCACTACCAGCGAAGCAATTCTCGAAATATTACCCCATTGAAAGCGATTTTGACTGTGGATAAAACACCAGACACGGTGACCAGACCTCCAGGAGGAAGCACTACCTGGACCATTACCGTGACCAATACAGGAAACTACCAGGCTGAAAATGTGGAAGTTGTTGATGATTTGAGTCTGAACTTCATTAATATTGTTGCAAATAACGGCTCTGGCGGTGAAGTTCCGGTGGTGGTTGGGAATACGGTGACCTGGACTCTGGCTGCTCCAATACCCATAGGAGGTACCTGGACTGCCACTCTCTCTGCCGATATCACGGGAGCCTTAGGTATAGATACCGTTACAGTCAGTGGATACTGTTCCACCGGGTGTGTGTACAGTACTGCCACAGATACAACATTTGTCCAGACTGTTGAAGGGCTGTTCAAAACACCGAATCTGCAGACTGCCACCATAGGAGAGGAGGTCACGTTTACTGTATCAGTTTCGTACTGGGGAACCTCAAACTACCAGAATGTTCAGATCATTGATACGTTACCTGCTGGATTAGAGTATGTCACCTCCACCTACACTGATACTCTCGGGTTGTCACCAGTGCCAGTCGTAGTTGGTCAGACCATTACTTGGACATTGGGTAATTTCACTGGTCCGAATACTGTTGATATTACGGTGACAGCCAGAGTACAAGACATGCCAGGAAATGTTGATGGAGTCATTTTGACCAACTGGGCGCGCACCATTGGGGCAGAACAAGGTGTCCCCTTCGATCTTTCAGACAGTGGAGATGTTCAAATCATTGAACCAAATTTAACCATAGATAAGCAGGGCTCTATCACTGAAGGGCTGCCTGGAGACACAATCCACTACACCATCACGATCCAGAATACAGGGAATAGTCCCGCGTACGATGTGGACATTGAGGATGTAGTCCCTGCTGGGTTACTACTGAATACAGCTTCCATTACATCTGCACCGCTGGCAGATACAACTTTTGTGGTAGGAAATACTATTACCTGGCAGTATACTATCATCCCTGTGGGTGGAACACTCATCCTGGAGTATGATGCAGTCATCCCCACAGAAGGAGGGGTGTTCACCAATACAGCAACAGTGACTGATTATTCTACACTCCTTGGTGTCAGTCCGTACGAACGGGTCTACCCACCCATATCTGATCAATGGACCGTGAGGGCACCAGGTACTGACATCGTGAAAATCACCTTGAATACTGCTGTAAACGTTCCTTCTCCTGGCGGTATTGTCTACTTTGAGTTAACCATAGAGAATACTGGTGACTTCCCTTTGAACCCTGTCCAGTTGACCGATATTGTACCTGATGGGTTAACCTACATGCCAGGGACCAGCGTCGTCAATGGTATCCCGCAAGAACCAGACTCTGTTGTGGATAACCTCGATGGGACTCAAACGTTAACCTGGTTAAACATTGGAGCCATGAACTCAGGTGACATCATTATAGTGACCTTTGAGACATCAGTTGACCCGGGGAGAGTGGGTACCTTCATCAATAGAGCAATCGTCGTCGGCACCTCCACAATAGGGGATGTGTCAGATGAAGATACGTCACCAGTAGGTGTTCTCGCCCCAGCTATCCACATTATCAAATCTGTTGCTCCTTCAGTGACCACTGCAGGAAGTTTTGTGTTATTCACGCTCGTTGTATCTAACACTGGCGAAGTTCCCTTAGATCCTGTGACAATCACAGACAACCTTCCTGTAGGATTCACCTATGCTGATGCAGCTGTCCCTCCAGAAGACTCAGTAACACCCAATCCAGACGGTACGACCACCATCGTCTGGAACAATGTAGGGCCTTTAAACGTTGGTGAGAGTACTACCATAACGTTTATGGCAATCTTCAATGGGAAAGAATCTCCAGCAATCAACGTGGCTACAGCTGAAGGAACTCCTCCCAACGGATTTCCAGTTACTGATTCTGATTCTGCCAGTGTCATGCTCTTTTTGGGCACACCATATCAGAGACGCGGGTCTTTGCAGCCCTTGGCCCACCATGGAAAGTTTGAATGCTATGATGAATTCAGAGACCTCATAGAACGTATCAGAAGGGCAAACCCGGACATTGAATGGCGCAGAGAAGTCCCATGCTGTGAAGCTCTGGAAGATCTGATACAGCAGCTGATCGAGCTGGTTCTAGAACAAGGACTTGACAAGGTATACCCTGAGAAATGGGCACGAGTTCAGGAGTTACTGCCGTATGTGGAGCTGTGCTGCAAGAACCTTGACGATTACTACAGTGCAGGAAACTATGAGCCTTCAATCTACTGGGCCAATCGGAGAAATGAAGCATACAAAGAGATCATTAACCTCTTGTTGGAAATGCTCGATTACTAATTTCCTTTTCCCCTTTTTCCTCTTTTCTATTTGTTGCAACTAACGTTCATTTGCAGTCATACCATTGTTTAAAGCCTTTTCTCTCATCGGGGTTGTCCCGTCTTTGGGTGTTCTCTGTCGTGTTACACGTGTAACAGGGAAATTATCATTAATCTCATTGATTCAATAAAAATAGACAATTTTAGAGATGCAATAATTTGAACGCCCAGAAATTTGACAACCCCCTCTTATCCTTTAAAACACCTATACTATCCAGGTCATATTCTCTGACATCATGCTCCACACCAATTCAAACCATTGCATTGTTACACGTGTAACAACCTGAAGAAAATCTAACAATGAGCCTTATTGCCCTATGCATATGTAAACATTTAAATACCAAAATCCTACACAACCTAGGAGGAATTATCATGGTCGACTTCAAGTTAACACCTCAAGAAGAGGAACTCCAGAACAAGGCCAAGGAGTTCACCTACAAATACATAACCCCTGTAGCTGCTGAATTAGAGAAAAAGGATGAATTCCCCATGGAAATCTGTCAAAAAGCCTACGAATGGGGATTGATGAATTTGCATGTCCCAAAAGATGTAGCTGGCCCTGGACGATCATTAGTTGAGGAAACCTTAGTATCTGAAGCCACAGGTTACGGGTGCGCCGGTATGGCCACCTCTATTATGTGCAATAATTTGGCATTTGCTCCCATTTTAATTGGTGCTACCAAAGAACAGCTGAGAAAGTATATCACACCATTAGTGACAGGTGATACAGTAAAATTTGGCGCATTTTGTCTAACGGAAAGGGAATCTGGATCTGATGCAGCGTCTGTCAAAACCACAGCAGTAAAAAACGGATCAGAATGGGTGATCAATGGATCAAAATGTTTCATCACTAACGCTCCTGTGGCTTCGTTACATTCCGTGTTTGCCACTACAGACCCTTCCAAGGGATACAAGGGATTAGCGTGTTTCATGGTGCCTGCAGACTTAGATGGTGTAGAAATTGGGTACGTCGAGAACAAGGTGGGCCAGAAAAATTCAGTCCAGTCAGAAGTTCAGTACACAGATGTTAGAATCCCTGATGATACTCTGGTTGGGAACGTGGGCGACGGATTTAAGATTGCTATGATAACCTTGGATAAAACCAGGGCAGGCATTGCAGCCATTGCCACAGGCGTGGCTCAACGGTGTGTGGACGAAGCTGCCAAGTTCGCCAATATACGCCACCAGTTTGGAAAGCCCATTGGGAGAAACCAGGGCATCTCGTTCATGCTGGCAGACATGGAGTGCAGGACAGAAGCAGCGCGGTGGTTAACCAGGTATGCAGCGTGGTTAGCAGATAACAACATACGAAACTCCAAAGAATCTGCCTGTGCCAAATATTTCGCCTCAGACGCAGCCATGCAGAATGCTGTAGATTGCGTGCAGATCATGGGCGGATACGGATACATGCAGGAGTATCCTGCTGAGAAGTTGATGCGGGATGCAAAATTACTCCAGATATACGAAGGTACCAACCAGGTCCAAAGGCTGGTGGCTTCTAGTATTGTACTGAAGGAGAATCCGCCTGACAAAGATACTGGGTTCAAATTCGAGTATGAAGGCAGGGATGCCCCACAGATATGATTCTCTTTTTTTTCTTTTAGTTTAGTTACAGCTCAAAATCAACTGGTAATTCCTACGTGACATCTCTTCAGTAACCTCTAAAGTCAAGATATAATCAGGCTAATACAACACTTCCATGGCAAATGGCTTTTCATATCGTCTCTACCAGCTTTTTAGAGCAATGTGTTAAGAATGAAAACTTTTTTAACTTTTCACAGGTTCAACCAACAAGAGGAGATACCATGACTGAAGTATACCCAACTGCTCAATGGAACCCGGAAAAAGATGGGAACATCAATGAAGAATGGATTAGATTTTATATCTTCTTCAAAGCAAAAAAGCCACATGAATATGAAGACTGCAAAAGAGAAATCATTCTCTCCATTAGAAGGATCATTGACAACCTTGAAAGCGCAGGCCTCCTAGAATCTTTCAACTTCTCTTTTCGACCATTTCCAGGGAAATTCCTTCTCAAATCTGGATATTTTTTTGGAACGCTGGATGTGAGCATCTGGATAAGAAAAGCAGGCAGCGATCACGAAGCCAGGGCCAGAAAGATTGAAGAAGCAAAACAGGCTGTGAGAGAAGAATTGAACAAAAAAGATGCTACTGCAGATTTTGGGTTCTGGCATTTCCCAAAGAAACAACGCAAGTACTGCACAGATGATGACTCAAAGCTCTACTACGACTTAATAACCAGGATTTATGAGCAATTCTGCAGGTTCCTCTTTGAGAAGTTGGATCCTCATAATTCCAAAAATTTGAACCCCAATGGATTCAGCAACTTGAAAATCATTCACCATGTTCTCAATTCGCAGGGATTGAGCATCCTTGATGAGGCTTATTTTGGAGTCCTCTACACTCTCAGTAGATTGAAAATGCTTGAATCACTTCCAGGAACTTCGTTTGAGGATGCTAAATCTTCACTCTTCGATGTTCTTGAGAGACTCGCCTCTTATCAACGTGTGGAAGTGAATGACTTGAAGAAGTTTTCGAAGGAAATTGAAGCTAAGTATTTATATTTTCCTCTGCATGTTGAGGTAACAAATGGAGAAGTGCAGGTGAGCGGGCACTGGGAAGAAGACTGACAAAAGTAATTCCAGCATATGTGAGGGTGCAGACGTAGGGGCTGTCAAATTCTCGTTGGATGAAACCTCCCTGGGTTCATGAGTCTTCTCTTTATGGCTGAACTTAAGGTGAAATGACAAATTATGTGGAATGCTACATCTCTTAGAACCTTTTCCGTGCCCAAATCCGATGCACTGTTATCATTGCACAGACAACAAAAATTGGTGCACATCAATTTTCAACAAGCCCAATACACTATTATCGCTGATTTCTTTCTGGCAGTAATGAAGCTTGCGGCAGGGTTTTTAAGCGGAAGTGTTGGGTTAGTAGCAGACGGTGCAGATGCTGCCATTGAAACTGCCTCAGCTTCTCTTGTGTGGATTAGAATAAAATGCAAGAAAGAAGAATAAAATGCATTGTTACACGTGTAACATGTTGAAAGAAGCACTAACGATTTGACAACCCTAAGAATCTCCACGTGTTGTTTGCAAAAAGAGCCGAGTTGAGAGAAGCACTAACGATTTGACAACCCCCAACAAATAAGAACCTTTATAAACTTCGGAGCAAAAAAGGGAAATGTTATTAGATTGAAGAAATAAAGATGAATAACTGTTAACATTTCGAAAACAACCAGCGCACCTGTCAATCAATCTGTCCATATATCAACCAAAAACAGACTGCTTTCACAGGAATTCCTCACTACTTCGGCACCCTTCCAACCAATAACGGTGACAAATATGCTACTCAAGGATGATCCTATCTGGACTGATTTGAAATCAGATGTACTGAAAATTGACGAGTTACTCAAAAAGGCTCACCAAGAGTCTGTAACTGGATTCATAGAATTCAATTTTCCAGATTTTTCTGCTGCAATTCTTTTGAATGAAGGTGAAATCCATCAATGCACAAAGATCAAGGGGGGGAGAGCATTCCCCATAAGTAAACCTGAAATTCTGAAGAACCTGGAAAAAATGAAAGCAAATGTTGGATTTTACAGGCTTGAAAAGGAAATCTTATCCATAATATGCAGAATAATAAACAGCGATCCTGTATTTGAGAATATGAGCTCACAATATGTGGATATCAAGCAGTTATTACTATCTCTTGAAAAAGATGACTTCACAGGTGTCGTCACCATACATTCTGAGATGGAGCACTGCTTCATACAGCTGGAGAATGGGTTCCCTGCACATTGTATCTGCAAGAGAATGAGAAAAGTAGTGGATAGTACTGACTGTCTGGAAAGGTTTCTCAATTCACACGATACTATGGTAGTGAGCGTGTACAAAGAGGGAAGAAAACCTGACATTGTAGTCACGTTAAAGAAAGTGATCAGGGAAGTATTAGGAGAACCTGTGGAAAAAATAGAGAAGATGCTGGAAGATTCGGGAACTTCCAGAAAAGAACTGCTGAAGACGGTGGAAGAAATAGAAAAATTAACATATTTATTCCTTTCAAAGAAAAAGGCAATAAAACTCTCTGAAAAATTGAAAGAAACTATTGAGGAGGTGATAACATGAATTTGACCGCTTTGTACTATATCATAAGTTTTGTGGCAATTGTGGTTATGGCTGTAAATGTGGTTAAAGCATTCAAGCTGAAAAGAGCGATCGTGGGAGGTGAAGTGGGTGAGAAATGGAATTACTCGGTCTACCTGATTGTTTTCTTCTTTCTGGGCTACATAGTTTCGCCTGTATTCCTGAGGATAAGTCCAGCATCGAAGGATATTGTCATTTCGCTAGTATTTCTCTTCGGGGCTGTCTTTGTGTTCATCATGATATCTTTGATCTTCTCAGTTATCACACTGCTTGAAGTGAAGAAATGATTCAGGATTCATCTTCCATCTAGCTCGGATAGTCGACCTATTCGAATATATTTGTTTTTTTGTCTTATAACTCTTTTGCAATTGAAAAGAATAGGGTTTAACGGGTTGTTGAGGATAAACGTCCTTACAACGGTACCACTGTCACTTAAATTACTCATGTGCCTGTTAAGGAAGCAGACTACGTACACGATCCCTGTACATATCCATCTTCTTTTGTCATGTTTCTATCATGACCGTAGAAAAAGTCCATTATTCAGTTATTACGACCTGGATCTGTTTTTCTTCTACAGCTTCTTCTTCCCACGGCCTTTTGTACTGCATTGTTACGTGTGTTTCTCCCGTTTTGAGTGGAATAAAGGTAAATGTTTCTGTACCTCCGCCTCCTATAGTTTCAGTGGAATAGAGGTCGAACTGTTTTTCTGCTAATTGGAGCATGGTCTCATCAACGTGTACTTCCCAGGTGTAGCCAGTGGTGGGATTTGCTTCTACAGACAGGGTGAATTTTTGGTTTACTTTCACTTCTTTTGTCATTGTATACCTCCTCAAATGAGAAAAGGGTTTGACTGTCGTTGATGTCCTATTCAGGACGAACTTAAACTTCTGTCTGTAACCGCAGCCTCACTTATAAGTCTTTCCGTTGCAGTGTATGTACAGAATTTACTGTCATGGTCGGCCTAGAACATTACTGTGAAGAAAGAATAGATTTCCCCGATTCCGCACTCACCATAGCGGATTCTAAACCATCCCCGCTGTCCCCAGCTTTCTCCCGCACTATTTTTGCAGATCCAGTACCGCTTCCGATCGTTATAACCCACGACAGCAATAGCGTGCAGCCCATCCCTCTCTCCGTAAACGTGCTCGTAGATACCTCCGCGATAGTAAACAAAGTCTTCATACACTTCCATTCCCGTTATTACAGGACCTTCTTGATGGATCCACTCCTTCGCCTGAGATTCACTAGAGAGTTCTCCCCAGTCTTTAATCTTTACCACCTTTTTGTCTCTGTCCTCACAGGGGTTACACGGCTGGTTTGTCGGCTTATAGGGGAAATACTTCTCGTAAAGTATGCCCTTTTCTTTTGCATAGTTGAGTGCGGGTTTAAATCTCCATCCTCTTCCACAACGTTTGCCGCCACCGCAGAAGAAGAGGTCTGCCTCGGACAGGTCTGGATTCAAGTATGGTTTTCTTTTGGAGATTTCATAGTTAGATTCAATGACAGCCACAGTCGCGAACGCGACACATGAACGGCACAACCCCTGGTTCTTCACTGGTGTGGTCCAGTCTCTCCCGCGCACATATCTCCAGTCCCACTCATCTGGGTAGACATAGGTGATCCCCTCACTTGCAGCTAATGCATCTTCTTCAATCGATCTGGCTCTTGCCTTCCTTATTTCGTCTTCGTCTAAAATGAGGCCCCAGTACTCCTTTCGTTCTTCACGTTTCAGCTCTGACAAAGAAGTCCGGCCTGCTGACCATCGAAACTTTTTTTCTCGTATTGCACTCCTTATACTTTTAATTTCTTCAACATCCATATATACACCTCTCTGGTTACTTTTAAGCAGCTCTTACGAGTTGCCCTCTCTCAAGAAGAGTCATGCATTCTCTTAAGGGTTTCGGTTACAGGGACTGCCAAGGATTCTGTAGAGAGTTCGATCCTTCTGTGTCAATGAATGAAATAATCGTGATAAGCTCAATTGCGAAGTACGACTTGGAAGCAACAAGAACTGGTATGGAAACAATAAGAAATAAGATGGGGGAAATATATGAACCTAGAGATAAATCTAAGAAACTCACTGAAGAAGAGGGTGATAAAATTGCGGACAGGGTATTTAATCATATTACAAGGGCGGGTGAAACGGCTGTGTTTAAATTTGATGAAGACTCTGCAGTGGCAATATTGGGTACAGTTGCAGAGATATGTAAGGCTGCAGTCAAGAACGGATTCAGTGCAACGGCAGGAAAATCGGTATTGCTATTTGGGGATGTTGGGAGACGCGCACTTTTAGCAGGTTTATTTATAACCATCGTCTAACGTGCTTCTTGTACTCCAGATAGTCGATTCCAAAAGCCTCTTCGAGTCTCCGCTCTTCCCAACGAATGAGTGAAAACTGGAATATTCCATAGACAACAGCAAGTAGTATGATGAGCAACAGACTGCTCAAGATAATGGCAAGCCCGAAAATCATAATGAGCGCTGACAGGTATACTGGATTCCGACTGAATCTGTACGGACCATCGACAACGAGTGTAGACGGTGTGTGGAAAGGTTCCCTGTCTCTGAGGCCAATCTTACCAACAAAGAGGAACGTGTAGTTGGCATAGGCATTCCATAGCAGACCGAACCCGATCACAAATAGACCGCTTAGATTGTAGGAAAAGGGAATGAGGTCTACTGGAAAGAGAAAGATGGAGGAGACGAGGGGAAAATTGACTTTCAGAATCAATGCAAGTAGGTAACTAAGCAG
>Ga0209427_10004984_pt1 | contig 15259 bp, 20 predicted proteins | sample DeeMarSWOR136_30_FD_187465 | JGI IMG/M metagenome (GOLD analysis project Ga0209427, IMG submission 187465) | Marine sediment microbial communities from White Oak River estuary, North Carolina - WOR-1-36_30 (SPAdes) (version 2) | ecosystem: Environmental > Aquatic > Marine > Intertidal zone >...
CCAGAATTGAACTGGGGACACGCGGATTTTCAGTCCGCTGCTCTACCGACTGAGCTACCTCGGCAGGGGAGTTACGGGTTATTTTAGCTATTAGCCATAACAGTGTCAAGCAAGGTTGACAGGAACACCCGCCGGAACTAGGATGGGTTATCGGAGTATTGATAACGAAATCGGGCACGGAGGGGTAAAACTATGGCTCTTCTGGACTTAATAAAACAGAGAAAAAGCGTCAGGGAGTTCCTGGATAAACCCGTCGAGCGGGAGAAAATAGAGATGTGCCTCGAGGCGGCCAGGCTGGCTCCCTCGGAAAGCAATTCGCAGCCGTGGCGGTTCATAGTGGTGGATGACAAGGAGCTAAAGGGTAAGCTCTGTGACGCCGCCTTCGGTGGCCTCTACTTTATCAATACCTTCTGCAAAACGGCGCCGGTCATCGTCGCCGTCATCTCGGAGAAGTCCAAGTTCATCGCCAGAATCGGGGGCATGTTTCGGGGCGTTAAGTTCTATCTCATAGATATAGGCATAACCTGCGAGCATTTCGTGCTGGAGGCCGAGGAGCTGGGGCTGGGCACCTGCTGGATTGGCTGGTTCAACGAACGGGGAGTGAAATCGGTATTGAACATCCCGCAGAATAAGAAGATAGATATCCTTATTGCGCTGGGCTATTACGACCGGTCAAAGCTGGGGCCGGAGCACGGCCGGGAGCCGATGGACAAAATCGCTTCATTTAACTCTTACTAGGGTCTTGACAAGGGCGGCCGTTGCCCGTAATGTCTATATTAGGGGGTGGCTCATGAAGAGGTCGGTTTTAAGGTGGGAACTTATCGGCATCGGGGTCATCTTTTTTGTGGGGGCGATTTTCCACTTCCTCTTCGAGTGGGCGGGCGGCTGGTCCCCCGTGGGCGTTATCGCCGCCGTCAACGAGAGCGTCTGGGAGCACTTCAAAATTGCCTTCTGGCCCGCCCTCTTTTACGCCATCATCGAGTACCCGTTCCTCAAACGCTCGGTCAACAACTTCTTTATCGCCAAGGCCATCGGCATCTACATCATGCCCGTGGTCATCGCCGTTATCTTTTACGCCTATACGGCCATCTTCGACGAGGAGATTCTGGCCGTCGACATTGCCATTTTCTTCGTGGCCGTGGCGCTGGGGCAGCTGGCCAGCTACAAGATTTTGACCCTGAAACAGTGGCCGAAGTGGCTTTGCGGGTTGGGGATAGTGATGGTCATTCTGCTGGCGGTGGCCTTCGGCGTCTTCACCTTCTACCCGCCCGAGCTGGGTATCTTCCGTGATGCGGTGAGTGGGGGGTACGGGATAATACATTAAGGGGGGGTGGGGTGCTACCCCACCACCACATTATCTATCAACCGCGTCTTGCCAAACCTCACCGCCATCGAAATCAGCGCCGGCGGTTTGACTGTGTCCAGCTCGTCTAAAGTCTCGGCGTCGGCGATGGAGATGTACTCAATGTCGGCCAGGGGCTGCCGTTCAATGAGGGCGGTCATTTGTTTTAGGATGGCCTTGGCGTCCCTCTCCCCATCGGCGTAAAGCTTTTGGGCCAGTTTAAGCGATTGATACAAAGCGACTGCCTGCTTTCTTTCCGCACTATTTAGATAGGTGTTGCGGCTGCTCATAGCCAGGCCGTCGGGCTCGCGCACGGTGGGCACGGCCACGATTTCGATGCCCAGGTCGAGGTCGGCCACTATCTGCTTTATCACCAAAAGCTGCTGGGCGTCCTTCTGCCCGAAGTAGGCGCGGTCGGGGCGGACGATATCAAAGAGGCGGGCCACCACCGTAGCCACCCCCCTAAAGTGACCGGGGCGGGCGGCGCCCTCAAGGCGCTCGGCGAGCTTGCCCACCTCCACCCAGCTGTCAAAACCGGGGGGGTACATCTCCTCCGCCGAGGGCATAAAAACAACGTCAACGCCTTCTTTCTCCAGCAGCGCCAGGTCGCGCTCAGGGTCGCGTGGGTACCGGGCGAAGTCTTCCTTGGGGCCGAACTGGGTGGGGTTAACGAAGATGCTGACCGCCACCGAGGGGTTTTCCGCTCTGGCCCGCCTGACCAACTCCAAATGCCCCTCGTGGAGATAGCCCATGGTGGGGACAAAGCCCAGCGGTGCTGGTAGCTCGGGTCTTAATTTCCTGAAATCGGCGATGGTTTTGGCGGTTTTCATGAATTTTTTCTCTTTGACGCCCGTATTATACCATAGCTCATATTGACACTAGCCGCTGCTTGTTCCATAATTTAGCTATGGTTGGCGAGGTTTTCCTGGCTTTGCTGGCGATTGTCGTCGCCTATCTGCTGGGCTCGATTCCTTCCGCTTACCTTATCGGGCGCTGGTTCAAGGGGCTGGATTTAAGGGAGGCTGGGGACGGCCGGATGGGGGCGGCGTTGACCTTACGCCGCGTGGGCTTAATCGGAAGTGCCATCGTTTCCATTATGGATGTTGGCAAGGGAGTGGCGGCGGTGCTGCTGGCTAAAGCGCTGGGGCTGCCCCTGGCAGTGGTAGTTGTTGTCGCTCTGGCGGTGGTGGTGGGACATAACTGGTCGCTCTTCCTGAGGTTCAAAGGGGGGAAGGGGGCGCTGGTCACCTTGGGGGTGCTGCTTTCGCTAATGTTCTGGCAGTTACTCGCCGCCATGGCCGTATCCGGCATAGTCCTCATCTTCACCAACGGGAAGACCGGGTTTGCCTCCGGAGTCGTCTTTTTATCTCTGGCCATACTCAATCTGTTTATCGGCAGCCCGATAGAGCTGGTAATTGCGCCCATCCTTATCTCGGTGCCCATGTTTTTGAAGCATCTCTCCATGCCTAAAGAGGACATGGCGGTAATGGCCGGCGTCGAGAGCCAGGAAGAAGGGAAATCCCTCAGCTAGACTTCTTGGGCCGGTAGCGCTCTATATCGGCGAAGTAATCCACCGCCCTGAATCCGGGATAGATTATGGCGCTGTGGGTGATGCCGGCGGGGATGAAATAGCTATCGCCGCGTTGATAAAGCCTCTTTTTGCCGTCAATAGTCAGTTCAATCCTGCCGTCAATGACCGTACCCCACTGGTTGCCGTGAGCGTGAGGGGGCACGGATAGCTCTATGTCCGATTCGTTGAAGAGGACCTGGCCCCATTCGCTCTGGAGAAGCCAGCCGCGTAAGCCCTTGAAGGGTAGGTCGGCCTGGGGCAGACGGCGCACAAAGTCGGGGAATTCCGATGAGTTCATGTCGTCAGTCCACCCAGCTAACTTCGTGCTGGGGGGCGAGGTTGTAGATGATGAAGCCGAAGGGTCTTTCGATGCTTTTGACCACCGGGGGGAGGTGGGGCGTACCCTTGGGCACGGTGAGGACGGTGGGTAGATTAAAGGTGTGTTTTTCCTCACAAAAGCCTATCTCGATTTCGGCGCCGAGGTAGCCCAGCTTCTTGGGGTGAGTGCCGATGAAAATCATTAGCTTGTCGTAGGGGTGGGTATGGGCGCCCTTGCCCGGATACCAGGCTCCAGTCTCGGTGCAAAGGCCCGCCGCCATGTGCATGTTGAACCCTTCGAGCTGGTCTCCCGTCAGCCAGGTGAGCTCGGTGTTCTTGGGGTCTTTGTGGACTTTAAGCGGTTTGATGAGGTGGCTGTATTTCTTGCCGTCGGTGGACTTGGTGGGCTTGTAGTCGGTGGGCCACCAGTCCACGCTCTCATCGGGGCCGAGAATAATATGGCCGTGGGCGAAGGAGCTGTCAATGCGCGTGGTGTAGAGTGGGCAGTGGGGGAACCCTTTAGGCAGCAGTACCAGGCAGGGCTTTTTAATCACGTGCTTTTCCTGCTCTGCGCCGAGCGATATCTCGAACTCGGCGCCAAGGTAGTCGAGCCTGTCGGGGTCGTGGCCGAAGAAGATGAGCGATTCGTCGTATTTGGGGTGGGTGTGGGAACCCGCCCAGGTATGCCAGAGGCCGGTTTCTTCGTAGCGGCCCATAGCGAAGTTGACGGGTATGTTTTCCAGGTCTTTAGCGTAAATCCAGATGAGTTCGCGGGCGTTGGCGCCCTCGTCCATGCCTTTTTGGACGGGCATTTTTTTGACCAGGTGACCGTATTTGTTTTCCGCCATGATAAGCCTCCTGAGTTTTAGTCTAAGGGTAGTTTAAAGGTTGAGGCGTGTTTTTGGCAAGCTTTTTAAGCCCCATCTCTGCCCCACCTTGTTTAGCGAAATTTGCTCTGGCCCGCCCTGCCCACCCAACAAAAGTCTTTTTAAGAAGGGGTTCTACCCCCTCTTAAACTCCCCCAAAATAAGGAGTTTATAGAGGTCTAACCTCTATAGGGTGGGTATTGGGTGGGAAGATAATACGTACGCTAACAAAGGTGGGGTGGGAAAAAACAGCCTGGTAGTGGGGGCTGCCTGGTTAGTTCTGGTAAGGTTCGTTTAGGTTAGCTCGGCGAGCAGTTTTTCATCCATAGAATGGCTGTGCTTTTCGGTGGGGAATTTGCCCGCCTTGACCTCGTCGCGGTATGAACTAACCGCTTTGGAGATAATATCGGTGAGCTTGGCGTACTGCTTGGCGTGTTTGGGAACAAAATCGGCAAAGGAGCCCAGAATATCATTAATAACTTGTACCTGTCCGTCGCAGTCGGGTCCGGCGCCGATGCCGATGGTGGGGATGCCTATTTTTTGGGTGATGAGCTTGGCCAGGGGAGCGGGGACGGTCTCCAGAACGATGGCAAAAGCTCCGGCTTCCTCAAGGGCGCGGGCGTCTTCTAACACACTTTTGGCGGCTTCGGGTGTCTTGCCCTGGAGCTTGAAACCGCCGAACTGGTGTATTGACTGGGGGGTAAGGCCGATGTGGCCCATAACCGGGATGCCACACTCAACGATGCGCTTTACCTTTTCCGCCACGGTGACGCCGCCTTCGAGCTTGACCGCCTGGGCGCCGCCTTCCTGGATAAAGCTGGCGGCGTTATAGAGGGCGTCTTCAGTGCTGACGTGGTAGGTCATGAAGGGCATATCGCCGATGACCATCGCCTTTTTGGTGCCCCTGACCACCGCTTTGGTGTGGTGGAGCATCTCTTCCATGGTCACCGGGATGGTGGTTTCGTAGCCGAGGACGACCATGCCCAGGCTGTCGCCGACCAGAATTAGCGGTATTTCCGCTTCGTCGACGAGCTTGGCGGTGGCGTAGTCGTAGGCGGTGAGCATGGTGATTTTCTCACCCTTCTGCTTCATTTCTTTTACCTGGTTGATGGTTATGCGCATTGCTTCAAGCCTCCTCGCCTAGACACTATCTCGAGGGACTAGAGGGGTATGGCGTCGACAATGTGTTTGGTCTTGGTGACGACATTATTTTCGTTGACATAGACCAAGCGGGGCAGGAAGTTTTGGACCTCGGAATCCTTGACGTCGCAGTAGCTAAGGATGATGACAGTGTCGCCCTTGGAGGCCAGTCTGGCCGCGGGCCCCTGGATGCCGATGGTGCTGCTGCCGGCGGGGGCTTCAATGGCGTAGGTGATGAAGCGGGCGCCGTTGTTGGCGTTTAGGACCTGCACCTGCTCGTAGGGCAGGATGTCCGCCTCATCCATGAGCCGCTTGTCGATGGCGACGCTCCCTTCATATTCGAGGTTGGCTTCGGTGACGGTGGCCCGGTGGATTTTGCTTTTGAGCATTTTTCGCATCATAACCCTCCCGTTTGTTTTAGTATGGTTTCAAGCTCATTGGCTTTAGTTTGATCTATTTTGCCCTTGGCCAGGGCGATGGGCACGGTCTGCCGGCCGAGCTCACGGTAGGTGGAGAGGAGGTGGGGGGCGGTTTGAGCCAGGGCATCGAGGTGTTTGTTGATGGTGCCGATGTCGCCGCGAGCGATGGGCCCGGTGAGGCAGTTGGGAATACCGATGGTTTCAATATTATGCAGCGTTCCGCGGAGCAGGGGGAGTAATGCCTGGGTGGCTTTCTGTGGGGGAACGCCGAAGCTTTGCCAGAGCTCGCCAGCCAACTTGACCAGGGTTACCAGGTAGTTGCAGGCGATGACTGCCGAGGCATGATACAAGACTTTGTCGCTGGCCTTGAGCACTACCCAGTTGACGCCGAGGGCGGTGGCCATCTCTTTGAGCGTGGCCAGCAGGGGCTCTTCGGCTTCTAAAGCAAAGGTCGAGCCGGGCATGTTTTCTATGGCCTGCTCGACGCTGGCGAAGGTCTGGAGGGGGTGGAAGGCACCGACTTGAGCACCCGCTTTCTTAGCCGGTTCCAGGCTGGCTACGGAATCAGCGCCGGAGCAGTGGACGACGCTCTGCCCGGGGCGCCATTCAATCTCTTTGACCACGGGGGCGATGGCGTCGTCGGGGGTGGTGATAAAGATAAGCTCGGCGTTATCGGCGGCTTTCTGGTTGCTTTCAAATACGGGGCAGTAGCCGACTGCGTCGGAGAGCTTTTGCGCCGATGCTCGGCTGCGGCTGGCTACGGCGACTACGGGGTAGCCGCTCTGGCTAAGCCGTGCCGCCAGGGCGGTGCCTACAGTTCCGGCTCCAATAAAGCCTAATTTTAGCATTTAAAAACTCTGCCCGTTCTAAACTAAAAAAGCCTTCTCTGACACGCAGAGAAGGCATTGGTAAATACTATCTATTTTTGCCGTCTCGGTCGTATCCGATCCAAGCGACCTAAATTGTTAAGAGTTTTAGAGTAATTTGGCTTACCGCCCCTGCGGGTCGATAGCCACTTTCAGTATATGGGGTGGGGGGCTTTTTGTCAATAGTACTTTGAACTTATCCGCCGCCCGGTTTGACCAGGGGAATCCCCTCTTTACACAGGGGGCAGTCATCGGGGGAATAGGTCACCGCTTCGGCGCGGAGGCAGCTAAAGAGGGGGACGCCGAAGTCCGTCTCTTCTATGGAGCGGTCAACAAGAACGCCGATGCTAACGATATTACCGCCCAGCTTTTTTACCGCCTCTATCGTCTGGCGGAGGGAGCCTCCCGTGGTGAAGATATCGTCGACGATTAAGACACGCTCACCGCGTTCGATGTTGAAGCTGCGCTTGAAAGCCCTTTCTTTTTCACCCGTCTTTTCGGCGAAGATGCCCCTGACCCCAAGCTGGCGGGCGGTCTCGAAAGCCATGATGATGCCGCCCGTGGTGGGGGCGGCGACGACATCGATTTTCTGCTCACGGAAGTGGTCGGCAATCATGCGGCAGAGCTGTTCAGTATGGGGTGGGGACTGGAGGACTTTAAATTTTTCCCAGTAGACGGGGGAGTGCAGGCCAGAGGTGAGCAGGAAGTGGCCTTTGAGTAGCGCCCCCGCTTTTTCAAAGATTTCTTTGGCGTCTTTTGTCACTCCGTCCCCCTTGTTGGCGTAAGTCTTGTTTTCCCACCCAAAACCCACCCTATAAGGGTGGTACCCCTTATATATCCTCCTGTGAGGTATGCCCCACACCCCTACGGGTTATTCAGCGGTAGCGGCTTCGAGCTGCTCGTCCAGCGGGTAGTTATCGCCCCCTCCCCATTCGCTTGTAGGCCAGTATGAGAACCAGGCTTTGCCGATTATGTCCTCGCGGGATATCGTCCAGCCGCTATGGGAATCGTTGGCGTTATTGCGGTTATCGCCGAGGACAAAGTATTCGTCCTCGCCGAGTTCGGTCAGGGGGAAGGTGTAGGCTGGGGCCTCCTTGATATAGGGTTCTTCCAGGGCGGTGCCGTTGATATATACCACCCCGCCTGTTACCTCCACCGTATCACAGGGTAGGCCGATGAGGCGCTTGATGTAGACATCTTCGATCTCGAAGGGCGGGTTGAGTATTATCACGTCACCCCTTTCCGGTTCGTGGAACCAGTAGGTCGCTTTGCTTGCCAGCAGCCACTCGCCTTCAACGTAGTTGGGCTCCATGCAGGTCTCTATTACCTTGTAAGCCTGGACGGTTGCCCTGAGGATGAAGAAAATGGCTAGGGCTACAGCGAGCGTTATCAGGACATCGCGGAGAATTCTGTTCATTTATATAATATTATATATCCTCTCTAGCTGTTTTCCATTATACCCTATCTAGCAGTGTCCTTGCTAGGGCGGCTTTTCTGGCCAAAGTTGCACTTTTTTTGAGTCAGGTGTTAGAATGGCGGTGCTATGGATTATATGGAGCGGGCCCTCTCCCTGGCTAAGCTGGCTCTAGGGCAGGCCAGCCCTAACCCCGCGGTAGGGGCGGTGGTGGTTAAGGGGGGCGAGGTTATTGGGCAGGGCTATACCCAGCCGCCCGGCTCCCACCACGCCGAGGTCCTTGCCCTGAAGCAGGCAGGCAGGGAGGCGGATGGGGGCACCATGTACGTCACCCTGGAGCCCTGCTGCCATCAGGGGCGGACGCCGCCCTGCACCAGGGCCATCATCTCCGCCGGCATTAAAGAGGTGCATATGGCCATGCTCGACCCCAATCCCATAGTTTCGGGGCGGGGGCAAAAAGAGCTGGAGAAGGCAGGGGTTAAGACCACTCTGGGCGAGCACGAAGAAGAGGCCAGCGAGGTCAACGAGGCTTATATCAAGTTCATCACCACGGGTATGCCCTTCGTCACCGCCAAGTTTGCCATGAGCCTGGATGGGAAGATTGCCACCAAGGAAGGACATTCACGCTGGATTAGCGGTTCTGAGTCCAGAAAATACGTTCACTGTTTGCGCTACACCAGCGACGCTATTATGGCCGGCATTAATACGCTGCTGGCCGATAACCCCCACCTCACTACCCGCTGTTCGGGGGGGAAGGGGGGAGTGGCCCGTAAGCAGCCGTTAAGGGTTATCGTTGACGGCAGGGGACGTACGCCCCTGAACTCGAAGGTATTCAACGAACCGGGGAATACGCTGCTGGTAGTGGGCCATAGGCTCAGCTCCGATGAGAGGGTGGCCTTTGAGAAAGCGGGCGCCGAGGTGATGGAACCGCCTAAAGAGTATGCCAAGGTTGATTTGGAGATATTGCTTAGAGACCTGGGCAAGCGGGAAATCACCAGTGTCATAGTGGAGGGGGGCGGCATACTGCTCGGCTCTCTCTTCGACTTAGGGCTGGTGGATAAGGTTATCGCCTTTATCGCTCCCATTATCATCGGGGGGGCCAATGCCAAGTCGGCGGTGGTTGGCGAAGGGGTTAGTAAGGTTACCGAGGCGTTCCGCCTGGAGAAAGTGCAGGTGGGGAGGCTGGGGGACGATATGGTGGTCAGCGGCTACGTCGCCAAATAACGAGGAGCCAAAGTGTTTACCGGAATCGTAGAAGAAATAGGTAAAGTTGTCTCAACGGCGGGAAGCCTGACCATCGCCGCCGATAAAGTCCTGGAGGGGATGGGGGAGGGGGACAGCATGGCGGTCAACGGCGTCTGCCTGACCGTAACCAGCTTTGACAATAAGTCGTTTTCGGCGGAGGTGATGCCGGAGACGCTGGATAAGACCAACCTGGGGCTTTTGCATCCCGGAGACGGGGTTAATCTGGAAAGACCTCTTTCGGCAAATGGCCGTTTGGGAGGACACTTCGTGCAGGGACATATCGACGACAGGGGAAGGCTAAGCTCGGTAAGCCACAACGGCGATGCCCGGCTGCTTAGGTTCGATACGCCAACCCGCCTTATGCCCTATATCGTGGAGAAGGGCTTTATCGCCGTGGACGGGGTGAGCCTGACCGTCGTCTCCAGAGACGATAGCTCATTTCAAGTATCAATTATCGGCTATACACGTGAGCACACCACCCTGGGGAATAGGGGAGTAGGGGATGTGGTCAACCTGGAGGTGGACATTATAGCCAAATATGTGGAACAATTAAATAAGCCGCATAGCGGCGGCATTACTATGGACTTTTTACAGGAACATGGTTTCCTGGTAGGTTAACAGGGGAGATGAATATGGGACTAGCCACTATTAAAGAAGCGGTAAATGATATAGAAGAAGGCAGGTTCGTCATCATCGTTGATGATGAGGACCGTGAGAACGAGGGCGACCTGGCACTGGCGGCGGAAAAGGTAAGCCCCCAGGCGATTAACTTTATGACCAAATACGGGCGGGGCTTAGTCTGCCTGCCCGTCGTTGGTGACCGTCTGGACAAATTACAGCTGCCCCTGATGGTGGACGAGAACACCTGCAAGTTCGGCACTGCCTTCACCGTGTCGGTTGACGCTAAGCAAGGCACCACCACCGGTATCTCGGCGGCGGACCGGGCGCAGACCGTCAAGGCCATCATCGACCCCGCCACTCGTCCCGAAGACCTAGTTCGGCCGGGGCACATTTTCCCGCTGCGGGCCAGGGAAGGTGGGGTGCTGGTGCGGGCGGGGCAGACCGAGGCCATCGTCGATTTGGCCAAGTTAGCCGGTCTCTATCCCGCGGGGGTTATCTGTGAGATCATGAACGAGGACGGCACCATGGCGCGCTTGCCCCAGCTCGAGGAGATTGCCGACAAGTTCGACATCAAGATAATATCGGTGGCCGACCTTATCGCCTACCGTCGCCGCCACGAAAAGCTGGTGCACCGCGTGGCCGAAGCCAAGCTGCCGACACGATACGGCGAGTTCACCGCTATCGCCTACCGCAGCGACATCGACGCCGACGAGCACCTGGCGCTGGTGATGGGCGATTTGGATACTGAAGAGCCTGTCTTGGTGCGGGTGCACAGCGAGTGCCTCACCGGCGATGTCTTCGGCAGCCTGCGCTGCGACTGCGGTGACCAGATAGGAATGGCTATGGATAGCATCGCCAAGGAGGGGAGGGGCGTCTTCCTTTATATGAGGCAGGAGGGGCGGGGCATCGGCTTCCATAATAAGATACGGGCCTACGCCCTTCAGGATAAGGGGCTGGATACGGTGGAGGCTAATCTCTCGTTAGGATTTACCCCGGACCCGCGGGACTATGGCATCGGCGCCCAGATTCTGGCCGACCTGGGTTTGAGCCAGATTCGGCTCTTGACCAACAACCCCAAGAAGAGAGTGGGTTTGGAGGGCTACGGGCTGCAGGTGGTGGAGACACTTCCCATAATCATCGCTCCCAACCCCTATAACCGCAACTACCTGGTGACCAAACAGAAAAAGATGGGTCACCGCTTGGATATACCCGATATCACCGATAATTAAGCTAAAGGAGAGAGCAATGAGCAAGCCTATCGAAGGAATGCTGGTAGGGAAGGGGCTGAAGTTCGGGCTGGTCGTTTCCCGTTTCAACGAGTTTATTACCCAGAAGCTGCTCGACGGGGCGCAGGACGCCCTGCTCCGCCACGGCGTAGCCCAAGCGGATATCGATGTCGCCTGGGTGCCGGGCTCGTTCGAGATTCCCTTGGCGGCCAAGAAGCTGGCCCAGACCAAGCGCTACGACGCTGTGATCTGCCTAGGGGCGGTGATAAGGGGGGGCACGCCTCACTTCGACTATATATCCGCCGAGGTGACCAAGGGGATTGCCATGGTGGGGCTGGAGGTGGGGCTGCCGGTTATCTACGGTGTAATTACGGCCGATAGCCTGGAACAGGCCATCGGGCGTGCCGGGACAAAGGAGGGGAACCAGGGCTTTAAAGCCGCCGTCAGCGCTATCGAGATGGCTAACCTGGTGAAGGGTATAGCCTAGGGCCTAATTGCTTAAAAGGATGTGGCTTCGGTCAACTTTGACGGTTTGGTCAGGAGCGGTTCAATCCTTTCCTCAAGCTCTAAGCGCTTGGGGTCGCCTTTCCAGGACTTCCAGTCAAGTTCACTCTGCCAAGTGCTGAGGGCAAAGATGGTGGACTTGTCTTGCCGACCCTGGAAAAGCTCACCGGAGACGTAGCCGGGCTGGGAGAGCAACTCGGTGCGCAGGTTGTTTAAGAGTTCGATGAGGTAGCCTTCTTTACCCTCTTTTACGTGACGTTCTATCAGTATCTTTAGTGCCATATTTTTCGCTTTCTAGGTGTAAGATTGGCTTTTAATCGGTGACCTTGTAGACGGTGTCACCCCGCCTTACCCGGTCATCGACCTTGATGCCAACGGAGTCTCCGGCCTTGGCTTCGGTGACGTTGGCGTTGTCAATCTGCATTGAGTCAACGATGAATTCCATATCGGTAGTGTGGCCCTTGATATGGATCTTGTCGCCCACTTTGATGCTGCCACTCATCTCGATACCTGCCACCACCGGCCGAGCGAAGAAGTCGCTTACCTTACCGATTTCTTTCTCGGGCATTGGTTCCCTCCTTCACACTTTTTTATTCCCTAGTATATGCCGATGTTTTTAATAAATCAATAGATTAGGGGTGGGGTTTTTCAGGATTCTTACCCCTTTTCCACCCCGCCCTGATTTTATCTATTCCCACCCGCCGCCCTTTTAAGGTAAAGGGAGACTTCGTCCCCCTTTCAAACCCCCTCAAAGTGGGGTGGGGCGGTTGACCTTACAGGGGGATGTATAAGGGTAATACCCTTGTAGGGTGGGTATTGGGTGGGAAAAACTACATGGGGCAGGGAAAGGAGAGGGCTTTGACATCGTGGTTTTTTACCCATATAATTGGCTTGTCGTAATCCCTCTAAGAGGTGTCTGATTGGCGGAGAAAGCTACTAAAGCCGCGGCGGGAGCCGGCAAGGCGCAGGACATCGAACGCATCAAGCAGCGCCTCGACATGCTGGACAACCGCCTGGATAGTATCGACTCGATGGTTACCGCCGTTGCCGAACGCATAATGTTGCAGCCCGTTGTGCTTAATGTCATTTGTCCCCACTGCGGTAAGAACATAGAGATCGCCGTTATCGGCAGCGCCAAGCCAGGCAAGTAACTCCGAGCGATATTGTCCCAAGCCAGTCTTTTTATCGATAGAGCCATTATACCCTCGGCGCGCACCGATTATCTTATGACCATTTTCGGGCAAAGGATGGATATGGAATGACGGGGCTGATAATCGTCGTCATTTATTTTGTGGCCATGATTGCCATCGGGCTGTGGAGCCGCCGTCGGGCGAGGGGAGCGGCTAATTTCTTTGTGGCGGGGCGTAGCGGCTCCTCTTTTTTTATTACTGGCTCGCTGCTGGCGACTATTATTGGCGGCTCGGCCACGGTGGGCATGGCCGGATTGGGCTTTAGCCAGGGGCTAACCGGGATGTGGTGGCTGCTGGTGGGGACGGCGGGGCTGATAGTTCTGGGGATTTTCCTGGCGGGCAAGGTGCGCCAGTTCGGGCTTTATACCCTGCCCGAGCTGGTGGAGAAGCAATACGATAAGCGCATCGGGCTGGCCGCTTCCATACTTATCGTTATTTCTTGGGTGGGGGTTATCGCTGCCCAGATTGTGGCTTCGGGGAAAATCCTGAGCGTGCTGGGGATGGGCGACCCGACGATGTGGATGATTATCTTTAGCGTCGTCTTTATCGCCTATACCGTCCTCGGCGGGCAGTATTCCGTTATCCGCACCGATATTATCCAGGTGGGGATAATTTTTCTGGGTATCTTCGGCGGGCTGGCGCTGGTGATGAGCCGAGTCGGTGGGTGGGGAGGACTGGAGACGGCATTACCCGCGGGGCAGTTCGACTTCCCCGTTAGCGAGTCTTTCGGTAGTTACGAGCTGGTCTCCCTGCTCCTGCTGGTGGGGTTGACCTACGTGGTGGGACCCGATATGTATTCCCGCCTCTTTTGCGCCAAGGATGGGCGCACGGCCCGGACATCGGTCTTCTGGGCGGCGGCCTTGATCATTCCCTTTGCTCTGGGCATTACCCTGATCGGCATGGGGGCATCGGCTATGTTTCCCGGCATTGCCGCGGAGCAGGCCTTCCCCACGGTGATAACCGAAGTCCTGCCGCCAATAGTAGGTTATATAGTGCTGGCGGCGTTGCTGGGGGCGGTGATGTCTTCCGCCGACACCTGTTTGCTGACGGCCAGCACCATACTTTCGGTGGATATCGTGGGGCGCCTTAAGCCCTCGCTGAGCCAGGATAAACTCCTGTCGCTTTCCCGCTGGGGGATAGTTCTGCTGGGGATTATTTCGCTGCTGGTGGCACTGGCGCTTAAGGGGGTGATAAGTTCCTTGCTCTTCGCCTATAGCGTCTATACCGCCGGCGTGATTCTGCCGGTGCTAGCTGGCTTCTATAAAGATAAGCTGAAGGTCACTTCTTTGGGGGCGCTGGCGGCTATTATCGGGGGTGGGGGGATGGCGTTGGTGAGCAAAATTTTCGAGATAAAATATCTGGACCTGGGTGGTCTGGTGGCCAGCGGTGCACTTCTTTTCCTGGTCAGTTTTATCGATAACAAGGTTCGGGGCCAGAGTCTTGACCGAGGTCGGGGTATCTAGTAGAATATCCTGTGCCTTGTGGGCGGTTAGCTCAGTTGGTTAGAGCACTGCGTTGACATCGCAGAGGTCACTGGTTCGAGTCCAGTATCGCCCACCATCTTGACAAAGCGGAGTTCGTTATTTATACTCTCACAGTAGCTAGAATTCAGCCTGTGCTCCGTATCTCCTTTGGGGTGTTTTAAGAGAGCAGGAGAGATCTTGGCGTTAACATCGAACATATCTCATAAGAGGCTGGGTGCATTGACAACTGCCAAAACGGGGTGTATCATTCTGGCAAGGTCGATTTGCCTGAAAATGACCAAGGCACTGTGTTCACAATTGTACCTTGGTACCAAAGCCGATATCATTTATCAAAAAATAGGGGGTGAGCCTATGTGAGATTTTCGACGTTACGAAGTAAGACGATTCTTGAAACCTAAGAAAGGAGAGACAAGTGAGCAAGAAGATATTGATAATATTGTCGGTGCTAGTAATACTGGTCGGCGGCTTGTTCGTTGCTTGCGACGAGGACGATGACGTAACCCCACCGCCTGACGGCGATGGTAATGGCGGACCACCCCCGGTCACCAAAGATAGCATTGTCATTGGCGCGTCCAGGCCTATAACTGGCGCCAACGCTCCCATAGGTGACGCGGCATTTGGGCCGATTATGATGGTATGGGAGGAAAAGGTTAATGCCGACGGTGGCATCTATGTTGCCGAATATGGCGCGACGTTGCCCGTAGAGTACATCATATATGATGATGCCACTGATGTGGGCACCATGGTGAGGAATACAGAAAAACTGATATTGGAAGATGAGATTGACGTTCTGTTCTCCTCCTGTGGTACCGCTTTCATTTCGGCTCAAGCCCCGGTAGCCAATAAGTACGGTATGGTACTGGTCACAGCCGAGGGCGGCGCTACCATTATGAAGGAAGCGCTTCCTGGCCTACCCTACGTGTTTATCAACCTGCCTTTCTCAGACCACTACCAGTTGCCGGTTTTCGCTGACATGTGTGCTGCCGCTGGCGCTGAGACGGCCTATATGATTACCATTGCCGACCTCCACGGTGTGGAGTACGGCGGCGTGGCC
>Ga0209427_10004985_pt1 | contig 15259 bp, 7 predicted proteins | sample DeeMarSWOR136_30_FD_187465 | JGI IMG/M metagenome (GOLD analysis project Ga0209427, IMG submission 187465) | Marine sediment microbial communities from White Oak River estuary, North Carolina - WOR-1-36_30 (SPAdes) (version 2) | ecosystem: Environmental > Aquatic > Marine > Intertidal zone >...
TAGCCTATCAATTAGTACTATTTATATTACATAAAATTCCAAAACAAACTTATTATAAAATTTTCAATTGTAAGACAATTCCTTTAAAATTAATAAATAGCCTGAATATGTCTACTTTTTCCACCTTATTTTCTTTCAATTTTGTTTCAATTTCAAATTATAATTTTGTTTAACCTGAATTTGGGACCTTTATCAATTAATTGTTGGATGATTTTCTTAACAAATTTATAAGTTTTTGTTAATTGGAATTATCTATGAAATCTAAGGAAAGTGCCTCGAATATTCCAAAAATGTATCCTAAATGTGGAATGAAATTAAGATTTATCATTGGTGAGCTCGGAAAATTATTAGATTGTACTAGATACCCGTAAGGGGACTACACTTTTAATATTCAAGATGAGATTCAATGCCCTTCCTGTGGTAAACCAATGCAAATCTGTGAAGGTCAATATGGCAGACTTCTGAGCTGTATCAGCTTTCTCGATTGTATGTTCACATTTAATATTATAAAATCCAAAAAAAAACCAATTAAAAAGCTTGAAAAAGACGATGAAGCGCGAGAATTAATAGCGGAACCAGGACCGTTCTCATCAAAGGATTTGATAGATCAAATCTATTAATTTTAAAAAATAAAAGTTGAATTGATTTAGTGTTTTATCTATCGATTTTTAGATTTCAGGTATTAATATTACAAAAGAGTCTCCTTCAACCCATATTTTACCGTTGTAATTATTTAAAATACGTTCAACTAAAAGAAAGCTTAAAATAATTTCTTTTATTTTACCATCCTTTTCTCTTTCTTTCTTGAATATCATTTCTTTTCCTATGTTTAAAATTTCTTTTTGATAATCAATAAATTTTATTTTGATATAATTTTGGTTCTCCATTTCACTTTTAATTATAATAATTTTAATCTCTATTTTGGGGTTCCTGTTATATCTAATTGAGCTTATAAGAATATTAACAAAAACATCTATTAAAAACTTGTCAGCTTTTACATAAAGATCTTGTTTAGGATGTTCAACCATTATATTGATTTGTTTATTAGAATAACTTTTTGTAATAAATTCAATTACATCTTCAATCACATTAGCTAAATTTACTGGCTCTATTACTAGAGTTGCTTCATCAAGTTTTGTTAGTCTTTGTATTATATATATCAAAAGTTTTGCATTAATGCACTGATGCCTAATGTCATCTAAAATTCCTCTTTTAGATTGTAATATAATTTGATGGTCTTGTGTTTGATATTTATCAAGTTGGGATTGAATACTTTTAATTATATTCTTTATATCATTCACGAATAATTCCTTATAGAAATATTCTCTGTCAAATTCTTGGTGGATAATTTCTCTACTTTTGTGGAGATCATCTTCTGCTGATTTACGAAGTATTACATTTTTAAGAATGTCAGAGACAATACTCAGCAATTCTAAGTTTTCTTCGATCCAATAGTCTTCGTGTGTAATATTATCAAAACAAAAAATTCCTTCTATAGTATCATTAATTTTTATTGAGAATGTTAAAAAGTTTTGAATTTTATGGATTTCAAGAAATTTTTTTAATTTTATTGCCTCTTTAGGAAGTTGTGCTACATTTTTAACATATAAATATTCAGAAATTTCTAATTTTTCTAATAACCATGGAAAATCTTTAATTATTATCTTTTCTGGTAAATCAAATTGCGGATAAACTAACTTTCCATACCACACATATTTATTTGTAAAAAAATTTAAATTAATATTAAAGATATAAAGATATGCTCTTGTTGCATAGACAAATTCTCCAATATCTCGAAGTGAATCAATAATAGCTTGATTAAAATCTTTTATACCCACAAATCTAGACACAATTCTAGTGATTATGGCCTTTAGTCTGGTTATTTTCATTAATTCCTGTTCTATCCTTTTTTGGTTGGTTATATTCTGACATATTATTTGATAAAATGTTTCCCCACCAACATCAACAAAGGATGATTGCATATTTACCCAAACTGTAGCTCCACTTTTGTGATAAAGTTGAATCTCTAAAGGAGGGGAAGTATTGCCTTTTTCTTCTTTTTTAAATCTTTTTAGAACCTCTACCATATAATCCTGATGTATTAATGAAAGATCCACAAATTTTCTCCCGAATAATTCCTCCCTTGTATATCCTAAAGTTTTTTCTAATGCTTGATTAAAATCGACTAAAGAACCTTTGGGGTCAATTAAAAGGATACAAAAAGGTGAATCCTTGAAAAGATGACGATACTTTATTTCTGAACTTCTTAATTTGATTTCTGCTTCTATTCTATTTCTGATATCACGAATTATGTATTGAATGAGGATTTGGCCTCCTACCTGAACTTCATTTACACTAATTTCTACAGGAATAAAATTGCCAGAATTATCAATTACCTCTAATCTTAGAGGAAAAGGAAAATTGAGTTGATCAAATACTTCTTCATTAAAGTCTATATTAATAATGCCACTTAATATTTGACTTGAATGCAAACCGATAAAATCTTCAAATGGTCGCTGAAACAATTTCTCAGCTTCTTTATTGGCATCCATAATTATTCCTGACTTTTTATCGATTATTAATATAGCATCTCGAGCAGCTTTAAATAAAGCCTCATAACGTAATTCGGCTATTTTAAGGGCTTCAATAGAGGGTTGGAATAAACTAATTTGGTTAATTAGTGTATTATGCATAGATTCTAGAATATCAGTAACTTGATTTTTATTTGAATAGTTCTTTTTTATATCGTCGAATTCTTTAAGAATATATGAGCTAAATTGGTTTATAATATTTTTAGGAATTTTCTGATCGTAGTAAACTATTAAAGATAAGGGTAATTTCCCACCTCTAATACTCTCGTTTTCGATATAGTCAAAATAGATTGCAGCATTTGATTTTAAATGAGGAAATGGAAGTATTACTGAACTTGGTTTAAATTCACCTCCTCCAAAAATAAACTGTGATATTGAAAAACTCTTAACAGATATTAATTCCGGATTATCAAAAGCATCTTTAGGATGAACGGCCTCAACTTTAATACCTAAATTTTCATCCCAACGACAAAAAATTATGCCAACTTCTTTTCTGGGAATAAATTGCTCGATTCTCTCCGAAATTTTAAGGGAGAGCCAATTAAATGCCTCATCTATATTAATATTTTTGACTGCACTTGTTAAAAATGATTTAATAGGTCTATTTCTGAGTTTCTCCAGCCCCATAATTTTTATTAATTCATTTTTGTCTTGTTTTTTCAGATCAATTTTATTGAATAGAATAAGAAGCGGCAATTCACTTAATTCTGGCTTACCGGCAATTTCGTGAAGTAATTCTCGTGCATATGAGAATTTTATCGTATCAGTAACATCTAAAACGAATATCAATCCATCTTGGTTTTTCAGATAAGATTTCCATATCTCCTTTACTTTATATTTTCCAGGGATATCATATGTTAGTAAAGAGACCTTGTTTACTAAAATACGAGAAATGTCAACACTTATAGTTGGAAATATTGTTTTTGATACTGATTTTCTTCTTGTTCGAATTATCGTCGTTTTGCCCGCCATTGTTAGTCCAAAAATTAGTATTTTTGCTTCCTTTTGTTCAAATATTACTTCTTCTTCTGGAAAAGAACTATTAAACATATCTAAAAGCAACCTAATCTCCTCTAATTTAGCAGGATCTCCTTTATAGATTCTAGAGTCCACATAAAAAGCCTTATAAACGTCTTCGATTTTTTTGAAATCTTCAACAAGTCCCTCTAAAAATTTTTGAGCTAAATTAACATTTATTTGAGATTTACTATCTGTGACTAATGTAATTAAAAGATGCTCTTTTGTTGTATTTGAGTATTCACTTGGAATATCAAAAATTAAATTAGTTGTCTTAAAAGTTCCAAATGTATGAATAAAAAATCCATCATCATAGAGATCTATCAGGTAAGGAACTTGTTTTATATCTTCTCTTTGGATCGTTTCAGGAATCTTTAAAAAAATATATGGAGGAAAATATGGGTTCCTATGACTTAAAATTAGAATTCTCAATTTTTTAACCTTAAATCATTTTTATTAAATTATACTTTATTCCTAAATCAGTTTTTTGAGATTTATGATATTATAATATTTCCACAAGGGTAAGCATTAATGCTCCGATTTTAAAATAAAAGTAAAACTTACTTTTTACTATATTCCTCATCTTTTATTTCATTAATAAATTTGATTTTTAATTTTGAAGTAAAATATATCAAAAATCAGAATTGTAATTATTTTATAAGTTCTAAAGAAATAATGTAATCAAAAGCTGAAAAATATATAAACTAAAATAAACGCTACGCCATCAAATTAATCTTTAAAGAAACTTCTTTTTTTAATTGGCGTCTTACTCAATCTTAATCACTTAGTAAATGTACGTTATTACACTTTCTATAGTCTATCAAGGATTTCTTTTCAATTCAATTTAAACTATATGATTTATATAAAAACAATTGAGAGGTTATGAAATTTGGTTGGAAAAAATCCATATTTAATTGTAAAAATGGGTTACAAGCTATTTAAATGTATAAAGACCTGCTTGGCGCAAGATAAAATAAATAATCTTCCTTCTAAATCATTAATATATGTATTATTAAAAAAATGATTAAGCTCCATATCTTTTTGAATAAAGATTCTTCTTAAAAATTTTTTAATAATGTTCTCTCGGCATAGTTATTAATGAATTGATTAAATCAGAGACACATTGAGCTGTAGAATGAAGTTTATCTATAGCAATCTTATCTAGTGTATCCTCTGCCGTTAGTAAATAATATGGAGATCTAATCCAATGAATAACTTTTAAATCTCCTTGAGTCGCAAAATGCCCTGCTTCTCCAATTGGAGGAGTTGCAAAGAAATTATCTGGAATTAACAACATTTTTTCAATATTATATTCCCTACAAACTTTAATAACAGGGGCAACTAAATTTTCATTTCGCGAGATAAAAACTGCTCCTATTGATAGATCATTGGTTAATTTAAAATTATGCGTTTCAGGGTCTTCTACAACTTCCTTAGCACACATGTGTTCTAAGTTTACATCTATAAGTACGTTTTTTAATAATGTATCCTTATATTTACGAGCAAATGCTTCCGCACCAATCCCACCATATAGATGCCCCGTCGATAAACAAAATAATAAAGACCTTAAACGTTTATTCCTTGGAACTTTTGACCATGCCCGTAGTTGAGCTAACACCATCGCTACTCCTGTACCATCCTCAGATGCTCCTTTAAATGCTGAATCATGATGACTTGAAATCATTATCATTTCTTCTGATTCTCCCGGTAAGATGCCCCAAATATTATGTGCTATACTTGGTTCTTTAAATCCTTCAAGTATTATAGTACATTGAATATTTTCTTCTTGTGCTAACTCTCGAAGTTTTATTCCATCGTATTTTCCTACATATAATGCTGGGATAGGCTTCATAACTCCATCATAAGGACCCCAATGACTATTTACATTCGAAGGATAATCCCGTAAAATTAATACTAATCCCAAAGCACCTCTATCGAATGCTCGCCAGTAAACAGAATCTTCTCTTCTTTTCCCCCCTAAAGCTTGCGGTGGAAAATTAGATAATACAAATGTCAAGATCAGTTCAGTGGTATCATTGATTGAATTCAATGGATCAGAAACATAAAATAGTTTTGCTAATTTTAATAATCTCCCTAAAGGTAAGGTTGGAAATTCAATATCTGCTACGACAATCTTATCACTAACGTCTACTTTCTTAAAGTCTTTTTCTTGTCCTATACCAACGTAAACCAAAGGCGCTGTTATACCTTTATCGGCCGTAAATCCTGTATTAAGTACATAAAAACATGGTATCTCTATGTCTTTTTCATCTATTGAGATTATTATTTTCCAATTCTTCGCACTCCAATTTATAACTTCAACGGACTCCTTTCTCACAGAATCTAATCCTAATTCTTTACATTTACTTACTAAAAAATCTTCAATTTCATGAGCTTCATCAGTCCCAATTCTCCGATGCGGAACTTTGCATATATCTTCTAAATCTTTCTGAATAATTTCTGAGGTTGGTGCTTCAACTTTTAATTTTGGTGATTCAGTTTCAAGTAGGATTTTTTCTGCTTTTTTCCTAATTCTCTTCATTTTTGGAATTAATTTTATCAAATTTAAAAGGAACTTCTTCTTTGACAATCGAAATTCTGTTACAACTTCAGAACTTTCTTGAATTTCATTCATAACTAAATTATTATTTTTATCATATTTATTTAAAATTAATTAATTAGAGTAGATTCTATAAAATTAATTAATTGCAATAAGAATATTATTTTATTCTCTTTTTTCTAATATATCTTGTTTTAAATAGATTTTTGTATCTTTTTAGCAATTTTACCAACATCTAAGCTCAAAAGTAGCAAAAATTCATTTGTATTCTTAAAATAAAGCAGTCTTAATCAAATAAATATTAACTCTTTTCTTTTTTTTTAATTTGAAATTCAATTTACGATTAGTTACACTATAAATAGAATTCCTTTTTTTGTGTGTTAAATTGATAAAAAAAGGATTTAGGAATATAAAAAATAGTAAATTTTTAAGAATTTAAAATTCAAAAATAAGGATCAACAATAATTATTGTTGATCAATAATGCAATGTTTTTAAATATGCAAGTATCCTAATATATATCTAATAATTCAGAAAATTCTGATTAGATAAATATGGGGTTATAAACAATGAATAAAAAAAATAATAGGATATTAAAGATTGTCTCGATTTCTTATCTTATAGCAAACTTCTTTTTTGGTTTTCTTGCCTGGAACGTATTAACTACTAATATAAATATACCATCAGAAAGTATGATGGAATATAAATCTAATAATTTAAGTTTGCCATTTCTTTTTAACTATTCTACAGGCAAAGATTCAGTTCTATTTAAGGAAACTAATTTATTTGCTGAAAAATCATTAGAAATTAAAGAAAAATTTAAAAGTAACAATCCAAATATCTTAATTTTTACTAAACATTCCACATTTATAGACAGGTACTATTCTATGGATATTAAGTCTCTCCATTCTGCTGAACCTCCTTTAAAAGAAACTTATTCTGGAGTCATTATAAATAAAGATAATGGTATGCCTGTTTCTTATGTGAAGATAAAAATCGTTATGAATTATTTTGTAAAGTATTATGGCGGAGATCGATCCCCTACATATCAAAAAAGTAAAACAACACAATCAAACGAGAATGGTGAATTTTCTGTAGAATTCACGTTAAATACAGGATATAATTGGAGAGAATATTTTGAATCATGGGGAACTCCAATAATTCTTTCCCAGTTCTGGAAAATAGATTCAATAACATATGAGCTCAATAGGCATATAAATGTCATAGAAGATATGGATCGTATCTATCCTCATCTTATATTTAGACCTAGGGATTTTCAGATAATAAAGAGTAGAATTACTTCAGGTGAAGATGCTTATAATGAATTATGGAAGAGAATAATAGCAAATAATAATCAAGGAGCAAATGATAATTTATCCAATTATAACTCGGGTAGCTGGGCTCATGAATATAGTAGAGCTAACATAGCTAAAAATGCAGCTTTTATTTATTCTATGACAGGAAATTCAAAATTAGGAGATAAAGCATGGGAAGCTCTGAAAACTATGAAATATCAAACCATATATAATGATATATGGGGAAATATAGAGAAAATATTAGAAGACGATTTTCAAAAAAATAATGGTCAAGAGTTTCAGGATTTATGTTTAAAAGCATCTGATGCACTAATAGCTTATCTCCAAGCAGCAGATTTATTGATAGGTTATCGTTATTTAGAGAAAAATCCATCTGGAATTCCAGAATGGAATGATAATATAAGATATAGAATCTATAATTTAGCAAATACACTGTATAATATTGGAATTGTTTTTGGTGATCCAAACGGCATAACATTTTATAAATATAGTGGTTTAATTAAAGTTACAGTAGGTCCAGGACCATTTCTAAAAAATAATTATGCCTTAAAATTATATTCTTCGGTTGGTATGTATTTATTATTTCTTCCTGAAATAATTAATGAGCTACCTTATGGAAACAAGGATCAATATTTTAATTGGCTTTATTCTCAATTCTGGTATGTTTTTGAGCATTATCTAACAAATTCTGAGGGTGGCTATAGTGAAGGTCCTTCATATTTATTATATTCTGCTGTCAGTTATTTAACCTTTATGCGAGCATATAATATTGCTGTTAAGGGGCAAGATTACCAATATTATATCTATTTTGGGGATCAACCGATAATAGGACCTATAATAATACCAAATCTCCTAACAAGTGATAGAGTTTCCCAAGTTCACGATTGGGGGGTAAAAATAAGAATGCCGGATGGTATTCGCCCAGGATTTGATGATAGTTATTATAAACCATTCATTATGGGTATGTTAGCCACATCTGGGGATACCGTAGGTAGTGCTACTGATTGTATAGATTTTCAACATAAAACACAATATGCATGGGATTGGTACAATCAAGACCCTTTACCCCAGACTAAAAGTCCAAAATATTTCAGCAAAGAATGTATGGATGTATCAGTTGATTTATTCTGTACTTTTTCTAGCAATATTCCCCAAGTAGAACCTAAATTGACTCCTACTCAGTTTTTACCCGAAGCTGGAATGGCAGTATTTCGCAGTGATTGGGGAAAAGATGCAAATTATATGTTGCTTTTAGGAGAAAATGGTAAAATGAATGTTCATAATTATAAAATTAAAGCTGTTGCTAAGGACATAGTTTTTGGTATAACTTGGAAAGAATGGGAAGCTGCTATAGAATCTCATGAACATCCCGATCCTGCAAGTTTTGTAATATATGCCCATGGAGAATTATTGGCTCTAGATAGTGGTTATGCTAGTTATGGAAATCGTTCAAAAACATGTGAACCTAAAAACCATAATATAATATTATTAGATAATCATGGTTCTAATAATAATGAAGGTAATAGTTATGATGCCTTTATTAGTAATTATTTTAATACTGATTACCTTGATTATTCTGAAGTACACTATACTAACCCTAATGCTGATGTTTGTCAAAGGAGTGTATTATTTCCAGAAAATGAATTCTTTATAGTGATGGACAGAATAGATCCTAAATCTTCATTAAACGGAAAAGAATGTAAATGGCTTTTACATGGAAATGGCGATTTTTATCAAGAATTAGATGGAGCTAGATGGGAAAGACCTAATGCAGAACTTATTGTGAAAACTACAAGCAACTTTCCCATTAGTTTTAGTTCTGGGGAAGCTTATCACAGTTTTGAATATAATAGTTTAGCAAAACATAAGTTCTTAGAAGCAAAAAATATATATGCAGTATCATCCCCTTCCCAAGATTTAGTGTATTTGAGCATATTATATCCTCAATCGAAATCGGATCCTACTACTCCAACAATTTCAAAGTTAGGAGGGTCTAATGATGTAATTTTTAAAATTTCAGGTATATCTTCAAGTGAAGATAATGTAGCAGTTATAGCAATGAATAGCATCTCAGGTAATGTTGATAGCCTTACAATCCCAAGGGAAAAATCAGGTATAGGAACTATTACTTTCAAGGGTCTAGCCTCCTATATTCAAGTAGATAATAGCCATCAACCAGCCTTAATTTTCGCTAAAAAAACCTCATCAATTGACTATGATGGTAAGAATTACTTTTCAACTAAAAATGGAGAAAATGTTGATATGTATTTTAAATATGAGCGTGATGATGAAGAAATCAAAGGTTATATTCAAGGAGACGCGAATTCTTATATAGTCAATATATACACGGGAGAAAAACCTGTAGGATTGTCAGGAGCAAGTTTAAATGACTATTCTAATGGGATTACAACATTAACTATAAGTAATAAACAAGAATTTACCCTTTATTTATCTAAAAAATATCAAAATGTGCAAAATCATGGATTTGAATATGATTTTCTTGATTGGAATATATATGGAGATGGAACACTCTATGAGACCTGTAGATGTAATGCTCCTGATGGGAATTATGCTGTACATATAAAAAGAGATGATAATACTTCCCAATTCTTTGGAATTTATAAAAAATCTATAAGTTGTGAGCCGAATACTGAGTATAAACTGAGCGTATGGGTAAAAACTGCTTTAACTAATGGCCAAGCCTGTGCTTCTTTTGGTAATTGGAACTCTGATCCTATTAAAAACACACATTATGATTTTGGATATATATCTGGGAATACAACTTGGCAAAAAATCAGTGGAAATTGGATATCACAGAGTTGGGAGAATACATTGGACATTGTTCTTTATGGTAGATATGCAACAGGTGATTTCTACTATGATGATGTTGAAATTGAGGTAGTAAAACCACAAAATTTAAGCTTTGAAAATGGAGGGCTAGGTCAATGGAAATCATATGGCGATGGTGAGATTTATAAAATAACCAAGGAAGGGATTGATGGACAAAATTGTGCTTATATGAAGAGATCTATTGTCACTCAAAATTACTTTGGATATCGTCAAATAACTATTCCTTGTAAGCCAAATACAAAATATAAATTAACTGTTAGTGTTAACCCAAAATTAAATTCGGGGAATGCTGTCATTGCATTAGGTAATTGGGATTCCTACGATATTAGCAAGAATACACATAAAGATTATTATTATAAAGGGGAAAATGGAAAATGGGGAACTGTTTCAGGAGTATGGGAATCTAACAGTGAGGAACGATTTTTTGACATTTATCTATTTGGGAATAAAGACTTTTCAGGAGAGGTCTGGTTTGATAATGTTGAAGTTGAAGAGATTAAACCTAATCCAATAAAATATAATTATTAACGTAAAAATTTCCATTTTTTAGCTCTAATAAAATTATCTTTAAAAAGTAAATAAAATATTGATCATCAATATTTATAATCATTATAGTGAAAAAACTTAATAATGCATAAGGCTAATATTTATCTTAGTAAAATACCCATTATTAATCGAATTAACTTATTTTAAATTTGGTGGTGTTATTTCCCATTACTAAAAGAAAAAAAATCATAGAATACGAAAGGAAAATTCTAGAATTTATTAAACAAAACAATAATGGAGTTACTATTACAGATATAGCAGTAGGAACACAATTTTCACGTAATACAGTTTCTAAATATGTTTCAATACTTGGTATTAAGAAAAAGATATTTAGTAGAGAAATAGGAGCGTATAAGTTATATTTTAGTGCTGAAGAAATTTCTTTTCCAAAAATATTTAGTCTTGCTTATTATAAAGGTATTCTATCTGGATTAAAAAGTAATTTCCCAAATTCAGAGGAAGCTTTTAAAGACATAGGGCGTAATTGTTATGATTATATAGATTTTTCATTAGGCCCCATGGTTTCGAAAGAATTAAGAGGTTTTAAGGTAAGTCGCCTTGTAAAGGTATATTATACGGTATTTGGCCAATTTTATCCTTCATATGATATTACCCAACCAACTATCGAGATTTCAATAGAAAAAATGGAAAATAATAAACAAAAAACGATACTCAAATTTAATAATTCAGAATTTATAGGTCCTTCAGGTGAATTTTCATATCATGCTTATATTATGGCGGGGTTAATTGAAACACTTTGGAAAAAAGAAGTTGGGAAAAAAATATATTGTAATGTTGAGAGTATTCATCCTTCTGATAAAAGGGAAGATTCTTTTTATGTATTGTCAATTGTAATGGAAAAAGATCTTTTAGTGGCACAAACATGATGCCCAAAGTAATCATTATTTAAAGACTATTTGTAAAGGCAATTTTTATTATTGAATCATATTAATATAGCTTTAAATACCCAAAAAGTGATAAGAAACAGAAATAGTAATCCATTCAAAGAATTACCACTAAAATAATGAATGCCCATAAAATTATAACTCTAAATAAAAGTTTTCTCAGTGGTATCTGTTATTAACAAATAATAAGTTAAAAAATGAGTCATGATTTTAGCAATCTATATTTTTTTAATTTTAATTAATAATTTTCTTCATCTTTGAGCAATTGCTTATGAAATTATTCCGATTATTAGAATATCTCTAATAAATAATAATCATTCATTCATTATTTTATTTCTTTATTTTTTAAATGATTATAATAATGATATGCTAACTGCCATTACCACCATTCCTATAAAAATTCCTAAAATAGGAAGATGTTGACTATTTAAAGCTTGTGAGGCAGGTAATAACTCATCCAATGATATATAAATCATGAATCCACCAACAATCGCTAGCATTGCTCCTAATATAAAATTATTTATAAATGGATAAAGAATTAAACCAACAATAATCGCACCTATAGGTTCACTTACTCCTGATAAGAATGACCAAGTAAATGCTTTTGTTCTGCTTTTAGTTGTAGTGTATACTGGAACTGCAACCGCAATACCTTCAGGAATGTTATGTAAAGCAATAGCAAATGTAAGAAGAAGTCCTAGTTCAATACTTTGGAGGGCGCTTATAAATGTAGCCATTCCTTCCGGGAAGTTGTGAATAAAGATTCCGATTGTAACTAATAAAGAAGTCTTTTTTGATCTTGAACCTGAATTTTTTGTATTAATACCTAAGCTGGGTTCCTCAAATTCATATTGGTGTGAAATAGTAACATCAATTAAAAACATAATTGCCATCCCCCCAAAGAAAAAAATATGTCCTAATAGAAAGTTGGAACTATCTATACCTTTTTGGAGCAACTCTACAAAAGAAATTAAAATCATTACTCCTGCTGAAAATCCCATTATTAAGGAAAAAAACTTCTTACTTGGATTTTTAAAAAAAAGAGTAATAACACTACCAATCGAAGTTGATAAGCCTGCGATAATACTCAAGAATAATGCAACAAAAAATTCTTCCAAATTACATTCCCTCAAATATAGTTATTACTAATATTATTATTTCTTAATTATAGTTTTCAATTTTTCAACAAAAGAAAAATTAAAAATTGATCAGGAATAGATTACTTTAGAAATTTTGAAACGAATGGAAAAGTACCTCGCCTACGCATAAAATGTCCTGATGGACATTAACCAAGAAATTCGAAAAACCATGACTCATGTTCAATTTCTTCATTTAAAATTGCCAAAAACAAACATATGTTCTATGATCTTTTCCAGCAGTCATATTAATAGTAAAAAAATTAAGAAGGAAAGGAACTTTTTTGGAAAAGATATATTTATCAAAAAGGAAATGGATATATAAAAAAACTTCATGATTTTATTTATATCAAAAAACTAGTTATATCTCAAATATTTCAAGCCATGCTTTTCGTTCTTTTTCGAATAATGCATTAGCGATTTTAAATTCTTTTCCGAATAAAAGGGTAGCTCTGCTTTTCTTATCATAAGTGGGCCAGTGTGGAATTCCATCGTGGTTTGGATTACCACTATGAGCAAATGAAAGCCATGAGTCCATCATATTTTCACATAAATTTTCTGTATTGGTTGCATTAGCTATAAGAGCTTTCATTCCAGGTTCTTCAAGAGTATTAAATACAAATGGAAGTTCAAGAGCATGACAAGCACCAAATCTTCCATTAAATGCGGAAGTTTCCCAGGTAAATAGGTAATTATAAGTATTTGGTTGATATTTGGATTGTGCTTCAAGTATTTGCAGTGTTGCAACTCGAAACATTAAATCAGTAACAATAGAATCCAATAATTCTTTAGGTTCATTTGATAAGATTCCTGCTCGTGCCTTTTTATAAGTATCAATAATAGTTCTAGCGCTCTCAGAGTTTATTCCCATCATACCTAAATAAAGCATTATAGCTTTTTCATCCTTAAGTTTGCTGATAGCAGGATTCAATGAAGTAAAAAGTTTAGCTTCATGTAGGTTAGTTCCCATCATTAAATCAATATTTTTACATTTTCCTTCTTTGAATAGGGTTAAAGGATGTACTGGAAATGTCTCACCCTCGATTAAAGGTCGAAAGGCTAAGGCTCCTTGTTTTGTGATTTCATTTTGAGCTTTTATAATCTCTTCGGGAGCTACTTTACGTAATCCATTTATATCTCCAGTTTTAATCCCTAAAGCATGCATCAAATCTTTTGTTGGTTTTTTTGTCACTTTAGGATCGATAGTCGGCATGCTTTGTGCTATAATTCGATGAAAGAGACCCTTAGCAGCAGGCATTGCTGTTAATGTAATAACAGAATAGGCACCTGCAGATTCTCCAAAAATCGTAATATTATCAGGATCACCGCCAAATTTAGCAATATTATCATGGACCCATTTTAATGCTAAAATCTGATCTAGTTGTCCTACATTTGCAGTCACCCCAGGAATGAAAAGATATCCAAAAGCACCTAATCGGTAATTTATCGTTACAATGACAACATCACCACGTTGTGCTAATTCAGAACCATCATAGATGGGAGCTCTACTTCCACCCATAATGAAAGCTCCACCGTGTATCCAAAACATTACTGGCCTTTTCTTACTATCAATGCCAGGAGTCCAAATATTAAGGGTTAAACAATCTTCACTTTCAGGTTGAAGCTTTCCGGTTACATCTTCCAGTGGTGTATATCCTTGGTATGCGCAGGGGTCAAATTCTATAGTTTCTAACACACCATCCCAAGGCTTTTTAGTTTGTGGAGGACTAAATCGTAAATCCCCAACAGGAGGCTCAGCATAAGGAATACCTTTAAAAATTTGCAAATTATTTTCAGTATACCCTTTTATTTTTCCACAATTTACCTCAACAATTGTCATAATTATATGTAAAATTGAAATAAATATAAAATATATCCTGAATCAATACCTTATGAAATTTATTGTTGTTAAACTTTTCTATAAAAAAAATCAATAATTAATCAGATTTGAATTCGATAAAAACTGAAAATAAATTTAACCAAAAAAAAAGTAATCTCAGTGTAAACTTGTTCACTTTTCTATTGGGTTTTATAATTTTCCTTTTATCAACTTCAGTATTTTTATTGTTCTTGACTTTACTAATTGTTCACCTTCATCTGCATGTTTGATTAATTCCTTTCTCTTTTCTATTTGTTTATTTATTGAGTCTAAAATGTATTGCTTTCCCTTACTTGCCCCAAAAAGTAAGATGAAAAGTGTTGCAGCATCAATATCAAAATAGAATTCTTGTGTTTTACCAAGGAAATATGCGATTTGTTCTTTAAATTCTTTTCTTCCCTTGTTTAATAACTGATAGATTGTTTGTTCAGGACGATTACCTTCTTGTTTAGAACCGACTT
>Ga0209427_10004987_pt1 | contig 15256 bp, 11 predicted proteins | sample DeeMarSWOR136_30_FD_187465 | JGI IMG/M metagenome (GOLD analysis project Ga0209427, IMG submission 187465) | Marine sediment microbial communities from White Oak River estuary, North Carolina - WOR-1-36_30 (SPAdes) (version 2) | ecosystem: Environmental > Aquatic > Marine > Intertidal zone >...
TGCAATTTCACCTTCGGGTGGAACTACAGTTTCATCAGAAATTGTACCTTCTGAGAATTCATCATCAGATTCAATAGTTTCTTCAATCTCACCTATATCTTCTAGATCGCCTTCCTTAATTTCAATTGATTCTTCTTCAGTATCCCCTAACTTACTTAATTCTTCTTCTATTTCTTCTTCTAATAAAGATGTAATTATCGCATCTGGAATCTGCTGTTCCTCATCTTCTTGAATCTCTTCTTCCAATTCTTCTTCTAAAGGCTCTTTAAATTCGGTATCTTCTATTTCTTCTTCTACGGACTCCTTAATTACTTCTTCTTCAATAACTTTTTTTGGTGGTTCCGTAATTTCTATATCTTCAATTGTTTCTTCGGGAAATTCTTCAATATCGTTGGTATTTTCTTTATTATCGTTATTTTCCTCTTCCAAAATTACCACTTATTTAATATATTTATAATTATTTATTATTCAATCATAACATCTATGTTTTCAAAATCCTCTGCTTGAAACATGTTAATTTTTTTAGAAGTTCCTAAGAACATAAGTGCCAAAAACATTCTCACCAACGAGAATTTGCGAGAAAGTTCATCGCTATATTCTGTTTTAATCAACTTAATTAAATCGTCAAAAGAAATACCATCGGAATCGTTTAGATCGATTGAGGCTTTAATCTTGTTATACCATCCATCAATTAATTCTTCTATTGTTTGTTCTTTTCCTGTTATGTGTTTTAATAATTCTTTTGGCAATTGAGCTTTTGATTTTTTTATTTGAACAATTTGCTTTTGTTCTTCTCTTCGTTCCCTAGCTCGTCTTAGTTTTTCTCGATTCTGCATGGTTTCAAGAATAGCCGAACGCATTGCAGAGAAAAGATCGTCCTTGGTTGCAATTTTTTTCGAAGGTTGAATTGGTTGGGGTAATGCTTTAGGTATGGCGCGTCTAGTTCTTTCTCTCATTTCTTCTATTTCAATTTCTTTTTGAATTTTTTGTTCGTGTTCTATAACATCTTTGATTTTTGCGTGGTGTAAGGTTGCAGCACCTAATATTGCCATACCCGAGATTCTAAAATTGATTAAGTCTTCCTTGAGCATCTCGTTGAAAAATTTGTGAATTAAGGGAGTAAAATCTTGGTTGAGCATTTCTGGATCGTTTATTAGATCGGGATCTAAAAGTAGTGAGAATGGAGGTTTTAGCCAAAATTTTCTATCAGCTTTTAGCTTTTCTCTCATCTCATCAGTGAGGACGAAATTTTCGTCGTCCTCAAAACTTGCAATTATTTCTTCTTTTATTTCAATTTCTTTTTGTTCTTTAGAAGTTTTAGTAGGTTTAGTTTCTTCTTTGACAGCGGGGATTTCATCTTCTTTAATAGCATCCTGAGCTTCTTCTTGAACATCGGGTGGAGCTTCTACTGCATCATCTGGTGGCTTCATTTTACACTTATGTAAATTTATTCTTTTGAAGTCTTTGCCACAGTAAGGACATTTAGTCATATTTTAAATTACCTTTTTTTATTCCTCTAAAGCTAATGTTTCTTTAGCTACCTTTTCTAAATCAACGCTAAAAATATCTGTAATTCCACCTTGTTGCATTGAAACGCCATAAATTCGCTCGGCGTTTACAATATTTTCTTCACGATGGCTGATTACTAAGAATTGGGCTTGTTGTGCTAAATCTTTAATCAACATTGATACGCGGTGGACATTTGGACCATCAAGCGCTGCATCAATTTCATCCATGACATAGAAGGGCGCCGGATAAAATTCTTGGACTGCAAATATAAATGATAATGCTACGAGAGTCTTTTCTCCTCCACTTAAAATTTCAAGGGAGCTGATTTTTTTCCCTCGAGGTCTCGCCTCAATATCAATGCCTCCCTCAAATGGCTTATCAGGTCTCTCTAAAATCATTTTCGCTGAACCTCCGGGAGAAAGTTTTTGAAATACACTTGAGAACTGCCTATTTATTTCGTGATAAGCTTTCATGAAGTTCCTCGTTTTCTCCAATTCGATTTTATCGATAGAATCAAGAATTGCTTTTCTTTCTCTCTGAATTGTTTGTCTTCTCATATCAATTTCGTCGAATCTTTCTTTTACAACATCGTATTGTTCTATAGCTTTAAGATTCACAGGCTCTAACTTCTTTTTGGCGTTTTGTGTCTCGATAATTTCAGTCTGTAAGCCTTCCTCGGACAGTTCTTCTGTTACAGGAGGTAAAGCTCCATATTCTTTGCTTCGCTCGTAAAGAGTTTCGATCTGGTCAGTCGTCATGATTTTTTTCGATTCGAGATTATTTAATTTGGAATTTTCCATAGAGAGATCTGCTTTTAGAGAGGATATTATATCTTGCATTTCTTTTTGTTTCTTCCAAGATTCGTCCTTTTTTAATACCAAATCGTCGATTTCATTCTGTTTTTCTACTTTTTTCTCGTTTTCTTCTTCGAGTTTCCCGTTAATTTCTTCGATGGTTTCTTCAATTTGTTCAATAAGTTGCGTTGAATTCACAATTTCTTCGGCGATAGAGTTAATTTGTAGTTCTCTTTCCTTATTTTGGTTAAGCTCGTTGAGATGCTTTTGCTTTGTTTGAATATCTTTGTTTAGACTGTTAATCTCTTTTTGAATTTCTTTTTGGTTAGTGTATTCTTTATCTTTTTCTGTTTTTAATTCGTTGATTTTGGTTTGCTCCTCATCAACTTTTTTCTGAATCTCTTCTTGACTTGCGGTAAATTCTTCTATTTGTTTGTTGTTTTCGGCTATTTTGCTATTTGCCTCAGTGTTTTCATTATTCAATTCTTCAATCGAATTGATTAGTCTCTGGACATTTTGTAACCCTCTTAATTTATCAGTAATTTTTTCTAAAGTCTGATTCTCTTTATCGATTTTTTCTTGAAGTTCGGCATTTTTGCCCCAAAATTCCTCTTTTTTAGCATTCAAATCGTCTATTTTCTTCTGAAGTGCTTCTTCATCCTTTTTTCTTACACCAATACTCTCGTTTGTCGTGAGAATCTCTTTTTTCTTCTCTTCTATTTTGTTCTCAATTTCTTTAATTTCCTCTTCAATTTCGCTGATACTATCGAGTAAATTTTGAATACCCTTCAAATCTTGTAATTGAGTTTGAATTTTATCCAAGCTTTGCTGAGTTTGGTCGATTTCTCCTTGAATTTCTTTTTGCTTTACCCAATATTGTTTTTTAAGCTCTTTAATACTTTCTGCTTCTTGAATTATGTCTTCTTTTTCTTTACTCTTCTCAGTAATAAGCGCGTTTTTTTCAGCGAGCTCGTTCTCAAATTTTTGAATTTTATCATTTGTATCCTTTAAACGAGATGTAAAATCTTCTAATTTTCTATTATCTTCGGATAACTTTTGTTCGTGAATATCCTTTTTCGAATTGATGACTGTTAAGTTTTTTTCTATATTATTATATTCATTAGTTTGAGAATTAATGCTCTCAGATATTTCCTCTAATTCTTTATATAAATCTTGACTTTTTGAAAGGGTTAACTTTCGTAACGCTAAATGGACATTTTCTAATATTTCCATCAAGTCTTGAACAAAATCGTCGAAATTGGTAGTTGATTCTTGGACAGCGACATCTGTGGATTCTTTTACGCTCGAAACAATCTGTTCAATTGAAGAGTCTGCATTTTCAACGAACATATCTAAGGTTTGCATGACAGAATTCAAAGACATACCAAGCTCTTCGGCAGGTAAGTCTTCTTTACTAAACTCTTCTATAGATTTCATTATATCGACGATATCGTACACATATTTTTTAAAACTCTCAGATGATGATGATATTGCGGAAGCGTTTGATTCTTGAATCGCCGCTTTTATTGATTCAACAGAGATATTAATATTTTGAGTGAGCATGTTTAGAATTTGTAAAATACCAGTTATATCGTCTCTATTCCTATCATACTCTTCTTCTGACGCCTGAATTCTCTCCAAAAGCGTATCTTTTTCCTTATTTAATTCTATAATCCTATTGTTAATATTTTCTTTCTTGGTTGTACTACTCTTAATGGTATCGTTAAACTTTTTTAGTTCAGTATTTAAGGTTTTTATTTCTAAATTTAAGTTCTTAACATCTCTGTTAAAATTCTTTTGATCTTTCTGGAGTATTTTCATTTCTGTTTTGATATTAGAGATACGCGTAGTATATTCTGTCAATTCAGAATCTATAGATGCCTTTTTCATTTCAAGCAATTCGTAATTCTGTTCATTCTTTTTAAGCGTATTTTCTTCCTGTTGGAGTTGTTTTTTTAATTCTGAAATTTGATTATTAATATTATCTTTATTATTCAACAATTCTTTTATTCTATCTTGAACCTCTTTTCCTCCACTTAATTTCTTGAATTTTTCTTCGGTTTCTATTTTCTTTTTATTAAGTGCGGATATTTGGTCTTTATTCATTTTGATTTCCGTGTTTAAAGCTGACAGCGAAGAATTCAAATCAGAAATCATTGTGTTTAAACCGTTCTTTTCATCACTGATCTCGCTTATTTGAAGCTCCAAGTCTTTTTGGAGTCTATTCTCATTTTCAACCTGCTTTTTTAATTCAGATATTTTATCCTTAACTTCTTTTTGCTCGGCTTTAGTTGCTTCTATTGCATTTTCAATACTTTCCTCTTCTCCCTTAAGATTTTTAAGTTCGGTTTCAAGCTCTTTAACTTTCTTTTTATTTTTGGTTATATTCTTTTTCATTACACCAATTTCTGCCTTCATAGAAGATATGTTTTGTTTAACAGTAGAGATTTCACCTTTATAATTGCTTTTAGTTTGTTCATGTTCACTTATTGTTGCTTCTATCTCTTTTTGTTTCGTCTGACTTGCATCGAACGCTTTTCTTGTGCCCTCAATTTTTGATTCTATTTCAGATATCTCTTTTTGGGCAATTTCAATTAAATCGTCAAAAGTTTGACCTTCTTCCAAGGCAACTTGTTGCTTTTCAAGCGCTTCTTTTCTCGTTTTTAGTTTTTCAATTGATTGCTTTTCCAATTCCATTGTCGTTTCGTTGGAAGTAAGATCGGTCTTTATTTTGGTAATATTTTCAGAAATTGCTTCCCTTTCACCTTCCTTTTCGCTAATTGTATGCTGCAAATTATCCATGATTAAGGATTCTTGCTTTAACAAATCTTCTTGTCGTAGGATTTTCCCATTAAATTCTTCAATAATTTCTTGGGTTTCTTCCATATCTCTTTCTAAATGTTCTTCTTCGGCTTGTAGCTTGGCAATTTTAAGCGCAATTAATTGAGCGTTATATAAATTTATTTTCTCATCTAACTCTTTCCATTTTAATGCGTCATTTTTTTCTTTTTCAACTTTTTTCAATTGAGAAGAGACTTCAGAGAAAATCGCCTCAAATTTTCCTAAATCTCTCTCAGCTTTATCTAGCTTCTTTAATGTCGCATCGCGCATTTGGTCGTATTTTTCTAGTCCGATTAAAGTTTCTATGAATCTTCTACGATCATCGGAATTCATATGCGTTAATTCCACAATCTTACCTTGCAAAACGAACTGATTTGATCCGTCGGGATCAATGTTTGCTTGGGCTAAGGCATTCAGTAAAGCTTGACGAGTAGCAGTTTTTCCATTAATTAAATATTTACTTCCTCCTGATTTTTTTACTTCTCTTCCTATTTCGAAAGTATCGCCTCCTCCTGGCAATACGCCTTCTGTATTGTCGAAGGTTATAGTAACTCTAGCCGTGGAAGCGGGTTTCTCTTTTTGAGTCCCGGCAAAAATCAGATCCTTTAATGAATCAGCTCTCATCGTTTTTTTCGATAGGCGCCCGAGGCAGAAGCATAATGCGTCAATAACATTCGATTTTCCTGCCCCGTTTGGACCAACAATACAAGTAAAGCCAGGGGATAGGCGAATAGAGACAGTTCTATCTCCAAAGGATTTAAAACCAGTCATGCTGATTTTCTTTATTATCGTCATAAGATATGGAACCTCCTAAATTAGGTCATCAAGTTAATAAAAGTAATTTTATCAATAAAAAATATTTCAAATTTCTATTTTGTTATTAATCCGAGTTGTTGATTTAAAAATATGCAATTTCATAAAATTTTTTCGCATTCTTTATTGATTTCTCGCATCACTTTAGCAAAAGAAGCCCATAACTGTTGAGAAAATTGACTTACTAAGATTGGATCGGTTCTTCTTGAATCTAAGCACTTCATTTCTTCTTTATGAGTTTTTATTTTGTTTTTCCATATTTCCGAGAAGATTTCACCCATGTTAATCTTGACTTTTTTGGAGATTTGTTCGTAAGTTTCATCAATATCTGCTTCTTTTTGTAATTTTTGTAGTTGTTCGAACCTTCTTTTTTCTTTTGCGTGCGATAAATCTTTACAATCGATTAAAATTTGAAAGGGGTTCTTTTTTCCATATTGGCAACCTCTAAAATCACACTCATTACAGACATCTTCAAATGAAATCGTAAATTCGCTTAAACCAGTAATGGAATATTTTAGATCTACCATATAAATCTACTTATCTTTTTTCTTTAATAAAATTAGCGAAAGTAATTGTATCACGTTCAATTAGTCATTTGTTTCAAGGAGAATAGTTTGTAATAGAAAGGAATTATGGTGCGCCCGGGGGGATTCGGACCCCCGATCTCACGGTTATTTCGGCAGTTCGTTTTAATTACGAACCTCAGCCGTGCGCTTTAACCAGGCTAAGCCACGGGCGCTAATTTATAACAAAAATATTTCTAATTGATATTTAAATTAACTCGCATTTAAATAAAAAATTTACTTAATTTTCAATTAAACACAAAATATTATAAGATTAAGGGTTTGAAAGTTAAGGTCTGCATAATTACTGGAACGCCCGGAACGGGGAAAACAGTTTTAGCGAAAAAATTGGGAAAAAGGTTAAAGTCAAGAATTATTTTTTTAAGCGAGTTGATAAGCGAAGAGAACCACATTTTAGGATATGACGAGGATAGGGACACGAGTGTTGCAAATTTTAAAACTCTGATACCCAGATTAAAGGAACTAATAAAGAACTATAAAAAAGAGAAAAATCTTGATTTAATAATAATTGAGGGGCATTACTCAGATGTGGTTCCCAAAAAATTGGTCGATTACGCAATTGCGCTACGATGCCATCCTGATGAATTAAATAGAAGATTGAAAGAAAGAGATTACAGAGATCAAAAAATTAAAGAAAATATTCAAGCAGAGATATTAAGCGAGTGCACAACCTATCTTATTGATAAAGATATTAAAGCTCCGATTTTAGAGATTGATACTACCGCTGGAAACTTCAATGAGATTGTTGATAACTTATATAAAATATTTGTAAATGGCAGTGGGTTCGAAATACACGAATTGGGTAAAATCGATTGGCTTGAAGAGATTTACGAAAAGAATCGATTGAAAGAATTCTTCGATTAATTAAATTTAAGTTAAATTTTTTAGATAATATATTTGGGTGATAAATAAAAATTAACTTCGAAGTACTCGAAACAGACGGGCTCTCAAGACTGGGAAAAATTGAATTTAATGGGAAGAAATTAATTACCCCCAATTTATTTACCGTGGTACACCCTTCAAAAAATATTATTACTCCCTATGAGATGAAAAGACTGGGGATTGATTGCATATTTACTAACGCTTACATTATGTATAAAGATGAGAAATTAAGGGAAAGAGCGAAACAAGTAGGCGTTCACGAATTATTTAATTACGATGGATTAATTGCTACTGATTCTGGTGCGTTCCAACAATATATGTATAAGGAAGATTTAACTATTGAACCTAAAGAGATTGAAAGGTTTCAAGAAGAAATTGGTTCGGATTTTCCTGTTATTTTAGACATTCCAGTGCAGCTCGACGATCCATATGAATTGGCAAAGGAAAAAGTGTTAAAAAACATTGAGAGAGCGAAAAAAAATGTTAAACGAAGAAAACGCGATCAGTCTAAATGGATTGGTCCAATTCACGGTTCTATATACAAAGATTTATTAGAAACGAGTACATTAGAAATGAGTAAATTAGACTTCGGTATTTACGCAATTGGAGGTCTCGTTAAAACATTTATCGACTACAGATTTGATTTAGCAGTGGATGTTTTTATCAATGTTAAAAAAAGAGTTGCTCCAAATAAACCATTGCACATGTTTGGCTTAGGACTTCCACAATTTTTCTCTTTAGCTGTTGCCTGTGGATGCGATTTAATGGATTCTGCTGCTTACATACTATACGCAAGGGACGAACGCTATTTTACATTATCGACAGGAACAAAAAAGTTAAGTGATTTAGTAGAATTTCCGTGCCATTGTCCAGTTTGCTCGAATTTTACCCCTAAAGAATTAAATTTATTCGATAAAAAATTAAAAACCGAACTAATAGCGAAACACAACCTACATATTTCTTATTCCGAATTAAGAACGATACGAGAAGCGATAAGAGATGGAGCTCTTTGGGAATTAGTTGAAACGAGAGCGCGCTCTCACCCCAATTTAATCAAAGCATTGAAATTACTGCTCAACGAATCCCAATATATAGAAAAATATGAACGGAGATACAATAAACGAGGCCTTTTCTTTATATCTTCGGATACGCTCAACCGCCCAATAATTAAGAGGCAATTACGGGATATAAAAGACAAATATATCGTGCCCACTTCGGTTAAATATGCGGTTATTTTACCTGAATTAGACGCGAAACGAGAAAATTCTCCATCGGTAAATAAATGGCTAAACGCAATTAATGATTTTAAAGAAATAAAGAGAGAATTTATTCACGTTCTTTTTATGACTGAACTCTTTGGGATCGTTTCCTTAGAGTTAATTGATTCTTACCCCTTTGGTCAAAACGAATCAATTGCATTTCAAAACTCAACGGACGAGATATACACGAAAACACTAAATGCATCCATAGAATTTATTAAAAAATATAAACAATTTTATGAGAAGTGTGGATTGTTAATCCCTAAGGATTATCTCAATGAATTTAACGAAAAAACAGATTTCTTAATTCATCCAATCAACAAACTTCAAACTCGTTTGAAAACATATTTCAAAGACAATTTAATTGTGAGCGATTCGTTGCAGACAATATTAAATTTTTTCCTAAATAATTAACCTAAAAACGATTGAGCGCTGAAAAATGGCTCCATTAGAAACAATATTTGCCTATGGACACAAGAATATTTTAGGAACTCATAAAACAACCATTGAAATAACTAAAGACGGATTTCTAACAAGAAAAGGAGATTGCATAATAGGTATTAATGCAGATAAAGCTTGTTTTGATTTAAATGCAAAATTAAAAGATGCAATTAGAGAAGGAAAAAAAATAAAGGTAACTATTGAAGTACAAAATTTAAGTGAAGTTTTTTATGGATATGGACATAAGAAATTATATTTAACTAATAAACACGATTTGGTGTTTAGAAAAAGCAATTATATTTGTAATAGAACTGTTTTAATAAATTGTACAAAATCGAGCAATGAGTTAAGCAGAAAGCTTCTAAATGCATTAAAATACGAGAGTCGTAAGATAAAAATTTCTTTTGAGTATACTAATGGATGAAAAAACAATTCAATACTTGAAAATTGAAAAGGAAAAGGCAGATTTTTCCAAAAAGATTTTTGGAGGTAAATCTTATATAGATAAGCGATATAAAATTCTAAGGGATGCGACACATATTTCATTCCCTCTAAAAAAAGAAATTAATGGCGAAAAATCTATTCTTAATAAAATAGAAGATCTTCCATTTATGGAAATTGTATCAGATGTAGGCGTAGAAAACGAAGATTACATACCGAGAAATTTGCACGAAGCGTTGAAGAATAAAATAGATCAGAAATATATTCATTTAATTCCAAGTTCAATCGATATAATTGGGTCGAAAAAGGCACACAAAATCGCAATCATCGAGTTTCCTGAGAATGCAATTGAAGATCCAGAAGAATATGGAAAATTTAAATCTGAAATAGCTAACGCAATATTACAAGTAAATCAAACGATAAATTCTGTATTTGAGAAAAAAAGTAAAAGAGAAGGAATATATCGAACGAGAGAACTAGACTTTTTATCGGGATTTAATAAAACAGAAACAGTTCACAAAGAAAACGATTGTATATTCAAATTAGATGTGAAAAAAGTCTTTTTCTCACCGCGATTGCTATTCGAGAGGGACAGAATTACATCTTCTGGAATAAGAGAGAGTCAAATTGTTTTGGACATGTTTTGTGGTGTGGGACCGTTTTCTATACAAATTGCTAAGAAATGCAACGCCGATGTCTATGCAATTGATATCAATCCCGATGCAATTGATTATTTGAAGGAAAATGTAAGATTAAATAAGGTTGAAAGTAAAGTTCATTGCTTCCAAATGGATGCTAAAGAGCTCTTATCCGAAAAAAATGAACTAGGTATTCTGCTTAAAGATAATACGGATAGGATAATCATGAATTTACCTAAAAATTCAATCGAGTTTTTAGAAGTTGCGTGTTATTTAATAAAGAAGAGAGCGGGAATAATTCATTTTTATCAGATTACTAAGGATCCAGAGCCCCTAGAAGAAGGAATAAATAATTTTAAGACGAGATTAAGGGATTTGAACCATAAAATAGACGAAATTTTTCACACAAAGGTTGTGAAGAATTACAGTCCTCATAAGTATTTAACTGTAATAGATGTAAAAATTAAATAAACTAACCTACATTACTTTTCTACCTCTTAAGAACGGGGCCATTATCGTTGATTTGAACAAATCGATAAGCGCCATTGAATCAGTATAAATACCTAATGTGCCTTTTTCGCTAGTAGTACCAATTCCAATTTTTGCTGAATCGATATTAAGTGCAAAAACATTTTCTCCCTCGTAATTTATAAGTTGATAATTCTTTTTAAGTTCTCGTACAAAATCGTCTGAGTAAACATCATCTATTTTTGCTGCAATGCTTACGGTTACATTTTTTGGGAGTTCATGTAAATCTTCAATAAGACTAAATCGTTCGATGTCATGAATATCTGGTAGAACTATTCGAATGTTGCTTTTAGCTGTTCTAATATTATTCCTAAAAAAATCCGTCAGAGATGAGGTATTGATTATAATTCCCGTTCCTTCGATTATTTGACCTTGAGTAGAATCTATTTCAGATTGAATAGTATTTCCTTCATCTATAACTTCTAGAGTGATTTCAAGTTCTTCGATTTTTTTAGCGAGTTCTAATTTCTCATTTTCTAAAGTTTCAATTTTTTTATTGGATTTATCCAAATCCATTTCCCTTGTTAAATTCTGGCTTGAAATTTCCTTGAATTTTGATTGAAGGTCTGCGAATTTTAGGTCTTTTTCTTTAATTTCTAGTTGTAATTCTGAAATTTTTTGAAGAATTTCGTTTTTACTTTCTGAAATTTGGGCTTTTTCCTTCAATAGAGTTTCTCGCTCTTTTAATAAATTTTCATTTCTTGTTCTAGATTCCAGCAATTGGGTTTTTAGACTCTTTTTTTCTGTAGATAAGTTGTGTATTCGTTCTTCAAGGATTTCATTGTTTTTCACCTTCATTTCTAATAATTTCGTTTCAGCCACTTGCGCCTTTAAATCGCTCAAAATCTTAATATTATCATTTTGAGTTTCATTCACCTTAAACTTCATATCTGACATCTGTTCTTTTAGTTCTAAAATCGTATTTTCTTTCTCGCTCAGTTCTTTTTTCAAATTTTTTATTATTAACTCATCTTCTAGGCTCATCGATTATCACGATAGTGAGTTTCTTTAATTTGATACTTCTAATTTAGAAATAGGATTTTATATATATATTTTTTATACATAATTAAATGGACCCGATGGGATTTGAACCCACGATCGTCGGATTTCTTCCACACTGTGTGCTAGAAGTCCGACGCCTTGTCCAGGCTAGGCTACGGGTCCAGAATTTATTATTATATAATTGAAGATTATTTTAATAAAAATTATCTAATAAATTAAATCTTACTCTTAAATTAGAAATAAAATTATGAGAAGAGTTAATTAGAAAAAATTTTAACTCCTTGCGGATTTTATGAAGTGAAAGAGCAATGCAAATGGTAAAGACATAAGCATAGATAATAACCCAATTTCGATCGCACCAGATATACACCAAGTTAAGAAAACACTATTTAAAATTGAGTTCAACCACAGATGAACGGGAGTCCAGCTAGCAATTGCGTCTTCAAGTATCGCTGCGAGCACCGCATCAACAATAACCGGATCACAAAGACCAAAAAGTGGAAATATAAAAAAGAAAATTAAAGGCATAACAATGGCCCAGAATATGAAAAAAAATCCTGTGACTAGCGTATATGCAATTTTTTTTGTGGATAATGCTATAATTAAGCCAGAAACAATAACGGGAATTATAAAAAAGTACCAATCGTTTACCCAATTAGGTGCAAGCACTCCTAGAGATGTAAATGGCGTAAACGATAAAGCCCATATACCTAAGACTGCGTTAATGGTGTTTCCTTTAGAGAGATTGTCTAACATCTCGCTCATATGTATTAGGCTTTCACCCGTTAAATGCCAGAAGATATATGTCAAAAATACAATTGAAAGCACTGCAAGAAAGCCCCCACCTACGGCGCTTATCATTAATTTTCTGGGTTCATCGTATCTCTTATATGATTTAGGTTTCTTGGGTTTCTTTTCTTTTTTCTTCTTTTCTTTTTCTACAGGTTTTAGATCTTCCTTTTCTTCCTCCTTTTCTTCAGATTCTTGAGGTTTATCTTCTTCGGCAGCCATTAAAAATCCACTTCAATTTTTTGATTAAATAAACTTTAATCATTTTATTATTTAAAAATTAATATTTATTCTTTCTGAAAAATTTTATGCTAATTTTGTCGGCAAGAAGCGTAAATTTAAGGAAATTAAATTAATAATTCCTTAATATCTTGGTTTTATTAAAATTTCCGTGTTATCTCTTCTTATAAATCTTAAATAAAATATAATTAATCGCTTGTGCAATGATTAAGCGAAAAAGATATTTACACCGGGGAATTGAATATATCTTCAGATGGAACGACCGTAACCACGAAAAACTTAAAATATCTTCAGATAATTCGACACTAATAAAGTTATGGAACTTTTTTGAAAGAGTTAAGAAGGGAGATATTCCAAATAATTTATTCAACGACTATTCGGTACCTCGCGTTTCACAGTTTAAATTAACAAATATTCATCCTAAATTTATTAATTCTCTTAGAACTAAGTTAATTAGACAAGGTAAGATAAAAGTCTTGAAAGATGATTCCAAATATTCAAAAATGGCCCAAGTCGCAGAAAATAATTTAAAAGGGGTCAATATAAAAACAAATCACGAAAATATTTTAAATAACATACTCATTAACGACCCTGAATCGTTAGCAATTGAAGTTCCTATATGGAACCGAGGTCAATACGGGCCCTTAACAGGTCATATTGATTTAATACAAGCAAATGGAGACACAATTAAAGTAATTGATTATAAACCAGAAAAACGGTTCCTTCGGAGTTTACCGCAAGTTGCCATGTATGGATTTCTCTTAAAAAAGCTTTTTAGAGTAGCAAAACTACGATGTGTCTCATTTAATTCTAGAGAAGCGTGGGAATACGATCCCGAGATATTAATGACCGACCTAAAGGAGTTCTTAAATTCTCATGGAATTAAAGAAATAGAATGGGAGAAGTTTCTTTTATAATTTCTTCTTTCTCATAGTTTCAGTTGGTTTTTCCCGAGATTTTAAATATCCTCTTAGAATAAAATATAAAACCACTATACCTATCGCTTCGGCAATTATCGAATAAAATGTAATTATAAAACCATCAAATTCAAAATATCTTAAAAGAATACCAACTCCAATACCGCTTATGGTAAAACCAAATATAAAAAGACTAGCTAAGATTTCGGGGATGCTTTCTTTTAAATGATTGAGTTGGTCTTTAATCCATTCTATTAAGCTATTTGCCATGCTAGTTCAATTAAGAAGAGTTAAATATAATTTTAATACTTTTTTCAATTTCTTGTATTACCAATTTATAATATTTCGCCAAATTTCCTTTAGTTTTGGTTAATTCTTCGCCAATCTCGTCTAAATTAAAAGTTGAGAGGTTAAGGTGTTTGATTATACTAAAAAGAAAATATTCATTTTCGAGGTTATTGTCCGTTATGAAGCGAAGAAAATTAAGGTAAAATCTAAGTAATCCTTCGGAAATCTTTCCTTTTGTGTATGTAATTTTATAAAATTTAAGTAAATCGAGAAAAAGATCCAAAATAAAATCTTTTAACGGATCGAATTTCAATTTCATTAACTTGATTAGATACATGCTCATGGATTCTTGGTTTTCGGCAAATTTATGTAAAAATTTCTCTGATTGATTTAAATAAAGATTTCTTATTGAGCTGTATATTTGATGTTTGTACGTATCTTTTTGGTTTAAATCCATTGATTTTGATATTTTTTCAAAAAGGTAAAAAATCTGAAACATATAATCGAAATAGTTATCTGGTTGCTCTTTGACTAAATTATAAATAATTTGAATTGCAGGGGTTTTTATTTCAAGGTCATATTTTTTAGAGAGAATAAGTGCTTGAATTCTTTTGAAAAAGGATTTAAAACTCGCAGGATATATTTCGCTATATACAACTAAAATGTGAGTAAGCGTTTTTATTTCAGGAAGAGATTCATTTTTCAAATTTGAATTTGTTAGGTATTTAATTCTTCTTAAAAGAGCGTTTAGCATTATGGAAGGATATAATTCAAATAAACTATCAACGATTAATTCTATTTGATTTATTTCAATTTTTTGATATTCGATTAATTTTATGCATTTATTATATATTTCTTTAGGATTTACGGGGATGTTTTTGATTATATGATTTAAAAATTGAACTAATTCAACAAATTCTGTATTAAAAGCTAGCAAGCGGAAAAACTTCATATACTCTCTTTTTATTAAATCGAAGATTTTCAGTTTAAAAAATTCAGAATCTTTCTCAACTTTAGCAATATCAATTTTTCCGTATATTTCTTTGAGCTTATCTTCAATAATTTTCTCTTGATCTTTAATGATGAGAATGTTCTTCTTAGAGTTTAAGGATCTTATTATTTTTTTAAGGGATTCTAAGTATTCTGATGGAATTTGCCCTGACTCGATTATTTGTAAAAATTTTAAAAGTATAGTGTAAATTTGTTTGAAATTTTCGTTATTAAAGGAAGATTCTATATGCTCGGTTGAGAGAATTGTGTTACTCTCTGGCATTTTATTTGTTACGGCTC